>Ga0207678_10000152_pt1 | contig 56873 bp, 63 predicted proteins | sample KBSC63metaG_FD_184319 | JGI IMG/M metagenome (GOLD analysis project Ga0207678, IMG submission 184319) | Corn rhizosphere microbial communities from Kellogg Biological Station, Michigan, USA - KBS C6-3 metaG (SPAdes) (version 2) | ecosystem: Host-associated > Plants > Roots > Rhizosphere > Soil ... | reverse complement strand
GTGACGGAGGCCCCACGGACCCTCTCCGCTCCCCGCACACCCGGCCGTCTCGGCCACGGCCACAGCCTGCCAGGGCCGTGGACGAGACGGCCCGTCCCTCGATCGGGCGCCAGCTTGCGGGGATCCGTCCCTTCCCTGGGCGCCAGCTTCAGGGGCCACGTCACTTCCGGGCGCCGGCTTGCGGGGAACCGTCCCTTTCCGGGCGCGGGAGCCCCTGGAACCCGGCGTCTACGGGTTCTCGCCGGCGCTCCGCGTCGGCGCCGGCTTCTTGCCGAGGATCGTGAACGCCTTGGTGAGGGGCTTGGCGGTGTTGTTGGATTCGTCGGTGGCGCGTAGGACCGCGAGATAGCGGCCGGGGCGTGCTTTGAAGTGCTTCCAGCGCGCTGCCAGGCGGATGTGGTTGATACCGATGTAGGTGTCCCATTCGTGGTAGCCGTTGTAGACCCGGTGGCCCTTCGAGTCGAGGCGGTAGTACTCGGCGTCGAGCGAGCCGCGCTCGCTGATCGAGGCGCGCATCGCGGTCCCCGTGGTGCCGCGCAGCTTCGTCTTCGCCAGCTTCACTTCGCCCATCGTCGGCGGGGTCAGGTCGATGTTCAGCGGCGGCTGCGGCCCCGGGTTCGAGAGCGGGTTGCCCGGCGTGTCGGCGACGACGACCTCCCCCCGGACCCAGGCGTGCAGCTTGCACTGGAAGAGATAGGTGCCGGGCTGGGTGAATTCGAGCGTGTATTCGTCCCCGGCGCGGTGGTGGGGGACATCGGTGCCGGGGTCGGAGTCCCACTCGAGGTCGTTCGGCGAGACCCCGGTGACCGAGTGCTCGAGGTCGGGCCCGAGCCAGTCCCAGGTCACTATATCGCCGAGGTTGACGTGAACTTCTTTGTTCGACCACTGGTAGTCGAAGATCGAGACCCGCGTGTTGCCGGCCGCCGCCGCGGGTGGGAGGAGGAGCGCGGCGGCCGGGAGCGCCAGGGCCGCGACGGCCGCCAGCACCGCGGCGTTCGCAGTTCTCCGCGCTATGCGCGGAGAACTGCGAACGCGCCTCAGTCGACGATGTACCACCCGTTCATCCCCATGTGGAAGTGGGTGAAGACGTGGCAGTGGTAGAACCAGCGCCCCGGGTTGTCCTCGACGAATTCGAGCCGGAACGACTCCGCCGGGCCGAACGTTTTGGTGTCGATTACCGTCCCGTCCGGGTCGACCCAGCGGTGCCCGTGCAGGTGGAAGGTGTGGAAGAAGTTGTCGAGGCCGTAGACGTGGAAGCCGACCCGCTGGCCGACTTTGGCGTGCAGGTCGGGCGTGTTCCCGGCGTAGGCGCGGCCGTTGATGCAGGCGAAGTTTTCCCTGAGGCCGGTGATCGGCGGTTCCAAGGAGTGGAAGCCGAGGAAGAACTCCGCTTCCGGCGCCTGCTCGCCGGGGGCGCGGACGACCAGCGGCCCGAACAGCCCTTTGAAGACCGGCAGCGGGTCCATCGGCCCGTGGTCGTGGTAGAGCCAGGTGCCTTCGGTCCCGGGTTTCGCTTCCCAGACGTAGGTGAAGGTGCGGCCGTGCTGGACGAAGCCGCCCGGGTCGGTGAACTTGCCTTTGTACCCGCCATCCATTTCGTTCGAGTACCAGATGCCGTGCGGGTGCATCGTCACCGGCGAGCGCAGCTGGTTGCGGAAATGGATGATCAGCGTCTCGCCGACGCTGGCTTCGAGCAGCGGGCCGGGCACCGTTGCCGGGCCTAGGGGCGTTTTGAAGTGTGGTGTCCAGGCGCGGTAGGCCCAGGCGGTGAACTTGGTCTTGCCCTTGATCGGCATGTTCATCATCTGGTCGCGGCGGGTGGGGACGATGTCCCACTCGACCGGCTCGGCCGTGATCCAGTATTCGCGCGCCGGGCCGCCCGTGGTGAAGGCGGCGAGCTCGGTGCGCCCGGCGTCGGGAACCGCGCTCGCGTCCGCCCGGGCCGCTTCGGCCGCCGCCACCTTGGGCGGCACCGCGAGCCCTTTGGCGTGGGCGTCGATATCGATCTGGCCATCGCTCGCACTGATCTTCTGCCCGGCCAGGGTGCAGAAGAACATGCCTCCGCCGAGCGCGAGGAACCCGCGCCGGTCGAGCCCGCCGTCACCCCAGCTCATCGACGTCCCTGGGTCATGGGACTACTTCTTGACGACGACCGTCAGGTGCATCTGCGTGGGGTGGATCGTGCAGATGAAGTGGTAGGTCCCTGGCGTCGTGAACGTCTTCTTGAATTCGGCGTCGGTGACCGCGGTCGTCTTGGTCGAGTAGGAGGCCTTTTGCTTCAGCTTCTTCGGCCCGCTCTTCAGGTGGACGTCGTGGGGGTAGGTGTTCGTTTCCGCCCAGACCCAGTCAACCGACTGCCCTTTCTTCAAGGTGAGCTTTTCCGGCCCGAAGTAGAAGTCCGCGACCGTCACTTTCTTCGGCTTCGAGGCCGGCTTCCTCGCCGGCGCGTTCGCCGCGGTGGCGGCCGCCCCCGAGAGGGCGAGCGCCGCCACCGCGATCGCGACCAGCTTCAGCGCCCGCCTCAACAGGTGACTTCCCCGGGCTTCGGCGTCACTTCCACCGGCTTGTACTTCTGGAACGCCGGGTGCGTGGCGACCCGTTTGACCCAGGTGCACTGCTGGTTCTGCGGCGGGTTGGAGCCCGCGTAGCCGAGGATCGTCGACGGGTTCCCGGTTTCCGAGAGGCCCGCAATCTGCAGGCCCGGCGCCAGGTTGACGCTCCGCGCCGCGGCGTAGTCCATTTCTGGCTGCGGGCACACCGGGTAGAGCTGGCTCAGCGGCACTTTGCCGTTGCCGGGGGCGAACGTCGAGTTGGGGCTGTTGGCGCCCCAGCAGTTGCCGCCGCCGGTGCCATCGTTCCACATGTCGTATTCGCCGTTGGGATCGGCGCCTTCGCGCCCCATCACGTTTTCGACGATTTCGTTGTTGACGTTTTTCGCTTCGTTCTTGTTGGTGACGAGTTCTTCGCCCGGCCCGGAGAACGACGCGATCCCCCACTTGTAGTTGCCGAACACCCGGTTGCCGCGGACCACGTCGTGGTCTGAGCCGAACAGGATGATCCCCACGCCCGTCGGGTAGTTGACGGTCTGGCCGCCGATTTCACCGAGCCCCGAGGAGACGGTGTGGAAGTCTGATCCGGCGAGGAAGTAGTTGTAGTTGTTCCAGAACACGTCGTTGCGTTCGATCACGTTCCAGCCGTTCGGTTGGTACCCCTCGCTTTCCAGCGTGTTGGGGACGATGCCGGCGCCGTTGTTGTAGAAGGCGTTTTCGATGATCCGCACGTACTTCGAGTTCGTGCCGGAGTAGCCGAGGACGTTTTCGTAGCTCTTGTCGTTCTTCAGCAGCGTCCACACCGGCTTCTTCTGGCAGGGCTGCTTGCTCTTCACGGTCCAGTTCTTCTTGTCGCACGGCGTTTCGCCGACGTAGAAGGCGGAGTCGCCCTGGTGGTAGCCCGCCGAGTTGATCATCTTGCCGCCGAGGCAGTGCTTCGCGAACAGCCCGTAGGAGCGGTTCCCGGAGGCCAGCAGGTTGTTCATCGTGTAGCCGTTGCAGTGCTGGCCGCCTTCGTCGGCGGCGTGGATGAAGAAGCCGTTCGACTCGTAGTTGCGCGCCCACATGTTCTTCAGCACGAGCCCGTCGACGCTGATCGCCTCGATCCCGTTCTGCGCCGCGCCCAGTTCGCCCTTCGCGTTCTTGCCTTCGAGGACGACCCGCTTCGGGTCCTTCTTCGTCCCCTTGATGGTCATCCCGTCATAGCGCTTCTTGCGCTGGGTGCCGTCGACGACGACCCCTTCGACGTACTTGCCCGGCCGGATCGCGACCGTCACCTTCGCCTGCTTATGGTTGAAGGCGTAGCTGCCGGCGGCTTCGACCGCCTTTTGGATGGTCCGGTAGTGACAACCGTGGCGGCAGGCTTCGAAGACCGTCGCCTTCGACTTCTTGGCTGGCTTGGCGGCGAGCGACGAGGCCGGTTGGACGGCGAGGCCGACGAGGGCCACGAGCACGGGGACCAGCGCGAAAACAGCCGGGCGGTGTTTCATATCTCTCCTTGCAGCGTGGGTGACTGCGCCCCTGCCCTCCGAGGCGGGGACCGGCGCCGTCCCTCCCTGGAGCGGCGCCGTGCTGCGCGGACTGTATCGAAGGCCGAAGCGAGTTCGGCTGTTCAGCCAGGCAGGATCGTGGCCATCGCTTCTTCCAATTCGTCCACCCCGTAGGCGCCGGAGAGGCGGTCCTTGATCACGCCTTCGGCGTCGATCAGGTAAGTCCACGGCTCGGTCGGCAGGTGAAACGCCTTCAGCTGGGGACGGAGGCCCTTGCTGATTTCGTTTTCGACGTAGATCTCCTGGTGGATGAAGTCGGCCCGCGGTTCGAACTTGTCGGCGACCTGCTGGGCGACGTCGACGACCGGGCCGCAGACGCGGCTCTGGCAGAGGGCGGGGGTGGCGAAGACGAGGACGATCGGCTTCTTGCCGAGGACTTCGGCGAAGTTGACCTTGTGCATCTGGTCGGGCGGCACGCGGGTGTCGATCTTTTCGAGGTCGTTGCCGACGTCGGCCGCGGTCAGCGTGTCGATCTTCGGCGGGCGTTCGCCGACTACCGGGACCTTGGGGTACTGGCCGACGACGGGGGAGGGCATGCGGGTCGCTTCGAGCTTGCCGTCGGGGCCCTTGAGCATCGCGACGGCGAGGTAGGAGCCGTCCTTGGGGAAGTCGACCTTCGGCACGACGTAGACCGACTTCGCCTCGCCCGGGCCGGAGCCGTTCTGGGAGCGGTAGGCGGGCTTCGTCTGCAGCGTTTCCAGCTTCGCCGGGAGCGGGCCGATCACCTTCGACTTGCCGTCCTTGGCGAAGTAGAGGGCGACTTCGACGTCTTCGACCTGTTCCTGTCCGGCCGTGAAGACACCGAAGGGATAGCGTTCCTCGCCCGTGTCGAAGACCTGCGAGGCGGGCGCGACGACCAGTTCCGAGGGGACCGCGCCGGAGCCGTGCAGCAGCTGGGACATCGTCTTGCCCTGCGCCGCCGGGAAGTCCTTCGGCGGCGGCGCCGGCCGCGTTTCGCCCTCGCCGCCGCCGCCGCAGCCGGCGACGACCACCGCGCCGAGGGCGGCGAGCGCGAGCACGGTGGCGAGGCGGCGTGAAAAGCGGCGACGCATTGCCGGGGATCATGACAAGCGGCGCCGCGCGGCCGCTCCCGATGCCCCGCCCGACGCTTGTCCGCAAGCCGCAAGTGCGTTCGCACTTTGCCGCCCTATGCACGGAGAACTGCGAACGCGGTCGCCGAATCCTTTGAGTCGGCGCGGGTATTTCACCGATATGGGTCGATTTCTCGAGATTCTGCTCGGGGTGCTCGCGCTCGTGCTGCTCGTGGTGCCCGCCGCCGGTGCTGCGCCCGACCCCGCCGCGCTCGCCGCGGAACTGCCGACGCCGAGCTGCGCCGAAGGGCCCGAGCGCGAAGGGGAGGTGATCGTCGGCACGCCGTGCGCGGACCACATCGTCGCCCCGCCGACCGTCACCTATGTGGACGGCGGGTCGGGCAACGACGTCATCGAAGGCACCCTCACGACTGCCGCCTCGAGCGCCGCGCTCACCGCCGCCACCGGCTCGTGCGAAGTCGAATGCCACCTCGAAGTCGGTAGCCAGACCTTCGAAGGCGGGCCGGGCGACGACATCGTCTACGGCGACCGCGGCAACGACATCCTGCGCGGCGCCGCGGGCGACGATCGGCTCTACGGAGGGATCGGCGACGATCGGCTGGAAGGCGGCCCCGGCAACGACCGGCTCTCCGGCGGCTTCGGCTCGGACACGATCGACGGCCAGGAAGGTGACGACTTCGTGCGCGGAGACGCCACCATCGATCACATCTTCGACACCGGCGGCGGCGTCGACACGCTCAGCTTCGCCACCGCGGTGACGCCGGGTTTCGGCGCCGGTAAGGCACCGTCCGGGGTCGCCGGCTTCCCGCAAGAAGCGGAAGGCGAGCGCGGCGCCTTCATCAACCTCGGCGCGGGCGGGCAAGACGCCGACAACGGGATCGCCGCCTCGGGCGGCGGCGTTGACGAAGTCCAGCCGGGCGTCTTCGAGCGGATCGTCGGATCGGCCTTCTCCGACTACATCGTCGGCACGGGCGCGAGCGAAGAAATCATCGGCGGCGGTGGCGGCGACGTGATGCTCGGCGGCGGTGGGGCGGATGTCCTTCGCGGTGGCGCCGACGGCGATTACCTGGAAGCGGGGCCGGGCTCGCTGATGTTCGGCGAAAGCGGGTCGGAACCGTCAAAAGACGAAGTCGACTTCTGCACCGGGGGAGGCGAGGAGATCGGCTGCGGCTCGACCACCGCTGCCGTCGCGCCGCGGCCGATCGGGGAAGTCAGCGTGGGGGAGGTCGCCGCTGGGTCGGGGTCGACCGACGTCTACCTGGTCGGCTCTGGCGGCGCCGACAACGTGACCGCCGTCTACACCGGCACCGCGGTCGAATTCGGACTCGCCGGCGGGGCGTTCTTCAACGTCTCCGAAGCCGACGCCGGGGGTTGTGTCGTGACCGCCGCCCACGCGACCTGTCCGCTCGGTGCGCCCGCGACGCCGAGCGTCCCTGCCCTCGACGCCCTGCTCCTCGCCGGGATGGGCGGCGACGACACGATCTCCACGGCGGGCTTCCCGCCCGGCGCCACGGTCGTCGGGCTCGGTGGCGCCGGGGCCGACACGGTCGGCGGCGGGCCGAGCGAAGACGTCCTCGTCGACGGCCCGCCGAGCGACGCCTCCCCCGACGCCCTTCACGCCGGCGCCGGGGACGACGCGCTGGTCCACAACGGTGGCGCGGACCTGCTCGACGGCGGCGAAGGCTCCGACCTCTTCCTCTCGGTCTCGACCTGCGATGGCGAGACGATCGACGGCGGCTCGCCACTCGCGGGCGACCGCGACAACGCCTCCTGGGCGCGGTTGCCGAACGTCGGCGTCGATGCCCGCCTTGACCTCGGGCTGGTCGGCGAAGTCGGCCCGAACGAGGCGCCGACCTGCCCGGGCGAAAGCTTCGACCACCTCCCGGGGATCGAGGATCTCGAGGGCTCCGAAGGCAGCGACGTGCTCTACGGCGGCGACGGCGCCAATCAGCTGCTCGGCCACCGCGGCGAAGACACCTACCGGGCGCTCGGCGGGAACGACACGATCCTCGCCAACGCCGGCACCCGCGACCGGGTGATCGACTGCGGCGAAGGGGATGACACGGCGGTGGTCGACCTCGCCGAGGTCGGCGACCCGGTGCCGATCGACTGCGAGCGAGTGCGTGAAGGCACCCCGAACGAATTCAAAACGGAAATCGAACAGCCGGTGCCTGCCCCGGTGACGGTGCCGCCGCCGACCACGAGCCCACCGCCGGCGACCACGAGCCCACCGCCGCCGGTCGAAAATGCGAAGCCCGACCGCACGCCGCCGCGCACCAGGCTCCTGCGCCGGCCGGCGAAGCTGATCAGGGTCCGGCCGCATCGAGTCGCCCGGGTCGTCTTCCGCTTCGCCGCCAACGAGCGCTCCCGCTTCGAGTGCAAGCTCGACCGCCGCCCGTACCGCCGCTGCCACTCGCCTTTGCGCACGCATCTGCGACCGGGCCGTCACACCTTCCGCGTCTTCGCGGTCGACGCGGCCGGCAACCGCGATCGGACCCCGGCGCTCGCCCGCGTCCGGGTCGTCGTGGCGCACCACCCCCGGTGAGTTCGCGCTTATCCGCGCTATGCGCGGCGAACTGCGAACTCACTTGTGCCGACCGGGGACCGGACCTCCGTAGGGTCCGTCCCACAACCACTGTCCCGACAGGAGGGCCGCGATGAGCAAAGTCATCTACACCGCCGAGGCGCACGTGACCGGGGGCCGGGCCGAGGGTCACGGCAAGACCGGGGACGGGGCGCTCGAGGTCGACCTGCGGCTGCCGAGCGAGATGGGCGGCGAAGGCGGCGGCACCAACCCCGAGCAGCTCTTCGCGGTCGGTTATGCGGCCTGCTTCGAGGGCGCGATCGGCGCCGTCGCGCGACGCACCAAAGCGGAGGTGGGCGACGTGGCGATCGACTCCAAGGTCTCGCTCAACCCGGGGCCGGAGCGGACCTTCGTCCTCTCGGTCGAGCTCGACGTGACGCTGCCGTCGGTCGAGGGCGACGCCGCCGTCGAGCTGGTCCGCGAGGCGCACAAAGTGTGTCCGTACTCGAACGCGACGCGCGGCAACATCGAGGTGACGCTGACCGCCAACGGCGCCGCGGTCTGAGAGCGACCCGCCACCGCTGGTGAATTCGCAGTAATCCGCGGATAGCGCGGAGAAGTGCGAACTCGGTGCCGGCGGAAGGAGTCGGCCCGCGGGGGGCGAACCGGGCAGTCGTGAATCGACTGACCTTGCGCCTCCCGCTCTCCGCCCTCGCGGTCATCGCCGTCGTCGCGATGGCGATCATCCTGCCGGCCGCCTTCGGCGCCTCGGCACCCGCCCCGGCACCGTCGCGCGTCGCGATGGCGCAGACCGAACAGGTCCAAGGCGCGCCCGGCCGCACGATGGTGCTGAGCAAGGTGACGGTCCCGGCGGGGGCGAAGCTCGCCGTCCACCACCATCTCGGCACCCAGATCTCGCGGGTCGTCTCGGGGACGCTCAGCTACACCGTGCGGCAGGGCAACGCGGAGCTCTTCGAAGGCGAATCCGACGAAGAACCGCGGCTGGTCCGTGTCATCACCGCGGGGAAGACGGCACAGATCCGCGCGGGCCAGTGGCTGGTCGAGCAGCCCAGCGACATCCACCAGGCCGCCAACCGCGGCTCCTCACCGGTCGTGATCTACCTGGCGACGCTGCTCAAGGACGGCGCCTCTCCTTCGACTCCTGTCGATCTGCACTAGCTCGCCGGTCCTCGGTCGCCTGCCGGTTAAGGTGGCGCTCCTGCGGGTCGGGCTCATTCGACCCCGGCTCCTTCACCGCCGCCGCGGCCTCCTTGGCCTTGTCGGTGAGGCTGCCTTTGCCTTTCGCGATCCCGGCCAGTTCCTGCGCGTCCTCTTTCAGCGAGTCGACGCCGCCGCGGTCGTCGACGATCTTCTTGCCTTTGTTGAACAACCTTTTCAGGTCCATCTCGGTCCTCTCATCGGGGCAACCCTCGACCAGAAGTTAACCGCGACTCACACAGCGCGCTACACTCCGATGCAATGGCGATCCGGGGCGGACAGAACGTGGTGCTTTGCGCGTCCCCCGCGGTCGTCGTCGTTGCCATTGTTGGTGTCGTTACCGAGGCCGAGCTTGTCAAAAGCTCGGTCGTCGTCTGACACCGCAAGAACGCCCGCCGGCCAACAAGACACACGAAAGGGACGCGGCGGAGGCGTTGCCGGCCGTGCCGATCCCTTCGAAACACTGGCAGGAAGCACTCGGAGTCCTCGCTGCCCAGCGCTATCCGCAGCCGCCGTTCCCGGCGTCGTTCGACGATCGTCGACCGGCTCCCTGAGGTCGATTCGGGGAAGCGGGGCCCGGGTAGCGGACCGGCCATGGAGTCCAGAAGGTGTCTTCCGTTCGTTCTGTCCGCCCTCTGCGCCGCCGCCTTGATCGCCGCTCCCCGCCGCCTCCGCGGCGGGGAGCGGCTTCGCCGAAACCACGGTCGGCGCCGATGGCACCCTCGGCGCGACGGTCGAACACGTCTTCCCCGCAGGCATCGAGCCGGTGGCCGAAAAGAAGGTGATGCAGATCACGGGCGTCCTCTCCGGCCAGATCCTCGCCGAAGTCCCGTTCCGGATCACCAACCTCGCCGTCAAAACCGTCCCCGCCACCGCCGCCTACCACAAGATCGTGACCTACATCTTCGCCGGCTTCCGCCCCCACAAGCCGGTCTTCGGCCACTACTTTCGCCACAAGCACCTCGTCGTCACCCACAAGTTCGGCAAGGCGAAGGGCCCCTGCGGCATCCTCCACGCAAAGTCGAAGCTCTTCCCCGGCAACGGCCCCCGCAACGCCAAGTACAAAGTCCAGTTCGACAACTCCAAGAGGCTCAACCCGAAGGCCAAGCCGAAGATCGTCACCTCCCTGGGCGCCGTCTTCTGACCGCCGCCCCGCTCCCCCGAAGACCCTCTAAGATCGTCCCCTGCGATCCCCGCGGGAAAGATCGCGATCTGCCCGGATAGCTCAGTTGGTAGAGCACTTCCATGGTAAGGAAGGGGTCACGAGTTCGAGTCTCGTTCCGGGCTCTTCAGAAGTACCTGCAAAACGACCCTTTATGGGGGCCGTTTTCGCGTCTCTGAGCAGGTCATCCGAACCGGGATAACGCCACTAGTGGCGTTACGGGTGGCGATTGCCGTGGATGGGCGGCGATCTACGTCGATTCGTACTCCCTTCCGATCGGGTTTTGGAGCTAACGTCGCCACGACCTGAAAACGGCCGGGGCGCCGCTGTAACGGCCCCCGGCCCGGCACCGAAAGGACAGACCTTCCGATGCAGCCCAACCCTATTCCGGGGGAGACGAACGACGCCCGCGACCGGCGCCACGAGGCGGCGGTGCTCGCACGGATCCTCTGGCTCCATCCGACCCATCTGACCGAACGCGAACTGCTGCTCAGCCTCTTCGCCGAGGACGACCAGGTCGACGCCTACGAACGCGCGATCCGCGACCTCGTCTCCGTCGGCCTCCTGCGGCTGGAGGGAGATTCGATCCTCCCTACCCTCGCTGCGATCGAGGCCGGGGAGATCCCGAGATGACCGACCACACTGATGCCCCGTGGTCGCCGGATCCCGACGCCGAGGAGGGCATGAGGATCCGCTTCGGCGAGAACGTCCGCCTCCTCCGCGCCCGCGCCCACATCAGCCAGGAAGAGCTGGGCTTCCGCGCCGACGTCCACCGCACCCAGATCAGCATGTTCGAGACGGGGCAGCGGATGCCCTTGCTCGGGACCGCCATGAAGCTCGCTACCGCGCTCGAGGTCGAGCTGCCCACGCTTCTCGACGGCATCGTCTACCGGCCGCGATTCTTCTCCGCGGCCCGGGGTGAGTTCGAGATCTCCTCGCTACCCCTCTTCGAGCTCACCGCCCGCAAGGACCGGTCGGGGGAGGGCGCGGGCCGATGACCGTCTCGGAGCAACTGGGCCGCAACCTGAGGAGGGCGAGACGCCGGGCGTACATGAGCCAGGAAGACCTTGCGAGACGGGCCGGCGTCCACCACACCGAGATCGACCTGCTCGAGCGAGGGGGCCCTGGGGAGCCGAGCGGCGCAGGCGGACTGGCGTTCGTAGACCATCAGCGCCCTAGTTGTAGTGTTCATCCGCGCCTCCCTGGGGGTCGGCGGCGTCGAGTGGGCTCCCTACGAGATCTTCGAAGGCGCGGGGAACTTCGAGGTGCTTCAGGACCCCAGGGGCTCCTCGACGAGACCGCGGTCTTGAGGGAAGCGCGCGGAAGGAGTCGAACCTTCCCATCGAGCCGCTCTGCGCACGCGGAGAGGGGCTCGAGTCGACGCGATCCTCGCGGTGGAGCCGGGTTGCCTACGATCGCCTGCCGCGACGTGCGGTGAGGACGGTCGCCGCGGAAGTCGCGAGGTGCTTGCGCATCCGCTCTCCCGCCTTCTGCTCGGAGCCCGCGGCGATCGCGTCGTAGATCCCGCGGTGGGCGGCCAGTGAGATCGGCGGTTGCCCCTTGAGGCCGAGCGAGCCCTGCGAGGTCTTGTCGATCGCGTCGGCGAGCTGGGTAAAGAGGCTCTGCAGCATCGCGTTGTGGGACGCGTCGAGAATCGCCTGGTGGAAATGGCGGTCGCCGAGGACGCCCTCGCCGCCGGCCGCGACGGACTCGTCCATCGCCTCCAGCGCCGCGGCCATCCGGTCGAGCTCCACCTGGGTCCGGCGCCGCGCCGCCAGGCGTGCCGCCTGGGTCTCGACCGCCTCACGCACCTCCCAGATCATCGGGTGGTCGGCCTCGCTCTCGAGCACCTCCAAGGCCAGGCTCGGGACGATGTCCTCGGTGCTGGTCACATAGACCCCGTCGCCCGGGCGCACGTCGACCATGCCGAGGACGCGCAGCGCGGTCAGGGCCTGGCGCACGGACGTCCTGCTCACCCCGAGCTGCTCGGCCAGCTCGCGCTCCGGCATCAGCTTGTCGCCCGGCTGAAGCTCGTGGACGTCGATGAACTCGCGCAGCCGGTCGACCACCTCCTCGTAGAGGGCGCTGCGTCGGATGGGTCGGAGGGGCGACTCGGCCATCCGCCGAATCTACCGTCCGCCCGAAGGCACGAACAGTTGACAGGTCATCTATGTTGTCGGTTCACTGGTTGGACCAATGAGCCAAAATACCCAGATGCCAGATCAGCTCCGCAAAACGCCGCTTCACGACCGCCACGTCGAGGCCGGTGCCGACCTCGCCCCGTTCGCGAGTTGGGAGATGCCGATCTCCTACGCGGGGATCCGGCAGGAGCACGAAGCGGTGCGCGATTCGGTAGGCGTCTTCGACGTCTCGCACATGGGCGAGATCGAGACGGTCGGCCCGGAGGCCGAAGCCCTCCTGCAGCGCATCCTCTCCAACGACGTCACCAAGATCCCCGAGCGGGGCGCCCAGTACAGCGTCCTCTGCCGCGAGGACGGCGGTGTCCTCGACGACCTCTTCACCTACCGCCTCGACGAGGACCGGTTCCTCACCGTCACCAACGCCGCCAACCACCAGAAGGATCTTGCCTGGTTCCGCCACCACGCCAGGCACTTCGAGACCGAGGTCCACGACCAGCTCCTCGATTGGGCGATGATCGCGGTCCAGGGGCCGGCCGCGCGGGCAACGCTCGCCTCGCTGGCCGACGCCGAGCTCCCGCGGCGGTTCCGCACCGCCGACGTCGGCATCGCGGGCGTCGCGTGCCTGGTCTGCGGGACCGGCTACACGGGCGAGGACGGTTGCGAGCTGCTCGTGCCCGCCGCCGCGGCGCCGACCGTCTGGCGGGCGCTTCTCGACGCCGGCGCCGTCCCCGCCGGCCTGGGGGCTCGCGACACGCTGCGGCTCGAGGTCTGCTTCCACCTCTACGGCAACGACCTGAGCGAAGACCGCGACCCGATCGAAGCCGGGCTCTCTTGGTGCTGCGCGCTCGACACCAACTTCATCGGCTCCGGCGCACTGCGCGACCGCGCCCCGGCGCGGACGCTGGTCCCGTTCGCCTTCACCGATCGCGGCATCCCGCGCCAGGGCAACCAGATCCGCACGGCGTCGGGAAGCGGTGTCGTCACCAGCGGCACCCACTCGCCGTCGCTGGGGATCGGGATCGGGATGGGCTACGTCCCGCTCGATCAGGCCGAGCCGGGCACCCCGATCGAGGTCGACGTCCGCGGTCAGGTCCGCGGTGCGGAAGTCAGGGACAAGCCCCTCTACGCAAAGGAGCCCGAAGCGTGACCGATCCGAGCTACCCGGAGGACCTGCTCTACCACCCGGCCCACGACTGGGCCCGGGTCGAGGCCGACCTGGCGACCTTCGGGATCACCTGGTTCGCGCAGGACGCAGTCGGGGAGATCGTCTTCTTCGCGCCGCCGACCGTCGGTGCGCGGCTGGAGAAGGACCAGGCCTACGCGGAGATCGAGTCGGTGAAGGCGGTCTCCGAGGTGGTGGCGCCTCTTTCCGGCGAGGTGGTCGAGATCAATGCCGCGATCGAGGCCCGTCCGGAGACCGTCAACGCCGACCCTTACGGGGCGGGGTGGATGGTGAAGGTGCGGCTCAGCGACCCGACCGAGGCCGAGGCGCTCCTCGACGTCGCCGGCTACCGGGAGCTGCTCGCCGATGCCTAAGCGCACGCTGGAGATGCCGCTCGCCTACGTCGACCCGAAGGTCGCCTCGGTGCTGGCCGCCGAGATCGGGCGCCAGCGCGACACCCTGGAGATGATCGCCTCCGAGAACTTCGCCCCCCGGGCGGTCCTCGAATGCCAGGGGTCGGTCCTCACCAACAAGTACGCGGAGGGCTACCCCGGCCGCCGCTACTACGGCGGCTGCGAGAACGTCGACGTCAGCGAGCAGATCGCGATCGACCGGGCGAAGAGCCTCTTCGGCGCCCAGCACGCGAACGTCCAACCGCACGCCGGCGCCCAGGCCAACAACGCCGTCTACCACGCGCTGCTCACCCCCGGCGACAAGATCCTCGGCCTCGAGCTCTCCCACGGCGGCCACCTCAGCCACGGGATGAAGCTGAACGTCTCCGGCCGGCTCTACGACGCGGTCGCCTACGGCGTCGACCCCGAGACCGGCCTGATCGACATGGACGAGGTCGCGCGCCTCGCCCACGAGCAGCGGCCGCGGATGATCGTCGCCGGGTGGTCGGCCTACCCCCGGCACCTCGACTTCGCCGCGTTCCGCCGCATCGCCGACGAAGTGGAGGCCCTGCTGATGGTCGACATGGCGCACTTCGCCGGCCTGGTCGCGGCGCGCCTTCACCCCAACCCGGTCCCCCACGCCGACGTGGTCACGACCACGCTGCACAAGACTCTGAACGGGCCCCGCAGCGGGATGATCCTCTGCCGCGAGGAGTGGGCGAAGAAAATCGACAGCGCCGTCTTTCCGGGCCAGCAGGGCGGGCCCCTCGAGCACGTGATCGCGGCCAAGGCGGTCGCCCTGAAACTGGCGGGTGAGGAGGAGTTCCGCGAGCGTCAGCAGCGCACGATCGAAGGGGCGAAGGCCCTGGCGGCGGCGCTCTCCCGGGCGGGCGGCGGGGTGTCCGTCCTCACCGGCGGCACCGACGTCCACTTCGTCGTCGTCGATCTGCGCGAGTCGCCGCTCGACGGCAAGGAAGGCGAGGATCGGCTGCATTCGCTCGGCGTCACCGTGAATCGCAACACCGTCCCCTTCGACCCGCGCCCGCCGATGGTCTCCTCGGGTCTGCGGATCGGCACCTCTGCCCTCGCCACCCGCGGCCTCGAGGTGGTCGACTTCGAACGGCTGGGCCGGGTGATCGCCGCCGCCCTCGCCCCCGACTTCGAGGCCGACCGCGCGGACCTTGCCGGCGAGGTCGCCGATATCGCCCGCCGCTACCCGCTCTACGGCTACCTGGACGGAGGACTCGGTTGAGCCGTTACACCGCGGTCACCGAGGCCGACCGCGGGGCGATGCTGCGCGCGATCGGCGTCGACTCGGTCGCCGAGCTGTTCGGCGCTGTTCCGGCGGGGGTGCGCATCGACGGGCCGATCGCCCTCGCCGAGGGTCAGGGCGAGCAGGCGGTGTACACCCACCTGCGCGAGCTGGCGGCGCGCAACGTCTCGACCGAGGACGAGGTGAGCTTCCTCGGCGCCGGTATGTACGACAGCTACTCGCCAGCGCTGATCGAGATGCTGATGGAGCGCTCCGAGTTCCTCACCCCGTACACGCCCTACCAGCCGGAGGTGTCGCAGGGTGGGCTGCAGGTGATGTTCGAGTACCAGACCGCGATCTCGGAGCTGACCGCGCTGCCGGTCTCCAACGCCTCGGTCTACGAGATGCCATCCGCGCTCGCCGCGGCCGGCTATCTGGCGAAGCTGGCCGACAAGCGCCCCCGCTTCGTCGTCTCCCGCGGCGTCCACCCGCACGCCCGCGAGACGCTGCGGACGCTCGCCCGCGGCTACGGCGTCGAGGTGGTCGAGGTCGGCCTCGACGGCGGCGTCACCGATCGCGACGCCTGGTTCGCCGCGATCGACGACGATACCGCCGCGGTCTTCCTGCAGCAACCGAACTTCCTCGGCGTGGTCGAGGACATCGCCGATCTCGCCGAGGTCGAGCCGATCACGGTCTGCGCCTGCGATCCGCAGACGCTCGGCATCCTGCGGCCTCCCGGCGAGGCGGGGATCGAGATCGCGGTGGGAGAGGGGCAGACGCTCGGGAATCGGCTCGACTTCGGCGGGCCTTCCTTCGGCTTCTTCGCCGCCACCGAGGAACACCTCCGACGGATGCCCGGCCGGATCGCCGGCGAAACCGTCGACGTCGACGGCGCCCGCGGCTTCGTCCTCACCCTGCAGACCCGCGAGCAGCACATCCGCCGCGAGCGCGCCACCTCGAACATCTGCACCTCGCAGGCGCTGAACGCCCTCGCCGGGATCGTCTACCTGGCCTGGCTCGGGCGGCGCGGGATCGTCGAGCTCGGCGAGCTGCTCGCCCGCCGCACCGACTTCGCCCGCCATGCGCTGGCCGCGGTCGACGGGGTCGAGCCGCTCTTCGACCAGCCCGTGGTGCGGGAGTTCGCGGTTCGGTTTCCGGGTGCCGACCTGGCGAGGGTGGAGGCGCTCGTCGGCGCCTGCCGCGAGGCGGGCGTCAACCCGGGCTACCCGCTCGGCCGCGACTACCCGGAGTTCGAGGACGGGCTCTTGGTCGCCTTGACCGAGCAACGGACCCGGGCCGACATCGAACGTCTGGCCGAGGTGTTGGCGAGCGCGGTGACCGCGGGTCGTGCCGGGCCGGTGGCGGAGTGAAGACGATCTTCGAGCGCGGGGCGGCGGGCCGACGCGCCTTCGTCGCGCCGCCGAGCGAAGTGCCGGAGACGCCGCTCGAGGAGTTGGTGCCCGAGGCGATGCGGCGGCGCACGCCGCCGCGCCTGCCCGAGGTCTCCGAGCCGGAGATCGTCCGCCACTACGTCAACCTCTCGAAGCGGAACTTCGACCTCGACTCGGGCTTCTACCCGCTCGGCTCCTGCACGATGAAGCACAACCCGCGCCTGCACGAGCGGGTCGCGGCGCTGCCCGGCAACGCCAAGCTGCACCCCCTGCAGGCGCCGGAGGCAAGTCAGGGCGCGCTCGAGCTGATGTGGAACCTGCAGAAGGCGCTCGCCGAGATCGCCGGCCTGCCGCACGTCTCGCTGCAGCCGAGCGCCGGCTCCCACGGTGAGTTGGCCGGGCTGCTGCTGACCCGCGCCTACCACGAGGAGCGCGGCGAGCACCGGCCCAAGGTGCTGACCCCCGACACCGCCCACGGGACCAACCCGGCGACGGTGACGATGGCCGGCTATGAGGTGGTCAAGGTGGGGACCTCCGCCGACGGGGGCGTCGACCTCGACGACCTGCGCGACAAGACGGGCGAGGACGTCGCCTGCCTGATGCTGACCAACCCCAACACGCTCGGGCTCTTCGATCCGAGCATCGAGGAGATCGCGGCGATCGTCCACGGCCGCGGCGCCACCCTCTACTACGACGGTGCCAATCTGAACGCGGTGATGGGGGTGACGCGGCCCGGGGACATGGGCTTCGACATCGTCCACTTCAACCTGCATAAGACCTTCACCCAGCCCCACGGCGGTGGCGGCCCGGGCGCCGGGCCGATCGCGGTGTCGGAGCGGATCGAGCCCTACCTGATGACGCCGCGCGTCGTGAGGACCGAGCATGGTTTCGACCTCGACTTCGACCACCCGCGATCGATCGGCAGAATTCGCGGCTACCAGGGCAACTACGGCACCTTCGTCCGCGCCTACGCCTACATCTGCTCGCTCGGCGGGGACGGGCTCGCCGATGCGTCAGAGACCGCGGTGCTGAACGCCAACTATCTGAAGGCGCGGCTCGCCGAGGTCGCCGGCGACCATCTGCCGCCCGCCTACGAGCGGATCTGCGGCCACGAGTTCTGCCTCTCCGGCGCGCCGATGAAGCGGGCCCTGGGGATCGCCACGCTCGACCTCGCCAAGCGCCTCCTCGACCACGGCTACCACCCGCCGACCGTCTACTTTCCGCTCCTGGTCGAGGAGGCGCTGCTCTTCGAGCCGACCGAGACCGAGACCAAGGAGACGCTCGACGCTTTCGTCGCCGCGATCGCGGCGATCCTCGCCGAGGCGGCGGAGAATCCCGAGATCGCCCGCACCGCTCCGCACACCACGCCGGTGCGGCGCCTCGACGAGGCGGGTGCGGCCCGCCGACCCGTCGTCAGGCAACGGAAAGAGGAGGATGTGTGAGATGAGTGACCGCCAGGCGATAACCGCCCCTGAGGCGCCCGAGGCGATCGGCCCCTACAGCCACGCCGTGCGCCACGGCGACGTCCTCTACTGCAGCGGGGCGCTGCCCGTCGACCCGGCGTCCGGCGCGCTGGAGGACGCCTCGCCGGCGGCGGCCACCGTGCGCTGCCTGCGCAACCTCGCCGCCGTCTGCGAGGCGGCCGGGACCGAGCTGCGCCACGCGCTCCGGCTCACGGTCTACACGACCGAGCTCGAGCGCTTCGCCGAGATCAACGAGGCCTACGGCGGCTTCTTCCCGAGCGAGCCCCCGGCCCGGGTGACGATCGGCGCGGCGGCGTTGCCGAAAGGGGCGCTGGTGGAGATCGACGCAGTGGTGGCGATCCCGTAATGGACCGGTGGGAGCCCGATCCCGCCGAGCTGCGCCGGGTGCGCGAGGAATTGCGCGACGTGGTCAAGAAGACGCCGGTGTTCAGCTTCGGTGCCCTCTCGCGGCGCTGCGGGGGCCAGGTCCTCCTGAAGGCGGAGAACCTCCAGCGGACGGGCTCCTTCAAGCTGCGCGGCACCTCGGCCAAGCTGGGCGCCGATCCGGGCGCCGCGGCGCGCGGAGTGGTCACCGGGAGCGCCGGGAACCACGGTCAGGCGCTGGCCTACGCGGCGCGGGCCCGCGGCATCCCCTGCACGATTTTCATGCCGGTCGAGGCCGCGGTGACGAAGATCGAGGCGGTCGCCGCCTTCGGCGCCGAGGTCCGTGGGGAGGGGACGTCGGTCGACGATTGCATCGCCGCCGCCCGCCGGCTCGCCGAGGAGGAGGGGCTGCTCTTCGTGCACCCGTTCGACGACCTCGACGTCGTCAAGGGCCAGGCCGGGGTGGGGCTGGAGATCGCCGCCCAGGCGCCGGACGTCGCCCGGGTCGTCGTCCCGGTCGGCGGCGGCGGGCTGATCAGCGGCATCGCCGCCGCGCTCAAGTGCGAGCGCCCGGAGGTTGAGATCGTCGGCGTGCAGGCGAGGGGATGTGCCTCCTTGCGCGCCTCGCTGGCGGAGGGGCACCCGGAGACGGTGGGCGCCCGATCGACGATCGCCGACGGGATCGCGGTGAAGCGGCCCGGCGACCTCACCTTCGCGCTGATGGAGCGCTGGCTCGACGAGCTGACCGAGGTCGACGACGACGCGATCGCCGAGGCGATGGTGTTCTTGGTCGAGCGGGCGAAGCTGGTCACCGAGGGGGCCGGCGCGGTGGCCGTGGCCGCGCTCTCCTCCGGCGCCGTGCGGCCCGCCGCCGCCGGTGCCACGGTCGCGATCCTCTCCGGCGGCAACGTCGACGCCAACGTGCTCGCCGCGGCGATCAACCGGGCGCAGACCGGGGCGGGGCGGAGGGTCCGCTTCTTCACCCGGATCGACGATCGCCCCGGCGGCCTCGTCGAGCTGCTCGGGCAGGTGGCCGCTGTCGGCGGGAACGTCCTCGACGTGACCCACGTCCGCGACGGGGTCAGCCTGCACGTGCAGGAAACGGGGGTCGAGGTCCTGGTCGAGTGCCGCAACCTCGACGCGAGGAGGAGACTGCTCGAGGAGATGCGCGCGGCGGGCTACGCCGTCGAAGAGCTCGACCGAGAGGGGATCCGATGATCCGGCACGCGGTGATCTGGTCGATGGCACCGGACAGAGCCGCGGAGCTGGAGCCGCTGCTGGAGGAACTTCGCGCCCTGCCCGAGGCGATCGGGGAGATCCGCGCCCTCAGCGCGGGGCCGTTGCTGAACGAGTCCTCCTACGACGCCGCGCTCTGCGTCGACGTCGATGACGAGGCCGCTCTGGAGCGCTATCGGAGCCATCCCGCGCACGAGCCGTCGCTCTCCCGGCTGCGCGAGGTGGCGACGGAGATCGTCGTCGGGGACTACCGCCTTTGAGCCCCTCCGGCGACCTCCGAGCGGCGTTTCAGAGTTTCCGCAGCGTTCGATTTTAAAGATCACTTGACGCCGATACCGGCCATGACGTACGGTGGCACCGGTGGAGAGATTGAGAAGCCTCGATTTCGTTCGATTTGGCGAACGTCGCGAGGACGATCATGACGAGCCTTCCGTCCTCGTGATCGGCACGTTGGACACGAAGCGCGACGAGATCGTCTTCCTGGCCAAAGCCATCGTAGACGCAGGCGCGCGGCCTGTGTTGCTGGATTCGTCGGTGACGGCGGGCGAGGTCGAGGCACCCTTCCCGCTGGTCTCCCGCTCCGACGTCGCCCTCGCCTCCGGCTCGACCATCGACGAGGTCACCCGGCTGCCCCGCGGCGAGGCGGTGGAGACGATGCAGACGGGCGTCCGTGACCTGACCGAGGCGCTGGTGGCCGGCGGCCGGGTGCAGGGCGCGATCTGCATCGGCGGCGCCGGCGCCCACCTCGCCGGCCCGGCCTTCCAGCAGCTGGACGTCGGCTTCCCGAAGATGGTGGTCTCGCCGCTCGCCTCGGGCGAGCGTCAGTTCGAGCCGTACGTCGGCCTCCGTGACGTCGCCGTCATGCACTCGGTCGCCGACATCGCCGGCATCAACGACATCACCGAACGGATCTACCGCACCGCCGCGGGCTACATCGCGGGTGCGGCGCGGAGCTTCGTCAGCCTGCACGACGAGGACGGTGCGACCGGCGCGGCCGATCGCCCGCCGACCGTCGCGATCTCGATGAACGGCAACACGACGAAGGCGATGGACCGGGGTCGTGCCCGGCTGGAGGCCACCGGCTACACCGCGGTGATCTTCCACGCGAACGGGGTAGGGGGCCGGGCGCTGGAGGACTTCGTCGGCACCGGCCGCGCCGACGCGGTGCTCGACTTCACCACGACCGAGCTCTGCGCGGCCGTGCTCGGGGGCATGATGAACGCCGGGCCCGACCGCATGGAGACCGCGGGTCGGAAGGGCGTGCCCCAGGTGCTGGTCCCGGGCTGCGTCGACTTCATCACCGCCGGCACCCTGGCGGCGACCGAGGCGGAGTTCCCCGGCCGGACCATGTTCCGTCACAACCCGGAGCTGACCTTGGTCCGTCTCACCGCCGCCGAGATGGCGGAGATGGGATCGATCTTCGCCCGTAAAGCCAACGCGGCGATCGGCCCGACCGCGATCCTCGTCCCGACCCGCGGCCTCTCGGTGCCCGACGTCGAGGGGGGCCCCTTCTGGGACCCGGAGGCCGACCGCGCCTTCCTCGACGCCGTCCAGGCGGAGATCCGCCCGGGGATCAAGGTCGACGTCTGGGACTGCCACATCAACGACCCCGAGTTCGCCGACGCCACGGTCGACACCCTGCTCGGCCTGATCGACGAAGCCGGCTCCGCCTCCGCCCTCGCGCTCGGTCAGGCCGCCGACACCGGGGCGGAAGGAGCGTCCGCGTGACCCCGCGGCCGGACCGGCCGCTTCGCTGGGGCGTCCTCTCGACCGCCCGGATCCTCGAGGAGCTGCGACCGGGATTCGCCGACGCCCCGGACGCCGAGCTGCGGGCGATCGCCAGCCGCGACCGCGAGCGGGCTCGCGCCTACGCGGACGGCAACGGGATCGAGGTCGCCTACGGGTCCTACGACGAGCTGCTCGGCAACTCCGAGATCGACTGCGTCTACGTCCCGCTCCCCAACTCGCTCCACGGCGAGTGGGTCGAGGCGGCGCTGCGGGCGGGTAAGCACGTGCTCTGCGAGAAGCCGCTGACCCCGACCGCCGCCGAGGCCGAAGCGCTCTTCGACCTGGCGGCGGAGAATGACCTCCTGCTGATGGAGGCGTTCATGTACCGCCACCATCCGAAGACCCGCGCCCTGAAGGACCTGCTCGCAGGCGGCGAGATCGGCAGGCCGGTGGTCGTGCGGATGCGCTTCCACTTCCAGGTCGAGGACCCCTCGACCGACATCCGCTACCGCCCCGAGATGGCGGGCGGCGCGCTGCGCGACGTCGGCTGCTACTGCGTCAGCCTGGCGAACCACCTGGCCGACGCCGCGCCGGTCGAGATCGGCGCCGCCGCGCGCTTCGCGGCCTCCGGCGTCGACGAGGTGCTGGCCGCGACCATGCGCTACGGGTCGGACCTGCTCGCCGTCTTCGACTGCGGCATGACCAGCCCGCTCGAGGTCGGCGTCGAGGTGCTCGCCGAGCGCGGCAGCGCGATCGTGCCGATGCCATGGTACGCCCACCTGGAGCCGCTCAGCGTCCAGGTGCGATCGGCTTCCCGCGTGCGGTCGATCGAGACCCCCGGGGGGAACGCGTACCGGCTCGAGATCGAGAACTTCTGCGCCGCGGTCCGCGGGGATCGGGCGCCGGAGATCCCGCGCCAGGAGACCGTCCGCAACCTCGAGACGATCGAGCGGATCCTCGCCGTGGCGAAAACCGACGCTCCCATTCCGACCTAGCTGACGAACCGATGAAAACCGCCAAGGAGGAGTCGAGCCAAGTGAGCAGTCTGACCAGCGCCCCGCAGACCGAGCCGGCGGCCCCGCCTGGCGGCGACGGAGCTCCCGTCGTGCAGTTGAAGGGGGTCTCCAAGACCTATCCGGGGGGAGAGGTTCCGGCCGTCGACAAGATGGATCTGACGATCCAGGAGGGTGAATTCTTCTCGATCCTCGGTTCCAGCGGCAGCGGGAAGACCACCACGCTGCGGATGATCGCCGGCTTCGAGCAGCCGACCAGGGGGAGCGTGGTGCTCGACGGCGTGGACGCGACCGGCGTTCCGCCCTACCGCCGCGACGTGAACACGGTCTTCCAGAACTACGCGCTCTTCCCGCACATGAAGGTGGAGGCGAACGTCGCCTACCCGCTGAAGATGGCGGGGACGCCGAAGGGCGAGATCAAGCCGCGGGTGGCGGAGGCGCTGGAGCGGGTCTCGATGACCGGCTTCGAGAAGCGTCTGCCGCACCAGCTCTCGGGCGGTCAGCGCCAGCGCGTCGCGCTCGCCCGGGCCTTGATCGGGCGCCCCCGCCTGCTGCTCCTCGACGAGCCGCTCGGCGCCCTCGACCTGAAGCTGCGCGAGAACATGCTGCTGGTCCTGAAGCACCTCCAGCGCGAGGTCGGGATCACCTTCATCTACGTCACCCACGACCAAGGCGAGGCGTTGGCGATGAGCGACCGGCTGGCGGTGATGAACGGCGGCTACGTCGAGCAGCTTGCCACCCCGACCGAGATCTACGAGCGGCCCGCGACCTCCTTCGTCGCCGGGTTCATCGGCAAATCGAACCTGCTCGAGTGCGACCGCACCGCCAGCAACAATGCCACCGCCGGGAAGATGCCGCTGGTCCTCTCCGAGACGCCGGGGGAAACGAAGTTCACCCTCAGCATCCGGCCGGAGACGATCGTCGTCGGCGAGGAGAGTCGCTCGCTGGCGAACCATTACGAGGCGGTGGTCGGCGACGTGCTCTTCCTCGGCCACGAGCGCGAGGTGATGGTCGACTGCGGCGATCAGCGGTTGATCCTCAGGGCGGGACCGAACAGCTATTCGCCGGGAGATCCGATCGAGTTCGGTTGGAACCCGGACAACGCGGTGGTCGTGAAGGCGACGGGGTCATGGCTGCAGCAGCAGCAAGACGCCTAGAGCCGATCACGGCGCTCCCGCGCCGGATCCCGTCCCCGGTCAGGAAGTTCCTGATCCTCACCCCGGTGCTGCTGTGGATCCTGGCGCTGGTGATCCTGCCCAACGTCTTCCTGGTCTCCTACAGCCTCTGGAAGAACGAACTCGGCGCCGTCGCCCACGTCTGGAACCTGCACAACTACAGCGAACTGTTCACCTCCCACGTCTTCATCACCCTGCTCAAGCGCACGCTGCTGATCGCGATGATCTCGACCGCCTGCGCGACCCTGATCGCCTATCCGCTGGCCTACGTGGTGGTGACCAAGTTCGGCCGCTACAAGACCCTCGCGGCGCTGCTGATCATCATCCCGCTCTGGGTCAGCTACCTGATGCGCATCTTCGCCTGGAAAATCATCCTCGGCGAACATGGCGTGTTGAACGGCCTCCTGGAATCGGTGGGGCTGATCGACAAGCCCTCGACGGCGTTCCTCTACTCGACCACGACGGTCATCGTCACGCTCACGTACGTCGCCATCCCGTACGTGTTCCTCTCCTCCTACACCTCGCTCGACCGCGTGCCGAGGCACTACTACGAGGCCTCCGCGGACTGCGGCGCCTCCGCCTGGCGGACCTTCCGCCACGTGATCTGGCCATTGACCCGGCCGGGGGTCGCGATCGGCTTCGCGATCGGCTTCGTCCTGACCTTCGGTGACTACGTCACCCCCGCGATGGTCGGCGGCCTCTCCGGCACGATGCTCGGCTCGATCGTCCTGCAGTCCTTCGGCACCGCCGACAACTGGCCCCAGGGCGCGGCGATCGGCGTCACGATCATCGCCGCCGGGCTGCTGGTCCTGGCGTTGGTCTCCGTGTTCACCCGGCTCGAGGCGGAGATCGACTGATGAGCGCGCAGGGAGCGAGGCGGATGCGCAGGCGGCGGCGCGAATCGAAGGGAGTCAAGTACGCGCTCGCGGCCCTGGTCGGCCTCTTCGTACTCGGCGTCTACGTCTTTCTCTACGCACCGATGATCATCACCGCCCTGTTCTCGGTGAACGACAGCAAAATCCAGACGCTGCCCTTCGTCGGGTTCACCACCAAGTGGTTCTCGGCGCTGTTCGACGACCCTTCGATGAAAAAGGCGATCTTCTACAGCATCAAGGTCGCCATCGTCGCCGTATTCGTCTCGGCCTGCGTCGGGCTCGGCTTCGCGCTGATGATCGACCGGCTGCGGATCCGTGGCAAGGCGGTGATCCAGGCGCTGCTGGCGGCGCCCCTGGTGGCGCCGGGGCTGGTGCTCGGGATCTCGCTGCTGGTCAACTTCCACACCGCGAAGATCCAACCCGGCTTCTTCACGATCGTCGCCGGCCACGTGTCCTTCATCACGCCGCTGATCATGTTCATCGTCCTGCAGCGGCTGAAGACGGCGGACCCGTCGTTGGAGCAGGCCTCGATGGACTGCGGCGCCGGATCGCTGCGGACCTTCTGGCACGTCACCCTGCCCGGCGTCCGGGTCGCCCTGGTCGCCGGCTGCCTGCTCGGCTTCACGCTCTCGATGGACGAGATCGCCTCGACCTTCTTCCTCGCGGGCACCCAGCCGACCCTGCCGGTCTACGTCTGGAGCCTCCTGCGCTTCGGCTTCACGCCGGAGGTGAACGCGGCCTTCACGCTGATCGCCGGCGGCTCGCTGACGCTGATCGGGATCGCCGGCCTCCTCCTGTTCCTCTCCGGCCGCCGCCACCGGCTCCCCGAGGAACGGAAGCGGCCGCGGCGGTGGGGCCGCGGGGCACGGACGGCAACGCGGGTGCCGGACGCCTCGAGATCCGGCGGCGACTCGGTCGCGCAGGGGGCGTGACGGTGCAGCGGGCGATCTTCCTCCCCAACTTCGGTCCCTTCGGCGATCCCACGGTCCTGGTCGAGCTGGCGCGGGAGACCGAGGCGTGCGGCTGGGACGGCTTCTACCTCTGGGACCACATCTCCTGGGAAGGAGACTCGAACGGAAGCATCGTCGATCCCTGGGTGACGATGGCGGCGATCGCCGGGGCGACCGCGAAGCTGCGACTGGGGACGATGATCACGCCCCTGCCCCGTCGCCGGCCCTGGAAGCTCGCCCGCGAGACCGCGACTCTCGACCTCCTCTCCGGCGGCCGACTCGACCTGGGCGTCGGGCTCGGGTACCCGCCGGATCTCGAGTTCGGGATGTTCGGCGAGGAGACCGACGACCGCGTCCGCGCCGCGATGCTCGACGAGGGCCTCGCCGTCCTCGACGGGCTCTGGTCGGGGGAGGAGTTCAGCTTCGCCGGCGAGCATTACCGGGTCGAGGGCGCGCGTTTCCTGCCGCGGCCGGTGCAGAGCCCGCGGGTGCCGGTCTGGTGCGCGGGGTGGTGGCCCAATCGGCGGCCCTTCCGTCGCGCGGCGCGTTGGGACGGCGTCATCCCGGAGAAGGTCGGGGGCGACACCCTGACCCCGCGGGAGGTGGCGGAGATCAGGGACTACGTCGCAGCGCACCGCGACGCGGACAGGAGCTTCGACATCGCGATCAACGGCTACTCCGGCGCCGTCGACTCGGAGGCCACCCTCGCCGACTACGAGTCCGCGGGGGTCACCCACTGGCTCGAGCGGATCGAACCGAACCGGCTGTTCTCGGTCGAGCAGGCGCGGGAGCTGATCCAGGCCGGCCCGCCGCCGCCCGAGCGACGGGCCGGCGGGCGTCCGCTCGAACCGAAAGGGAACCAGGCATGACCACGACGAGCATCGATTACGACCCGTTCACGGCCGGGCTCGACGATCCTTACGAGGACTATCGCCGGCTCCGCGAGGAGCAGCCGCTCTACCGCAGCGAGCGCTACGGGTTCTACGCCGTCTCCCGCTACGAGGACGTGCGTGCGGTCTCCCGCGACTGGGAGACCTTCTCCAGCGCCGAGGGGGTCGACGTCGACTACACCGCGCAGCTCGGCGGCCCGAACTTCCTCGAGTGCGACCCGCCGGAGCACGACTGGTGGCGGCGGCTGTTCCAACCGCGCTTCTCGGCAAAGGCGATCCGCGAATCGCTCTGGCCGGTGATCGAAGCCGAGGTGACCCGCCTGCTCGACGCGGCGCTCGCCGACGGGCGCGAGGAGATCGACCTCGGCTCCGAGGTCGCCTGGCGGCTGCCGATCGCGGTGACCGGCCACATGATGGGAGTGCCGAAGGCCGACCAGCCGGCCCTCTCGGAGAACCTGCGCCTCTTCCAGGAACGCGACCCCGGCGACGTCACCCCGCCCCCTCACTCGGTCAAGGCGGCGGCCGACGCCCACGCCTACCTGGCCGACCTGATCGAGGAGCGGCGCGCGCATCCCGGCGAGGACCTGGTCAGCCTGATGCTCACCGCCGAGCACGACGGCGGGCCGCTGCCCGAGGACCAGGTCCTCGGCAATGCCTTCTTCTTCCTCGACGCCGGCACCCACACCACATCCTCGCTGATCTCGCAGGCGCTCAAGCTCCTCGACAGCCACCGCGACCAGCGACGGTGGCTGCTCGAGGATCTCTCCCGCGTGCCTGTCGCGGTCGAGGAGGCGCTGCGCTACGAGGCGCCGCTGCGCTTCCTGCGGCGGGTGACGACGAAGGAGTGCACGCTGCACGGCGAGACGATCCCCGCGGGCTCGACGATCTTCATGCTCTACTGCGCGGCCAACCGCGACGATCGCCGCTGGCGCGATCCCGACCTCTTCGACGTCACCCGCAAGCAGCAGCGCAACATGGGGCTCGGCGACGGCATCCATCACTGCATGGGCGCCCCGATCGCCCGCTTCGAGGCGACGATCACGCTCGGGGCGATCCTCGCGCGCTTCCCCGACTACGAGGTGAGCGGGGAGCTGGTGCGGATCCGCAGCCACATGATGAACGGCTACACCTCGATCCCGGTGGCGCCGGGCGGCTGAACGGACGGCCCGAGCGATGGAGCTGTCGGTCTTCCAGTCGATGTGGGCGATGGAGCAGCTGCCTTGGCGCGGCCCCGACTGGACCTTCGCGGAGCAGGTCGAGCGGATCGCCGCCGCCGGGTTCGACGGGGCGGCGGTCGAGTTCGAGGACTACGAGGCGGCGAAGGAGATCACCGGGCTGCTGCGCGAGCGCGATCTCCTCTGGAGCATCGAGTGCGCCCCCCGCGACGCCGACGAACTGTGGACGGCGATCGAGCGGGCCGAGGAGTTCGGGCTCGACCGGGCGACCCACATCAACCTGCAGCCGAACGTCAGGCCGCTGACGGTGCTCGAGGGCATCCCGACGATCCTCGAGTGGCAGCGGATCGCCGACGAGGCGGGGTTGCCGGTCCTCTTCGAGACCCACCGCGACCGGATGACCACCGACCTCTTCTACACGCTGCAGCTGATCGACGCGATCCCGCCGATGCGGCTCACCGCCGACCTTTCCCACTACATGTTGGGGCGGGAGTTCCGCTGGCCCGTGAGCGATGAGAACCACCGGTTGATCGAGCGCATCCTCGATCGTGCCTACGCCTTCCACGGCCGCGTCGCCTCGCGTGAGCAGGTCCAGGTCCAGCTCGAGTTCCCCCACCACCGGCCGTGGCTCGATCTCTTCCTCGACTGGTGGCGGGAGGGGTTCAGCCGCTGGCGCTCGCGCGCCGCGGAGGGCGACCGGCTGATCTTCACCACCGAGCTCGGACCGCCGCGGTGGTACGCGATCTCGGGCCCCGACGGCGAGGAGATGTCGGACCGCTGGGAGGAAGCGCTGATGCTGCGGCGCGAGGTCCAGGCGGTCTGGCAGGAGACGGCGGAGGTCTCCGCGTGAGCGGCGAGTTCGACAGCCTCGGTCACCCCGAGCCCGGCAGCCTCGCCGGCGGGCCCGGGGTCGGCATCGTCGGCGCCGGTTGGATCGTGCGCGAATGCCACCTGCCCTCCTACGCCACCGCCGGCGCCGAGGTGGTCGGGATCACCTCACGCGACGCCGAGCGCTGCCGGAGCCTCGCCGCCGAGCGCGGCATCCGCGCCTTCGCCGGCTGGGAGGAGCTGGTGGAGGAGCCGGCGATCGAGGTGGTGGACATCGCCTACCCCCCGCACGTCCAGCCGGAGCTGATCGGTGAGATCCTCGCCCGCGAGGCCGGCATCCGCGGCATCCTCGCCCAGAAGCCCCTGGCCCCTACGCTCGCCGACGCGGAAGCGACGGTGCGCGCCTGCGAGGAGCACGGGGTGGTCCTCGCGGTCAACCAGAACATGCGCTGGGACCACTCGATCCGCGCCCTCAAGCGGCTGCTCGAGCACGGACGGTTGGGCGCCCCGGTGATGGCGCAGATCACGATGCACGCCCGCGTCGGCTGGATGCCGTATGCCGACGACTACACGCGCAAGGCAATGCTGATCATGAGCATCCACCACCTCGACGCCTTTCGCTTCCTCTTCGGCGATCCGAGCGAAGTGATGGCGATGGTCCGCGGTGCGCCGGGCGGCGACGGTGCCGACGAGATGGCGACCTATGCGCTCCGCTATCCGGACGGCCTGCTGGCGGTCGGGATCGACAACACCTATCCGAGCCTCGACCAGGGCATCGAGTGGCGCGTGGACGGCAGCGGGGGAACCGCCGCCGGGACCCTCGGCTGGCCCGACCATCCCTGGGGGAGCGCCAGCACCCTGCGTTACGTCGGCGCCGAGCACCCGGGGCGCGTGCTCGAACCGAGGTGGACGGGACGCTGGTTCCCCGACGCCTTCGCGGCGACCCTGGCCGAGCTGCTCGCGGCGCTGGACTCGGGCGAGAGCCCGAGCATCTCCGGGCGGGACAACCTCGGGACAATGGCGCTGCTGGAGGCCGCCTACCGCTCCGCGGAGAGCGGTTGCGCCGTTCCTTTACCTGTTCGGCCATAGGCCACAAAAGTTGGCCTCTATCTCAAAAACGTTCGATCAAAGTCATGACTTGACGGGATCTATGGTGAGTGCGTACGGTAGGACCGGTCCTATCACGGGAGTGGGGCCTGCTTCGTTCGTTGCCATCGGACACGAGAAAGGAACACCATGAAAGAAGACCGACGAGGCAGCCGCAGACGGCCCTCCTCTCACCGTCGCTGCCTGCGCTGGGGGGGCGTCCTCGCGTTGCTGGTCATCGCGGGACTCTGCCTCGCGGCCTGTGGAGGGGGCGGGAGCAGCAGCGCCACCACCTCATCCTCGGGCGGGGAAGCCGAAACGGGTTCGGAAGCGAATTCGGAAGCGGCCTCCACCAGCGGCAGCGGTGAAACGCTGAACGTCCTCAGTTGGGAGACCTACGACGAACCCGAATGGATCTCCGAATTCGAAGAAAAGACCGGCGTCAAGGTGAACGTGAGCAACGTCGGCTCGCCGGCCGAAATGTTCTCCAAGGTGAAAGCCAACCCCAGCCAGTACGACGTCATCCTCAACACCGCCGGTTGGTTCCCGCAGTACGTCGAATCGGAACTCCTGGAACCGGTCGACGTGGCCAAAGTGACCGAACTGAAAAACGTCAAGCTGGGCTTCGACTGGGAAGAAGCCACGACGGTCGACGGCAAGCTCTACGGGATCATCTACAACTGGGGAACCCAGCCGCTGGCCGTGATGCCCGAACTGGTGAAGGGCGTCGACCTCTCCAAGTACGAGAACTCGAAGGGCGAACTCGACGACTGGGACGTCCTCTGGGATCCGGCCTTGAAGGGCAAAGTCTCGCTCTTCGACGATCCCACCTCGGCTGAGCCGATGATCCCGATGGCGCTCGGCTTCAAGGACGCCTACAACCTCGACGAAGAAGAATTCGAAGCCTTCGAAGACAAACTGATGGAATTGCGGCCACAGGTGAAACGGCTGACCACGGGCTTCGACGATCAGACGGCCCAGCTCGCCGCCGGGGAAGCTTCGGTGGCGATGCTGAACAACATCGCGACCGCGACCGCCCTGCGGGAAGAAGGCAAGGAAATCCTCGTCTCCAACATCGTCAAGGGCGGGATGCCGGCCTGGAGCGACAACCTCACCATCACCAAAGAGGGAGCGAATAAGGAAGCCGCGGTCTACGAATTCATCAATTTCTCGCTGACGCCGAAATGGCAGGCGAGGTTCATCGCGAAAAGCGGCAACTCCGGAACCCTCAACTACGAACAGGCGACGACCAAAGAAGCCGAAGCCGAGGGTTTGACGAAAGAAAAACTGGCAGGAACCCTGATCCCCGAAACCCAGAAGGGAGATGTGTTCTTCAAGGCGCTGAAGTTCTACCAGCCGGTCGAAAACCTGGAAAAGCGACTCAACCTCTGGAACGAATTCAAACTCGGGATCGGCGGTTGATCAAGCCGGCGCGGACCGGCGGCCGAGTGAGCCGCCGGTCCGTCGCCCCGAGCCCGGGGGTGTGACCTTGGGGGACGAATTCGATTGGATAGTGGTCGGAGGGGGGTCGGCCGGCTGCGCGCTGGCCGGCCGTCTCAGCGAGGACGCGGCCCTCGAGGTGGCGCTGGTAGAGGCGGGCCCGGCCGCCGAGGAGCCGATCTTCAAGGTCCCGGGGCTCTTCTGGCAGCAGCAGAAATCAAGCTTCGACTGGGATCTTCTGACCGAGCCGGAGCGAGGCCTGGCCGACCGTCGTGCCTATCTGCCGCGCGGTCGCTCGCTCGGCGGCTCGAGCTCGATGAACACGATGCTCTACGTGCGGGGGGCCGCCTCCGACTATGACGACTGGGCGGCGGCGGGGTGCGAGGGCTGGTCCTACGCCGACGTCCTGCCCCACTTCCGACGCTCCGAGGACAACTCGCGCGGGGCGAGCGAGTTGCATGGGGTCGGCGGGCCGCTCTCGGTGATCGACGTCCCGGACGTGCCGTCGCTGTTGCGACATTGGGTCGTCGCCGCCGAAGAGGACGGCCACCCGGCCGCCGCCGACTTCAACGTGCCCGCGCCGGAGGGGGTCGGCCTTTACCAGGCGACCCAGCGCGACGGCGAGCGCTGCAGCAGCGCCGCCGCCTTCGTCGAGCCGAACAGGGGGCGCCCCAACCTCACCGTGCTCACCTCGACGCAGGCGCTGCGGATCGTCTGGGAGGGGTCGCGCGCGGCCGGGGTCGAGGTCGAATCGTCGGGCGAGAGGCGGGTGCTGCGGGCGGGCCGTGAGCTGGCGATCTGCGCCGGCGCCTATCTCACCCCGCAGCTGCTGATGCTCTCCGGCGTCGGCCCGGCGGACCACCTTCTCGAGATGGGCATCGAGGTGCGGGTCGACAACCCCGAGGTCGGCGCCAACCTGCAGGACCACCCGGGCTGCTTCATGACCTACCCGGCGCGGATCGGCCGCGAGGTCGAGGAAGGCAGTTGGATCGAGGCGGGCGGCTTTGCCCGGTCGGACCCGGGGCTGCCGCGTCCCGACCTCCAGTTCCACGCCGTCGCCGGCAGCTTCGGCGACGACGGGGTGCCGAACACCGAGATGAAGGCGATCTCGTTCGGCCCCTACGTGTGCCGGCCGGCGAGCAGGGGGACGGTGCGCCTGCGATCCGCGCTGCCCCAGGCGAAGCCGCGCATCCGCCACAACTACCTCACTGATCCCGAGGACGTCGCGGTCCTCCGCGAGGGGGTGCGGATGGCGATGCGGATTGCCCGTCGCCCGAGCCTCGCCGGGCTGCTGCGGCCGGAGTCCGATTCGGTCGGCGCAGGCCTGATCCCCGCCTCCGACCGCGACGCGGACGTCGATGCCTACATCAGGGCGACCGCCTTCTCCTTCTACCACCCGGTCGGCACCTGCGCGATCGGCGCGGTGGTCGATCCGAGGCTGTCGGTACTGGGGGTCGAGGGCCTCCGCGTCTGCGACGTCTCGGTGATGCCGCGGCTGATCGGCGGCAACACCAACGCCCCGGCGATCATGATCGGCGAGAAGCTGGCGGCGCAGACGGCGGCAGGCCGGCGGCCGGCGTCGGCGGCGACTCCGACCACCCTCGATAGCCTTCACTTCCTACAACCGACCGGACCACTCAGTGGCAGGGGAAAAGAGAATCCCACGAATGGCCAAGACCAGATCCGTTGCCGCGGGCAACGATGACAAGAGCGAAAAGAGCGGGAGCAAGAGCGGCGCGAACGGTGGCGCGACGCCCGATCGGAAGATCGGCGTGCGGCTTGCGGAACTACGCAAAGAGCACCGCTACAGCATCCGCAAGCTGGCCGAGCGGGCGGGCGTCTCGGCTTCCTTGATCTCCGACGTCGAGCGGGGCAAGGTCGAGCCCTCGATCTCGACCCTGAAGCGACTCTCCGACGCCCTCGGGACCACCCTCACCTACTTCTTCTCCGAGCCCGCCGTGCAGAACGGACGGGTGGTCCGGGCCGGCGAGCGGGTCGTCCTCCGCGGCAGCAAGGACGCCGACAACGAGCTGCGGTCGGCGATCGAGACCAGCGGCATCCGCTTCGAGCTCGCCTCGCCCGACCAGGCGGAGGCGATCGAGGCGATCTTCGGCCGCTACGAGGTTGGCGCCTCGCTCGGCGACGAGCCGGTCACCCACGCCGGCGAGGAGTGGGGGATGGTGCTCAAGGGCCGGCTCAAGGTCTGGGTCGGCGACGAGATCCACTTCCTCGACCCCGGCGACGCGATCTGGTTTCCGAGCACGACCCCGCACCGGATGGAAAACGTCGCCGACGAGCCGACCGAGTACATCTGGGTCGACACCCCGAAGACCTTCTGAAGACCGACCGGTAGCACCGGACACACTGCGCATTACCAGTTGTTTCTGTCTAGGGTCAGCGATCGCTTGACGGCGAGTACCCTTCTTCTGTACGGTGGGACCGTCGGGTGTTCAACGGAACAGGAGATGGAGAGAGCTGATGTCGACCGGAAAGGCGCTGCGGATGCGGCGCATCATCGATCCCGCCACGCAGTCCACGCTGATGTTCGCCTTCTCGCACGGCACCAGCTCCCCGGAGGTCCTTCCCGGCCTGGAGAACCCGGCCGCCCAGTACGAATCGGCGCGTGAGGGCGGCGCCGACTGCATCTTCATCGCCCCGGGGCTGATCCACAGCCTCGCCGACGTCGCCGCGGGCTCCCGCGACCTCGCGGTGGTCGCCAAGATTACCTCGACCGCCTCGCGGGGCGGCGCCAAGCACCAGGAGCGCCTGATCGCCTCGGTCGAGCACTGCGCCGAGCTCGGCTGCGACGGCGTCGTCGCGATGATCCCCTTCGCCCCGGAGAACGAGCCCGACGTGATCTCCCTCACCGCCCAGATCGGCGAAGCCTGCGATCGGCTCGGGATGCCCTACGTCGCCGAGGCCGAGTTCCCGAACGCCTACTACGACTCCGGCGACGACTACGCGAAGGAATGGGGGCTGCCCTACCTGAAGCGCAGCGCCCGGCTCTGCGCGGAGCTGGGCGCCGACATCGTGAAGAGCAACTGGCCCGGATCGGGCGAAGAATTCGCCGAGATCGTCGACTGCGTCTCGGTGCCCGTCGTCGTCGCCGGCGGCTCGCGCGAATCGGATCTCGACCTGCTCCAGAAGGTGGCCGACGCCCGCGTGGCAGGCGCCGTCGGCTGCTCGGTCGGGCGCAACATCTTCCAGCACGACCGACCCGCCTCGATGGTCGCGGCGCTATCGCAGGTGGTGCGTGGCTCCGCCTCGCCGGAGGACGCCCTCGAGGCCAACGACCTGGGCAAGGCCGGCGCCGCCGCCTGAGCGCACGACATCTCGGAACACAGGAGAGAACATTGAAAGCCGTCGTACTGAACGCCGAGTGGGCCCCCAAAGAGGGCGTCGAGGTCGACCCGAAGGATGCTGAACGGCGCTGGGCGGTCAACGCCAACCTCGTCTACAAGAACCCCGATGCGACTTTCGAGACGGTCGAGGACCCGGGCGAGCCGGGGCCGCGTGAGCTGGTCCTCAAAGTCGGCGCCTGCGGCATCTGCGGTTCCGACGTCCACATGTTCGAAACCGACGACGACGGTTACATGTTCCTGCCCTACCACCTGGCGACCCCAGTGGTGACCGGCCATGAGTTCTCCGGCAAGGTGGTCGCGGTCGGCTCCGCGGTGACCGAGTTCAAGGTCGACGACCTGGTCACGGCCGAGGAGATCCAGTGGTGCGGCGAATGCGACCGTTGCCGCGGCGGCTACTGGAACCAGTGCCGCTTCATCGAGGATCTCGGCTTCACGATCGACGGCGGCTTCGCCGAGTACGTCAAGGTCCCGGTCAAGGCCTGCTGGTCGCTGAACGCGGTGCTCGAGCGCTACGGCGACGAGAAGACCGCGCTCGAGGTGGGCTCGATGAGCGAGCCGACCAGCGTCGCCTACGAGGGGATGTTCACCCGCGCCAAAGGCTTCCTGCCGGGCGGCGCGGTGGCGGTCTTCGGCGGCGGGCCGATCGGCCTCGCCGCGGTGGCCCTGGCGAAGGCGGCGGGCGCCTCGAAGATTTTCTGCCTCGAGCCGTTGGACGAGCGGCGCGAGATCGCCGGGAAGCTCGGCGCGACCCACCTGATCGACCCGCTCGAGGTCGACGCGGTCGAGGCGATCCACGAGGAGACCAAAGGCGACGGGGTGGCGATGGCGGTCGAGGCGACCGGCAACTTCCCGGCGGTGATGAAGACGATCGAGGGCGCGCTCGGGATCGGCGGCAAGGTGGCGATCGTGGGCATGGACGGCCGCCCCGCGCAGCTCAACTTCATCGACCACCAGCTGAAGGCCGCCTCGACCTACGGCACCGTCGGCCACTCCGGCTCGTGGGATTTCCCCAACGTGATCAAGCTGATGGCGTCAGGACAGATCGACATGCATCACGCGATCACCAAGCGGTTCGCGCTGGAGGATCTGGTCGCGGCGATCGACGAGACCAAAACCCGGGTCGACGGCAAGATCCTCGTCAAGTCCGAGCTCTGAGCCTTCCTCCCAACATGACGGACCCCGAGCCCCGCCCGGTCGCCGACTCCTCCTTTTACGGCGCCCGGGCGGGGCACCCCACGTCGAGCGGCGTCCGGCGGGGCCGGGTGGGGTGACGGATGACGGCGCGGAGCACCGAGAAGGAGGAGGAGACCGACTTCCTCGGCATCGGCCGGCGCCTGGCCGACCTGCGCCATGAGCATCGCTACAGCATCCGCGCCCTCGCCCGTGAGGCCGGCGTCTCCGCCTCGCTGATCTCCGATGTCGAGCGGGGCAAGGTCGAGCCTTCGATCTCGACCCTGAAGCGCCTCGCCTCGGCGCTCGGCACCACGCTCGCCTTCTTCTTCAGCGAGCCGTCCCGCCAGTCCGGACGGGTGGTCAAGGCGACGGAGCGCGACGTGCTCGGGCAGGACGGCGAGCCCCACAGCCAGGCGGCCCGGAGCGCGATCGAGACCTCCGGGGTCCGTCTCGAGATCGCCTCGCCTTCGGAGTCGGAGGTGATCGAGGCGGTCTACGGGCGCTACGAGCCGGGCGCCTCGCTCGGCGACGCGATCACCCATGAGGGGGAGGAGTGGGGGATGGTCCTCCGCGGCCGACTGAAGATCTGGGTCGGCAAGGAGATCTACTTCCTCGACCCCGGCGACGCGATCGGTTTCCCGAGCGTCATGCCGCATCGCCTCGAGAACGTATCCGAGGAGCCGCTCGAGTACATCTGGATCAACACTCCGAAATCGTTCTAGCGTCCAGTATCAGGCGACATCTTGACCCGATAGGCGCCAGCATGTACGGTCACAACCGTCCCAACTAGCCCGGTACCGCCAAAATGTCCGATACGTCGGACGCCCAGCGATTCGGGCCGAACTTCCGGAACACGACGATAAGGGGTTATGAACGGATGTCCAGCTCGAACGGCCAGCTCCACTCGCGCCAACTTCTTGATCTGGCGCCCCCTGACATCCGGGCCCACCTGGAGCAGGACGACACGATCCTCATCCCGATGGGTGCCTGCGAGATGCACGGCGACCACATGCCCCTCGGCACCGACATCTACAACGCGATCGAAGTCTCCAGGCGCGCCGCGGAGAAGGCCGGGACCCTGGTCGCGCCGCCGATCTGGAGCGGCTACTCGCCCCACCACCTGCGCGAGCCGGAGCGCGGCATGGGGACGATCACGATGCGCTCGACCACCCTGCTGGCGATCCTCCACGACACCGCCCGTTGCCTGATCCACCACGGCTTCAACCGGCTGATCTTCGTCAACGGGCACACCTCGAACACCAAGGTGACCGATCCGGTCTTCCGCAACCTGCGCTACGAGACCGGCGCCGTCCTGGCGATGTTCAAACCGTACGGGGAGCGCTACCTGGGCCTGATCGAGGACGTGATGGAGAACCCGCCCGAGGAGACGCCCGGCTGGCACGCTTCCGAGCAGGAGACCTCGATCATGATGGCCTACGACGCCGCCAACGTGAAGATGGACCGCGCCGTCGACACTCGCGCCCACGCGCCCGAGTGGATGCCGGATGCCTTCGCCAAGGAAGACGGCGCCGCCGACGCCGAATTCAAAGGCTACGAGTACTTCTACTTCCCGATGGAGCACAACGAGTTCGCCGAGCGCGGCGTGATCGGGAACCCGAAGCGGGCGACCGCGGAGAAGGGACACGAGATCTTCGAGCGGTTCTCGACCTACCTGGCCGAGGCCGTCGACGAGATCCGCAAGATCCCGGTCGACATCAAGCAGCGCGAGTACGTGCTGAAGGCATAACTACGGAGGAGTTCGAACGATGGGAAGCAGGTTCGAGGGAAGCGGCGTGCTGGTCACCGGTGGCGCCGCCGGCATGGGTCGGGCGATCGCCGAGGCCTTCCTCGGCGAGGGCGCCAAGGTCGTCATCGCCGACATCAACGAGGAGCGCGTCGGTCGGACCGCCGAGGAACTGGGCTCCGACGGCGACGTCTCCAGCCTCGGCGTCGACGTGACCAGCGAGGAACAGGTCGGCGAGATGATCCGCCGCGGCGACGAGAAGCTGGGCGGGATCGACATCCTGGTCAACAACGCCGGCGTGATCACGATGGACAAGATCACCGACGTCTCCGAGAAAGACTGGGACTTCGTCATGGACGTGAACGCGAAGGGCGTCTTCCTCAGCGTCAAGGCCGTGATCCCCGGGATGCTCGAGCGCGGCGGCGGCAAGATCGTCAACATCGCCTCCCAGGCGGGCAAGCGCGGCTACAAGCTGTTCGCCCACTACTGCGCCTCGAAGGCCGCGGTGATCGTCTTCACCAAGGGCGTCGCGCTCGAAGTCGCGCCGACGATCCGGATCAACTGCGTCTGCCCGGGCATCGTCAACACGGAGATGATGGACCGTGAGTACGTCTGGGAGGAAGAAATGACCGGCGAGTCCAAGGAGTCGATCAAAGAGCGGTGGATGTCGGGGATCCCGATGGGGCGTTTCCAGGAGCCCGCGCATATTGCCCGCGTGGCGATGTTCCTCGCCTCCGACGACTCGAGCGAGATGACCGGTCAGGCGATCAACGTCACCGGTGGGATGGTGATGGAGTAAGGCCCTGAAGAAGGTGCGGGCGCCCGGCCGTCCTCGGCTGGGCGCTCTTCATCTGCAGCGGCACCTGCAGCGCCTTGGCGGCGGCGCTGGCGACGACGACCTTCGACGAGGTGCCGCCGCTGACCGGGACGACGTTCAGCGCGAGCGTCGCCGGGCTGCTGATGATGGCGGCGGTGCGACCGCGGACCGTCGGCTGGTCGACCGTCCGCTGGCGCGACTCGGGCTTGTTGGGCGCGGTCCTCCTGCTCAACGTCTTGACCCTCTATCTGGCCCTCGACTGGCTGCCGCTCGGCACCGGGATCACGATCGAGTTCCTCGGCCCGCTCAGCCTCGCCGTCCTCCACGCGAAGGCCTGGCGCGACTACGGCGCGGCGGCCTTCGCGATCGGCGGCGTCGCCCTGGTCACCGGGGCGAGCGTCAGCACCGACGTCGTCGGGCTCGCCCTGGCCGTCTCCGCCGCCGCCTGCTGGGCCACCTATATCGTCGTCGCCCGCCGGGTGGCCGCCGACCATCGGCCCGGCGACGGCCTCACGGTCGCCGTCGGCTTCAGCGGGCCGTCCGCCGCAGCACTCCAGATTTGACTGATCAGGAAGACGTTGTAGTCGGCCCGAATGCCAGGAGCAGGATCGAGCCGGCGACCGGGACGATGAAGGCGAGCTCGCCGTAGCCGAGTAGGTCCCTGAAGACGTAGACGGTGATTCCGGGAGCCCCGGCGACGACGAGCACGCTGACGCCGACCAAGTAGACCGGCGCCGTCCAACTTCGCAGGAGCACCCAGGGCAGCGGGAGAAGAACAATGATCGCCACAGGGTGCGACCCGCTCGAAGGCGCTCCAGGTTCTTCGGTCAGTTAGGTAGCGATGGTGGTTCACCGGTCACGCCGGCGCTCGCTTCACCAACGCCACCCTGCCCCACCAGTTCGGGTAGATCTTCTGCGACCCGCGAGAGCGCCTGCGACGCGCGGGCGCCGTCGGGATCGCCGTAGAGGACGAGGACGTAGCGGGCGGCGCCGCCGGTGACGAACATCTACTGGACCTCGCCGACAGGATCCCGGTCTTCACGCCGGCGGAGTTCCTCGGCGGCTGACGTGTCGGCGCATCAACCCGATCACCGCCCTGATCTTGTCGTGGCTCCGCTCCAAGGCGTGGGCGTAGACGGAGATCGTCTCCACCGTCTGCCCGGCGACTGCTGAGCCAACAGTCAACTAGAGCCCACCTGATCGATTGTCGAATATCCTCCGGATCATGACTCCGAAATCCAGTCGCCGTGGTCGGCCCAGAATCAGACGCCTCGCTCTCGTGGCGAGTGGACTGCTCGGCTTGGCGATCCTTGCAGCTTCTTCTGGCAGTCAAGCCAGCGTTTCGAGCAAGGGGGGCCTTACCGCCTATGTGACGAACGCGGAGGATAATGGCAAGGCGCCGGGCATGGGCACGGTCCTCCCGATCAACCTTAGGGACAACAAGCCCGAGCCTCCCATCAAGGTCGGCCGGAGGGCGGGGACCAATGACCTGGTAGTCACCTCGGACGGCAAGACCGGATATGTGACGAATGAGGGCACCAACACTGTCGTGCCCATAACCTTGGCAACCGGAAAACTGGGAAAAGCGATACCGGCGGGCGCCAAGCCCGTCGCCATTTCCTTTGTTCCTCATACGAACGAGCGGTGGGCCTGGGTTGCGAACTACGGAGGGAAAACGGTGTCCACGATAAACGTGGTCACCGGACGATTGGGGCAAACTATCTCGGTGCCCGAGGTCGGGCCGAACACGGTTGCCTTCACTCCAGATGGGCGGACTTGCTATGTGGCAAACTGGGGCACGGAAGACGCGGCCGGGAGTACCGTCACCCCGATCCATGTCACTCATGGTGGCGCTAGCGGTCGGGTCTTACCCTCGTGCGCAGCAACACTGTTGGCAAGGCTATCCGAGTTCCGGGTCCTCCGATCGAGATGGAGATATCCCCCGATGGCAGGACCGCCTACGTGGCGATCGCCGGCAGCTCGCCTGAGATCGATGAGGTCATACCCCTCGATCTCACGACCACCCCGGTGACGGTGGGTTCAGCCATAAAACTCAAGCCGAAATCACAGCCCCATTGGATCGCCTTCACTCCCGACGGCCAGACCGCCTATGTCGTCGGCAACGGCAACAGCACGATGACGCCGATCACGGTCGCCACCGGTAAACCCGGGAGGCCCATACAGGTAACGGCCGATCCGGATTCCGATCTACTTGCCATCAGCATCATCCAGACCCAGAATTGACACGCACCGGTGGGGTCACTTCCCATCGGTTGCGAGCCTCGATCCTGCGACGAGCGCTGAGCACTCCGGATTTCGTTGTGATTTGAAGAGCGCCTTGTCTATTTGCCACTCGGATGCACGGAGTGGCGGAAAGGCGCGGCAATCGCCGCATATTGCGGGCAATCGACGGCCTCAGCTTCTCTTATTCAAACTCACCAAGCTGGCGAAGAAGGCCTGCTAATCCCCCATTTCGGGACCGTGAATCGTCCGAAAGATGTCGCGAATGGTAAGGAAGGGGTCACGAGTTCGAGTCTCGTTCCGGGCTTCCGAAAAGCTCCGCTCAGGCGGTTTTTGTCAGTGGCCTTCTCGCTGGACTTCATCACGCCGCCCTCTGTTGATCAGGCATCCTTTCCACATGGTCATCCACGTTCCGGCCTTAGGATCCCGCGCATGCGGAGACTGGTTGTGCTTCTGGCCGGGGTCGCGGCAGGCGTCGGACTTCTCACGGCGTCCGGCGGTGGGGCGGCGACCGCCTCACCTGGAACCGCCGAAGAAGCCCAGATCCCGCTCGCCTTCAAAGTGCAGGGGAGTCACGGCTACACCATCTCGGTCTCAGGCTTCCCTGCCACTCCGCTAGCAGGATTCGAACATCCGATGGTCACGCTCATCGTGCGTCGCGGCGCGGCATCCGTCTTCTACACGGCTCACGCCAAGGTGACGGCTGACTCGATCGATGCCGACCTCGGCCCCTTGGGCCGGGTAGACCTGAGGCTCAATCGATCGGGTCGAGAGAAGACAATCGAAGTCAAGTGTTCGCATGCCAAGGAAACCTACGAAGCCGGGACCTACGAAGGGATCTTCGAATTCCGCGGGGACGGCGGATATACCAGGGCGCGGGCGAATCGTCTGGCGGGCCTGCCTCTCGTCGCCCTCGCGTCGGGGAAGTACTGTGGCGACCGAAACTCGGCCGAATCGCGGGGTCCCCGCGAGCCGGGAGCGCGACTCGCGGGTGTCTCCTACGCAGATGGCCGGGTCCTTGAATTCCAGGTCAACAAGAACCACCCCGACGGGACGACGCTTTTCAGTGCCTCCCTCACGGAGCGCCTCGACGGGGTGCGGATCCACCGCGACGTGGCTGGGATCGCGACCGCGAGCGCGTTCCGCTACAACGGCGACCTCAAGAGCGCCGTTCTCAGCCCGCCTGCGCCGTTTTCTGGCTCAGCCTCCCTGAGGTATGACAAGAACTCAGCTTCGCCTCTGTTCACCGGGAATCTGCGACTAGCCTTTCCAGGGCGCACGGTCCGAATCGCCGGACCTGATGTTCACGTCAGCCTCGTTCACGCCCATCTCAAGAGAGGCCATGGCCCGACCGTGACCATCGGCGGCTAAGAGGCGGCCGCTAGCCTCAATCGACAGGGCGAATGTAGGCTTGCCGCGTGATCGACTGGGAGGCCGTACCGGTGAGCCTTTGGGGCTACGTCGCCGTCACCGTCTTCAACTCGGCCTTCTTGATTGCTAGGGCGTCCCAGGACGAACATCTACACCGCAAGGTCGAGTCGTCCCGATCCACAGCCAGCGGACTCGACGAAGGAGGAAGTAGTCCCACATCACGATCGCGCTTCTCGTCGTGGTGACGGTCGCAGAGACCGTCGCCGGAACGAGATCCTCTGGTGGGCCCTTGCGTTCTCCGTGATCCAAGAGACGCGGAGGGGGATGACGTCGATTCATCGGTGGCCGGAACCGATCAGGACTTTGGGTGGGCCGTGAACGCGATTTTCCCACCGATGCAGCCCGGCAGTCCCGACGATTCGCCGGCCACGATTCTGCCCTTCACGCTTCTCGGTCCGGTGAAGGTGCCTTCGAGTTCCACCCCGCCGTTGGCCGGGTAGACGATGCCGGCGAAATACCCGGATTCGTCCTCTTCCAGGATCACGTCGCGTTTGTGGATGATCGCCTGGCCACAGACGACGTCTTTGTAGGTGAGTCGCACGTTGGTCACCACCCCGCCTTCGCGGACCCCGAAGAAGATCGACATGCCCTGGGTCGTCTTCCCCTTCCAGCCGCCGATGGTCGGTTCGACGCCTCCCGCGCCGGCTTGGGGCACCACGCCGGTCAGGACGAACGCGCAGAAAAGGAAGCTCCCGATCGCCGTCAGGCCGCGGCGGCTCATTCGTCCGGGCCTCCGGTGTTCGAATCTGCGTTCATGCATCCTGACCTTTCTGAGGATCACTTGGCTGGGCCGCTCGAGGGGATTTCCGGAAGCTCGCGCCGAAGGGCGCAAGTGCACGCGGAGGCGACTGTCGACCGGCCGATGCCAGAACCTAGTTTCGATGGGTCCGCGTGGCAAGAGCATCGCCCAGCCGACCCTCATTTTGAGTGGGAACGGTCGACGAGAATCCAGGAGCGCCTACCGAAGAGGGGAGTCAGGGTCCTCGTCAAGCCCGATGTGGGGGGCTGCCGGTGCTCGCCCCCGGTGCATCGCTAGAGGTGCGCTATTGCGATCGCGCGCTTGAGGGAAGGATCGCGAGTCCTTTGGAGACCAGGTCGCGCTGGTCGCAGCTGACGAGACGGCGGCCTCCTTCGTCGGCGGCAGCTGCGTAGGCCGCGTCGTAGACCGAGATCGTGTGACGCTCCGCGATCTCCGCTGCCTTCGTCAGGAGGGTGTCCGTCGAGGGGAGAACGCCGCCATCGTCGGCGAGGCGCTCGATCGTCGTCAGGAGTGGCGCGACCGACTCCGGGGCACGCCACGCCCGCACGGCGACGTTTGCGACCTCGTATCGCGCAAGGTCCAACGTGGCGAGGGCGGCCTCTTCGTCCTCCAGCACGGCCCGGGCCGACTCGTGATGCTCGTCATCGGGGTCGAAGGCGGAGAGCAGGACGCTTGCGTCGAGGAGAAGGGTCGTCACGGTTCGGGCCGCGTCGACTTCGCCCGGTCGGCAGCGTGTCCGCCGTGGGGTGAGGCCTCGCGGAGCAGCGATCGCATCGCCGCCGCGCGGCTCTCACGTCGCCGGCGCAGGGCGGCGTCGGCGAACTCCCGCATGACGGCACTGCGGGTCGTGCCACCGCGGCGCGCCTCGGCGTCGACCTCGGCGAGGAGATCCTCGGGGAGGGAGACCATGACCTTTGCCATGCAGAAAGTATACCGAGGTATACCAACCTCCTCGTGGGTAATCGGCGCGGTCGAGGCCAGCCTGTAGGGGCCGACGTGGACCTCGTCCATTGCGACCGCGACTACGAGCGGATCGCCGCCGTCGGCGCCCTCAAGGCGGCGGCCTGGCGTTACCTTCGAGGCGGCCTGCCTATGGTCCGCCTACGGAAGCAGCGTGATGCTGATGTGACTCTTGGTCTGGCCGAGGTCGGTCACGACGGCCGTGCCGCGCGCGCCGTCGTAGGTGCCGGTCCCGCCGGTGATCGCGATGGACGTGTTGTGTGACCGTTGCGGCGTCATGCCCTGGAGGCTGAGGCTGCCGTGGGACAGTTCGAGCTGGAGCGTGCAGAGCGTGACCTTGGCGGCGGGGTTGCGGGTGCGAAGGTTGCCGATGGCGGTGCAGACGCCGCGGTCGAAGCCGGTGTCGTCGCCGGAGATCTTGCCGCCGAAGCCGAAACGGGTGCCTTGGCGCGGCGCGTGCTTGGGGAAGAAGCCGATCTGCTTCTGAACGGTCTCGGTGAGAGTCAGGGAGCGCGGCGGGTCCTGGGCCGAACCCGAGGCGGCGAGGATCGCCGCCGTGGCGAGCCCGACAGCGGTGGCGGCGAGCAGTAGCTTCTTCATGTGGTCGTCCTTTCGCGGTTGCGTACCGAGAGCTCACGGTAGGCGCCGGCGGCTCGGCGGCGCATCGGCCGGACGCGCGATTCGGACACCCGTCGTGAGCCGGATTCGCGGCTCATCCCCGCGACTGAGGCCGGCGGCATCTCCTCCTCTCGGTTGATGGCGCGCGCCGGGGCGACGAATTACCGTAGGCGCGATGGAGAGCCGTCGCGCGAGTCTTGTGCTGCTCGGCCGACGCGCGGTCGGCCTGGCGGATTGGCTGGTCCCCGCCCTGCTCTTGATCTCCTCGGTGTGGGAGATCTGGGTGGGCACGGTGTTCTCCCCGGGGATCCCCGGTCCGCGTGGTCTGGAGACCGTGGCCGCCTTGCTTTACTGCGGCGGGCTGCTCTTGCGGCGCCGGGCACCGCTGGTGGCGCTCGGGATCGTGCTCGCCGGCAATGCGGGACAGGTTCCTTATGTCTCGGCCTCCGGGCAGACGAGCCTGGAGGGATTCCTCGCGCTGCTGCTGGCGGTCTACTCGGTCGGCGCGCACGCCCCCCGCCGACCGGGTCTGGCTGCTCTCGCCGCGACGATCGTCGTGACCTTCATCGGCGACACGCTGACCCGGTCGTCGAACCCCGGCCAGGACGCCGGCCTCTACGTACTGCTGGCCGCGTTGTGGCTCTTCGGCGATGCGCTGCGCCGGCATCGGCTGCGCACGGTCGAGCTCGAAGACCACGCGAGCGAGCTCGACCGGCGGCGGAGCGAGGAGGCGCAGGCAGCGGCGGCCGACGAGCGCGCGCGCATCGCCCGCGAGCTGCACGACGTCGTCGCGCACAGCCTCAGCGTGATGGTCGTGCAGACCGGCGCCGCCCGCCAGATGCTGTCCACCGAGGTCGACGTGGCGCGCCGGCAGCTCCTCTCGGCCGAGAACACGGGTCGCCAGGCGCTCGCCGAGATGCGTCGGCTGCTCGGCATCGTGCGCGGGGACGGCCCGATGACGCTCGCGCCGCAGCCCAGCCTCGCCCACGTGGACCTGCTGGTGGACCAGGTGCGCGAAGCGGGGCTCGACGTTCGACTGCAGCTGGACGGCGAGCGTCGCCAGCTCGCCCCGGGCGTCGACCTGGCGGCGTACCGCATCGTGCAGGAGGCGCTCACGAACACCGTCAAGCACGCCGGCCCGGCGCGCGCGGAGGTGCTGGTGCGCTACGGGCGCGACGAGGTCGAGATCGAGGTCTGCGACGACGGCCGCGGCGCGCAGACCAACGGCTCCACGGGCCACGGACTCGTGGGGATGCGCGAGCGGGTGGCGCTCTACGGCGGCGTGTGGAGCGCGGGGACGGACCCGAGCGGCGGCTTCCGGGTGCACGCGGTCCTCCCGCTCGATGGGACCGGCGCATGAGCGTCCGCGTGGTCATCGCCGACGACCAGGCCCTCGTGCGCGAGGGCTTCCGCCTGATCCTGCGGGCGCAGCCCGACCTGGAGGTCGTCGGGGAGGCGGCCGACGGGCGTGAGGCGGTCGAGCTCGCGCTCACGCTCACGCCCGATGTCGTCCTGATGGATATCCGCATGCCTGGCCTGGACGGCCTCGAGGCGACCCGGCGCCTGCTGGCCGACCGGCGCGCCGCCGGCACGCGCGTGCTCATCCTGACGACCTTCGACCTCGATGCCTACGTCTATGAGGCGCTCCATGCGGGGGCCAGCGGCTTCTTGCTGAAGGACGCGCCGGCGGAGGAACTCACCGCCGGCATCCGCGTCGTGGCGAGCGGCGACGCGCTCCTGGCCCCGTCGATCACCCGTCGGCTGATCGAGGGGTTCGTGCGCCGTCCTCCCCCCATCGCAAGCGCCCCCGGCCTGGAGGACCTGACGGCCCGCGAGCTCGAAGTGCTTGAACTGATCGCCCAGGGCTGTTCGAACGCCGAGATAGCCGCCCGCCTCGTGATCAGCGAGGCCACCGTCAAGACCCACGCCGCCCACGTGTTCTCGAAGCTTGATCTGCGCGACCGCGTGCACGCCGTGGTGTTCGCTTACGAGCGTGGCATCGTGCAGCCCGGCAACGACACGCCGCGGTCGGGTGACGATTCGGGTTGGAGCTGACGTCGCCACGAGCCGAAACGGCCGGGGCGCTCTCCCACGCCACCCGACAGGTCTTCGAGGTCGCCCACGGCGGCGGCTTCGTGGCGCTACCCTCGGCGACGTCCCATACCCACCGCGTGGAGGTGCATTCGAATGGCGGATCAGGTACCGGCGGTCTGTGACGTGCTGGCCACGATCGAGGGGCGGGACTGGGAGCGGCTGCGCCGGCTCCTGCATCCCGACGTCCATTGGACGACGGCGGTCGAGGAGGACCTGCATGGGCCCGATGCGGTCATCGCCTGCCTCGCGGGCGACCCGCCGCCTGCGCCGCCCGCCTATCACGAGCTGCGCGAAGGGCGGATGGTCCGCTGGATCGACACGCCGGGTTGAGGGCGCCGCAGAAGCCGCGACGGGGACGTTCGCCCGCGCACAGGCGGCCACCTACGCGACCCGTGCCCTGCAGTTCGGCCCGGGAAGCCGCTTCCGAGGCCACAGCAGATATCGGGCCTCGTGTTCCGCCGTGTCGAACTCCAAGCAGCGCTGCTCCGTCGCCTGGACGCGGGGGAGCAAGAACTACTGGGAGACCGTCACCGTCTGCTTCACCTTCGAAGGCGGCAAGCTGGTCTGGGGCGATCGCTACCGGGTGCAGACGTTGACGAACTGCAACCACCCCTGGGGTTTTCACTGCACCAAGCGGATCTTCAGGAGCTAGACGGTTAGGGACGCGCCCCTCTCGCCACGGCCCGGGCAGGCTGTGGCCGTGGCGAGAGGGGCGGGTGTGCGAAGAGCGGAGGGATGCGCACGGGGGCGTCACCGGAGTGCGTCGGGGGTGACACGGATCCGTGACGGGAGTCCGACGTCGTCACAGAGACGTCGGGAACTCCACGCTTCCTCCCGTGTTGTCCAACAGCGACCTACGCGCTGCGTGTATTGAGGCCCCCATAGGGGCCCTAAAACACGCAGCGCGTCATCGGCCCCTGGATCCAGGCCCGAAAAGGGCCTTTCAGGGCCGGAAAGTGTGACGTTCCCGGCATCTCTGTGACCGACGGGGCCGGAGTGTGGAATCTTCCGGACGCGATCGTCATGGAAGTCCGACCTCCTCCCGTGCCTGTGACGCCTCCGTCACGGAAGTCCGACTTCGCATCGTCCCTGTGACGGCTTCCAGACAGAAGCCTCACGTCCTGGGCTCCTCATGGGGGTCACAGCCTGCCAGGACCCCCATGAGGAGCCCAGGACCTCCCTCGGCCAGCCGCCAAGCCCCCGGACCCCCGCCCGTCCCCGCCCTCCCCCCTCTTCGTCGATTCCACAACCGCGGCCCCCGACGGGCGGGAGATGTCGCCCCGGATCTGAGAGCTTGCCGCCATGGCGATTCTGGTCACCGGGGGGTCGAGCGGGCTCGGCAGGGCGCTTGCCGAGCGGTTCGCCGGTGACGGCAACCAGGTCTTCATCAACTACCACGCCAACGATGAGGCGGCGGCGGAGGCCGAGGCGGCGGTCGTTGCGGCCGGAGGAGTGCCGCACCTGATCAAGGCGGACGTGGGGACGGTGGAGGGCGTGGGCGAGGTGATCGGCGTCGTCCGCGAGCACTGCGACCGGCTCGACCAGCTGGTGCACTGCGCGGCGAAGGCCGTGAACGGGCCGCTGCTCGAGCTCGACCCACAGGAGCTGCGGGAATCGGTGACCGTCAACGGCCTCGCGCTGGTCGACCTGATCCGCGAGGCCGGGGACCTGCTCGGCCGCGGGAGCGTCGTCTTCTACCTCTCCAGCCGCGGCGGGCGTTTCGTGATCCCCGATTACGGCGCGCTCGGCACCGCCAAAGCGCTCGGCGAGCACGTCGTCCGCTATCTCGCCAAGGAACTGGGGCCGCGTGGCATCCGCGTGATCACGATCGCCCCCGGCGCGGTCGACACGGCGGCGCTGCGGTCGATGTTCCCCGACACCTACGAGGAACGGCTGGCCGCCGCGGCGGCCGCCAACCCGCTCGGGCGCGGGGTGGAGACGGCCGACGCGGCAGCCCTCGCGGAGGCGCTCTGCGAACCGCACCTGGAGATGGTCAACGGCCAGACGATCACGGTCGACGGGGGCCTCTCGTTGTGAGCGAGGCCGGCCTCGCGGGCGGCACGCAGGACTTCCCCCTGACGCTGACCCACCTGCTCGGCCGGGCGCGGGGGATCAACGGCGACGCCGCGGTCGTCACCCAGCTGGACGCCGAGGGGACGCTCGAGCGGTCGGACCTCGCCACCGTCGGAGGGCGGGCCGAGGCGCTGGCGGCGGGGCTCTCGCTGCTCGGGCTCGCGCCCGGCGACCGGGTCGGGGTCTTCGCCTGGAACAACCGCCCGCACCTCGAGGCCTACTGGGGCGTCCCCTGCGCCGGGCTCGTCCTCCACACCATGAACCCGCGGCTCTCCCCCGAGCAGATCGCCTACACGGTGCGCCACTCCGGCGACCGGGCGATCGTCTGCGACGGCGCGCTCCTCGACGCGCTGGGGCCGGTGCTCGGGCTGCTCGGCGACGACGCGCCGGAGCACCTGGTCGTCTTCGGCGACGGAGACGACGGCTACGAGGAGCTGCTCGCCCGCGGCGCCGCCGCGATCGCCGCCGGCGATTACACCCTCCCGGAGCTCGACGAGCGCGCCGCCGCGGCCCTCTGTTACACCTCGGGCACGACCGGCGACCCGAAGGGCGTCGCCTACTCGCACCGCTGCCTGGCCCTGCACACGATCCTGATGGCGGGCACCGAGACCTACCGGATCGGCCGCCGCGATCGCGTCCTCGCCGTCGTCCCGATGTTCCACGCGATGGGCTGGAACCTCGCCTACCTGGCGGGGATGGTCGGCGCCGACCTGGTCCTGCCCGGCCGCTTCCTCCAACCCGGCCCGCTGACCCGGCTGATCGAGGCGGAGCGGATCACCGCCAGCTGCGGCGTGCCGACGATCTGGATGGACGTCCTGCGCCACGCCGACGAGCACGGCGCCGACCTCTCGGCGTTCGAGCTGGCGATCTGCGGCGGCACCCAGGTGCCGGGCCGGCTGATGCGGGACTTCGAGGCTCGCCACGGCGTCGCCGTCGTGCAGGGCTGGGGGATGACCGAGACCCTGCCAGGGGCGGCACTTGCCCACGACCCGCCCGACCGGGGCGATGGCGACGACGACCACGAGCGCTGGCGCGAGCGCGAACACGCCGGCCGGGTCAGCCCGTTCTACGAGCTGCGGATCGTCGGCGACGACGACGCCGAGCTGCCGCGCGACGGCGAGAGCCAGGGCGAGATCCAGATCCGCGGGCCGGTCGTCGCGGGCTCCTACTTCGAGTCCCCGGCGGCGAGCGCCGCGGCGTTCGCGCCGGGCGGCTGGCTGCGGACCGGCGACGTCGGCACGCTTGACGGGCGCGGCCGCCTGCGGATCACCGACCGCGCCAAGGACGTGATCAAGTCGGGCGGCGAGTGGATCTCCTCGGTCGACCTGGAGTCGGCCCTGATGGCCCACCCGGCGGTCTTCGAGGCGGCCGTGATCGCGGTCCCGGACGAGCGCTGGAGCGAGCGGCCCTTCGCCTGCGTCGCCGCCGCCCCGGGGACCGAGGCGGCCGAGCTGACCGAGTTCCTGGCCGCGCGGGAAGTCCCGCGCTGGTGGCTGCCCGACGGCTTCGCCTTCGTCGAGGAGATCCCGAAGACGAGCGTCGGCAAGTTCGACAAGAAGGCGCTGCGAGGCGCCTACGCGGAGAGGGGGGCCTGATGGCCGCTGGACGTCTGCAGGGGAAGGTGGCGCTGGTGACCGGCGCCGGCTCGGGGATCGGCCGGGCGAGCGCCGAACGCTTCGCCGCCGAGGGGGCGCGGGTGGCGGTGGTCGACCTGAAGGGCGCCGAGGAGGTCGCGGCGGCGATCGAGGCGGCGGGCGGCGAGGCGATCGCGCTCGGCACCGACGTCGCCGACGAGGACGCGGTGGCGGCGATGGCCGCGGCGGCGATCGAGCGCTTCGGCCGCGTCGACGTGCTGATGAACAACGCCGGCATCCTCGACGATTACCTGCCCGCCGCCGACATGCCGACCGCGGTCTGGGACCGCGTCCTCGGCGTCAACCTGAACGCCCAGTTCTTCACCTCCCGCGCCCTGCTGCCGCAGATGGTCGAGCGCGGCGCCGGCGCGATCGTCAACGTCGCCTCGACCGCGGCGCTGAACGGCGGCAACGGCGGCGCCGCCTACACCGCCTCCAAGCACGCGGTGATCGGGTTCACCCGGCAGCTCTGCTTCGATTACGCGCGGAAGGGGATCCGCTGCAACGTGCTCTGCCCGGGCGCGGTGGAGACCGGGATGACGAAGGAGATCTTCGCCTCCCCCGACGCGGCGGTGATGGAAGCTGTCGAATCGGCGCCGATCGGCCGCTGGGCGCAGCCGGAGGAGCTTGCCGCGGCGGCGCTCTTCCTCGCCTCCGACGAGGCGTCGTTCGTCAACGGCGCGGTCTACCTGGTCGACGGCGGCTTCGACTCGAAGTAGGGGAATCCACAAGGCGGCCCCGGCGAGCGGCGCGACCCACGCCGACGCCCACCTACAGTCGAGACGGACCACTACACGGAGGGAATCCGATGGACAACGCCGCTTTCGCCGCCTCCTACTCGCAGCCGATCGGGCCCGGCAGCGCCTACGCACCGCCGCCCTACCTCTACCGCGACGTCGAGGACTGCTTCATCGTCTACGAGGCCGACCGCGCGGGCGTGGAATCGCTGCTGCCGCCGGGGCTCGAGATCGCCGACGAGGTGCCGACCTGCATCGCCTGGGCCCGCTGGGTGCCGTACTCGACCTTCGGCCAGTACCACGAGGCCTACGTGATGGTGCGCGCCTCCTTCGCCGGCCAGACCTACCTCTACCAGCCGTTCATCCTCGTCGACAACGAGATCCCGCTGACCGCGGGCCGCGAGATCTGGGGCTACGCGAAGAAGCTGGCCGTCTTCGAGCGCAACTGGGGCGGCGGCGAGGTCCCCTACGGCGAGCAGATGACCTTCACCGTGCAGCGCCCGGCGGGGGTGCCGCTGATGAGCGCGACGATGGTCGCCGACCGGCTCGCCGACCCGAGCGAGCTGGAGGACCTGCCGGTCCTCTCGACCCGGATCATCCCCAACTCCGAGGCGGGCAAGCGGCCCTCGGTGGCCGAGCTCGTGCGGCTCGACGTCCCGGCCACCCTCCACAAGGCCCAGGACGGCACCCCGCGCCTCTTCGCCGGCCGCGGCTCCCTCTCGTTCCCGACCGTCTCGAGCGTCGACCCCTGGCACCTGCTGGCCCCGAAACGGATCCTCGAGTGCTACTTCGGCGTCTACGACTTCGACCTGCCGCACGGCAAGGTGATCCACGACTACCTGGCGGAAGACGAGATCTGGGAGTCGATCGAGAAGGGGAGGTTGGCGGCGGCTTAGGGTGTGGCGGGGGCGGGGGACGACGGGGTTCGGGGCGCTGGCGGGTCTCCGGGTGGGGGTGCGCGGCGCTTGCGGCCGTCCGAGCGGGGTCCTGGGCTCCTCATGGGGGCCCTGGCAGGCTGTGACCCCCATGAGGAGCCCGGGACGTGAGGCTTTCGTGGGAGAGGCGTCACGGGGACGTCGCGAAGTCGGACTTCCGTGACGATCCTGACCGGGAGAGGTAGAGATTCGAACGGTCAGGAATCTGCGTGGTTCGCAATGGTCGTATGGCGACCATTGCGAACTACGCGGGACCGGTCGGGGGCCTGCGTGGTTCGAAACTTCGGCCATGTCGAAGTAACCAACCCGGCAGATTCCTGACCGTTCGGGAACCGGCCGCCGGCGCTTGTCGTGAGCGTCCCGACGTACTTCCGTGACGCTCCCGTCACGGTTCCTCCGCTCCCGCACACCCGCCCCTCTCGCCACGGCCACAGCCTGCCCAGGCCGTGGCGAGAGGGGCGGGTCCCTACCCGGGCGACAGCTTGCGGGGCATGAACCTGAACCCTTCCGCCTGCCCCACCCGCGCCCTACGGCCTCCCGATCGAATCGCCGAAGCGGTCCAGGAAGGTCGTCTCCTCGACCGGCAGTCGCCGCAGTCGGGTCGGGAAGCCGCGCTCTGGGTAGCCCGCGGCGACGTGGCAGGCGGTCAGGTAGTCGTCGGGGATCTCCAGCAGCTCCCTGACCTCGGCGTCGTACTCGCAGAGGAGGGTCGTGATCGTCGTCGCCACGCCCTCCACCCGCAGGGCGATGCAGAGGTTCTGGACGAAGGGGTAGATCGAGGCGCCGCCGACCACCGAGGGGCGGCCCTGGCCGGCGTCGGTGACGTGGAGGGCGTCGATCCGGGCGCAGACGACGATGATCAGCGGAACCTCCGCCAGGGCGTGGGCGAAGTCGTTGGCCGCGTCGGCCGCGCGCTGGGCCGAGTCGTATTCGCCGAGCGCCTGGCGGCCCGCCGAGGCGGCCTCGTAGTACTTGCGCCAGGGGACGAGGTAGAGGTCGCGCAGGCGCTCCTTCTTCGCCCGGTCGCGCACCGCCACCAGCCGGGTCGGCTGGCGGTTGCCGCCCTGGGGGGCGAAGCGCGCCGCCTCGACCGCCCGGTAGAGCACCTCGTCGGGGACGTCGTCGGGACGGTAGCGCCGGCAGGTGCCGATCGTCCGCATCGCCTCGCGGGCGTCCACGGCCTCAGTCCCCGTCGCGGCGCAGCTTGACCGTGATCCCCGGCTGGGCCAGGGTGATGTGGCGGGCCGAGTGGTTCTCTTCGATCAGCTCGGTGACCCGCTCCAGCACGCTGCCGTCGTGATTCCAGCCCTCGGTCCGCAAGGGCGGCCCGGCCAGCATCTTGTCGACCTGCTCCTCGGGGCAGAAATAACGCAGCAGCAGCTCCTCGTCGGAGAGGTGCTCGCCGAGGCGCTTGCGCCACTCCGCGATCGGGGTGCGGTCGCGTTCCCAGCCCTCTAGTTCCTTTGCCCGCGGCTTGGAGAAGATCTTGTCGGCGACCTCCGGGTCGACCGGTCGCATCAGCGGCCCGTAGTGGCCCATCGCGTACTGGATCACTTCGTCGGGGACGACCTGGTAGCGCTCCGGCATCACCACGTTCAGCACCGCCTGGATGCCGACGAACTGCGAGAACGGGGTCGCCATCACCGGCTCGCCGAGCTCCGACCGGACGACCACGATCTCCTCGATGACCTCCTGGAACTTCTCCGGCATCCCGTACTCGCCCAGCTGGTTCTTCAGGGTCCCGGTCATCCCGCCCGGCAGCTGGTGTTTGTAGGGGAGCATCCGATACTCGTTCGGCACGCCAACCTCATAGCCGATCCGTGCCGCTTCGGCGTAGAAGTGGTCGGCGACCGGCTGCAGGTGCGATTTGTCGAGGTTGTGGGTGTGGCCGAGCTCCTCGACGACCTCGACCATCGCCTCGGTCGAGGGAAGCGAGGGCCCATTGGCGAGCGGCATCGTCGCGGTGTGGACGAGGTCGATCCCGGCCTTGATTGCCTCGACGTAGACGAGCGGCGCCAGCCCGGTCGTGTTGTGGGCGTGGATCTCCAGGCGCACGCCGGGCGTCGCCTCCTGCAGCGCCGGCAAGAGCGTGGCCGCCCGCTCCGGCGTCAGCACGCCGGGCGCGTCCTCGACGTAGATCCGGCTGACCCCCGGCCAGCTCGCCATTTCGCGGGCGCGGTCGGCGAAGAACTCGTCGGTGTGCAGTTCGGAGAGCCCGTACATGATCGCCGGGACCACTTCGCCGCCGACCGCCTGCAGCGCCCGCGTCCGCTCCTTCATCAGCGGCATGTCGTAGAGGCAGTCGAAGAGCCAGTGGCTCTCGACTCCGTGCTTGACCAGCACCTCGATCCAGAGGTCGAGGATGCTCTCGGGCACGAAGCCGAAGCTGCCCGCGGCGACCGGGCGGAGCGCCGAGCGCAGCGGCTGGTTGGGCAGGTTCCGGACCAGGTGGTCGAGCCAGGCCCAGGGATCGTCACCGGACTCGCGCAGCATCACGACCATGCTGGTCGCGCCGAGCAGGTCGATCGTGTCGAAGCCGGTGGCGCTCAGGTGGGGCAGGGCCGGGGTGGCGTGCTGCGCGCGCATCCGCATCCCCCAGAGGCTCTGGGGACCATCGCGCAGGGTCTGGTCGATGAACCCGATCTCGGCCATGCCGCGAAGGTAGCAACGGGGCGCGGCACCGGCCGCGGCGGGCGCCCGGCCCTTCTGGAGGTTCGCCTAAATCGGCTGCTCGACGCTGGTCCCGGCCGGGCTGGTGAGGGTGACGGCGAAGCGCTCCTGCATCGCGGCGGCGTCCTCGATCGCCGCCTGGCCCTCGGGCGAGGCCTCGCCGGCCAGCAGGGCGGCCTCGTCGTCGAACCAGAGCTCGGCGATGCGGTGGAAGGGGCTCAGGTCCTCGCCGAGCGAGTCGGCGGTGCGGGTGAGGACCAGCTTGCGCAGGCCGGGGATCGCCGCCGCGAGCGGCGCGTGGACCTCTTCGTAGTGGCGCTCGAAGGCCTCGACGTCCTCCGGCCTCGGGTTTGTCCAGATCGCGAAGAGCTTGTACATCGCGCTCCGAACCTAGGCCCGGCCCGGCGCCCGCGCCCAGCCGGCCGCCTGGCCAATTATGGGTATCGACAACGAGCCCCTGGGTTCGCTGGTGAGGAGAGGCCGAGGACGGGCAGGGTCGGGGCTACCCCAACGCTCCGCTTCCCCGACCGCGGAGCGACCCACAGGAGGGATACGTATGAAGAACCGCTCCCCGATCGTCCGGGCCGGACTCGCCGCAGTCGCGGCGCTGGCGGCCTTGGCGGTCCTCGTGCCGACCTTTGCCGGCGCGGCGAAGTCCACCAACAAGGCCTTGGTCGCCGCCCACGGCAAGGCGCTCGCCGAATGCAGCGCCGAAGGCCTCGTGAACGGCTACACCAACGACGCCACGCTCTTCTTCCCCGACGGCGTCGTGGTCAAAGGGCGCGCGGCGCTGACCGAACTCTACGAAGGGTTCGTGAAGCCGCCGTCCGAAGAAGGGCTGTGCGGGCTGAAGGCGACGCCGGTGCTCGAATGGGAACGTGGCCGCACCTCGTTCGTCAAGTTCAAGGTGACGGCGCCGTTCCTCGCCAAGCCGTACTTCTCGACCGACGGCTACGTCTTCAAGGGCGGCAAGATCGCCGCCGAGATGTCGACCTTCGACGCGACCAAACTCGACTTCAAGAAGTCGCAGTAGCCCGCAGCTCACGCCGCAGCACCTTGCCCGATGCGGTCTTCGGCAGCTCGTCGACGAGGTTGACGACGCGGGGGGCCTTGTAGACGGCGAGGCGCTCGCGGCAGTGGGCGACCAGCTCCGCGGCGCCGGCGCCGGCGCCGGGGCGCAGGACGACGTGGGCGACGACGGTTTCGCCGCGGTAGGGGTCGGGCGCCCCGACCACCGCCGCCTCCTGCACCGCGGGATGGGCGTAGAGGGCGTCCTCGACGTCCCGCGGCCAGACCTTGTAGCCGCCGGCGACGATCATGTCCTTGATCCGGTCGACGATGTAGAACCAGCCGTCGGCGTCGCGCCGGCCGACGTCGCCGGTGTGCAGCCAGCCATCACGGAGCGCGTGCGCGGTCTCCTCGGGGCGGCCCCAGTAGCCGGGCGTCACGGCGGGGCCTCGGGTCGCGATCTGGCCGAGCTCACCGGGGGCGGCTTCGACCTCCTCGGCGCGGTCGCCGTCGCGCTCGTCGATGAGCATGATCCTCGACTCGGTGTCGGCGATCGGGCGGCCGATCGAGAGGGCGCCGCTCTCGGGATCGACCGGCGCGCGCTCGCCGCGGGGCACCAGGTGCGAGGGGGCCGCGGTCTCGGTCAGGCCGTAGGTGTTGTGGATGTAGGTGCCGGTCAGCCGCTCCCAGCGCTCGACGATCGCGGGGTAGACCGGGGCGCCGCCGCTCCCCACCTTGGTCAGCGAGGAGAGGTCGCGGCGCTCGAAGTCGGGGTGCTCGAGCAGGGCGATGAACGCGGTCAGCGGGCCGATCACGTAGGTCCCGTGCCAGTGCTCCACCAGCCGCAGGAATTCGCCGGGCTCGAAGCGGTGCATGAGCAGCAGCGGCGTCGCGCTCGCCAACGCCGCCGCCAGGTGGCAGACGAGGCCGGTGATGTGGAAGAGCGGCCCCATCGCGACGGTCACGTCGCCGGGCCCGAGGTCGCCCCAGGCGGACATCGCCTCGCCGTTGTGGATCAGGGCGCGGTGGGTGACGATCGCACCCTTCGGCGTGCCGGTGGTGCCCGAGGTGTAGGCGAGGAGGGCGGGCGAGTCGGGGCCGACCGGGGCCGGGCGCGGTTCGGCGGGGCCGGCGCAGAGCGTCTCCAAATCGAGGGCGCCGGGGCAGGAGAGGCGCCGCGACCCGGCCAGCGCCGGCGGCATCGCCTCGAGCCAGGCCAGCTCCGAGACGGTGACGATCCCCTCGACCGCGGTGCCGGCCGCCGCCTCGGCGACCACCGCGTGCAGGGATTCCAGGCAGATGACGAGGCGGGCGCCCGAGTCGGCGAGCTGGTGGCGCACTTCGCCCGGCTTGCTCATCGGGTTGATCGCGGTGGCGACGCAGCCGACGTGCCAGGCGGCGTGGATCGCGATCGCCGTCGCCGGGTCGTTCTGCAGCATCAGCGCCAGGCGGTCGCCCGGGCGCAGGCCGAGCTCGCGCAGCGCCGCCGCCAGCGCCCAGGCCCGCTCGGCGGCATCGCGGGAGGAGATCGCGGTGTCGAAATAGAGCAGGGCGGGATCGTCGGGGCGGGCGGCGACGCCCCGTTCGAACAGCTCGTTCCCGTTCCTTGCCGTCACGGGCCGCGGCTGGTCCTAGTAGTCGAGGTCGAGCGGCTCGATGCCCTCGGCGCGGCAGAAGTCGTGGTAGACCCGGGTGTGGTTCAGCACGTCGTCGAAGCCGACCACGTTGTCGTCCTCGTCCACATAGAGCAGGGCGCCCTCGAGCTGGAACAGCGTGACCGTTCCTTCCTCGCCGCTCATCAGCGTGTGGATGTCGCCCGGCGGCTCCCAGACCATCATCCCCTGGCGCGCGACCCAGTCCTTCTCCACGTAGTACCAGCTGCCTCGAGCACGAATCCGACCACGCCGTTGACGTGGTAGTGCCGGTTGATCTGCCCGCCGCCCACCACTTTGGTGATGTTCGACCACTGGCCGGTCTTGC
>Ga0207678_10000151_pt1 | contig 56877 bp, 48 predicted proteins | sample KBSC63metaG_FD_184319 | JGI IMG/M metagenome (GOLD analysis project Ga0207678, IMG submission 184319) | Corn rhizosphere microbial communities from Kellogg Biological Station, Michigan, USA - KBS C6-3 metaG (SPAdes) (version 2) | ecosystem: Host-associated > Plants > Roots > Rhizosphere > Soil ... | reverse complement strand
GATCCCGCAGTACGTCATCTTCCAGAAGCTCGGTCTCGTGGACACGTTCTGGCCTTTGGTGCTGCCCAAGTTCCTGGCCACCGACGCGTTCTTCGTGTTCCTGATGGTGCAGTTCATCCGCGCTCTGCCCGGGGAGCTGGACGAGGCCGCGACGATCGACGGCTGCGGGCCGGTGCGGACGTTCCGGTACGTGATCGCACCGCTGCTGCGCCCGGCGCTGATCACCACCGCGATCTTCACCTTCATCTGGACCTGGAACGACTTCTTCTCGCAGCTGATCTACCTCAACGACCCCGCCAAGTTCACCCTGCCGCTGGCGCTGCAGATCTTCGTCGACCAGACGAGCCAGTCGGCGTTCGGCCCGATGTTCGCCATGTCGGTGCTCGCCCTGCTCCCGATCGGGCTGTTCTTCTTCGCCTTCCAGCGGTACCTGGTCGAGGGCGTGGCGACGTCGGGGCTGAAGGGATGAACACGCGGTACCGCTCGCTGACGCTGCTCGCCGAGGTCCTGTTCGTCGGCCTGCTGGTCTGCGTGGCCTCGGTGTTCGTCGTGACGTCCTTGGCCGCGGCGGCCGCCGGTTCGGTCCTGCTCACGGAGCTGGCCGCGGACGGGCGAACGCCGTCCGTGCGCCGGTTCGCCCGGCTGTTCCGCACTGCGCTCGCCCACCCGGTGGCGGTGCTGGCCCCGGTGGGCCTGCTGGTCGTCGGGGCCGTCGACGTCGTCGCGGTGCTGGGCGGGCTGCCCGGCGGCCGGGTGTTCGGTGCCGTCTTGGGGCTGGTGCTCGCCGCGCTCCTGGCGGCCGGCCTGCGGGGAGCGGCGGACTGGCGGCCGGGCCGGCACTGGCCGGCGGTGCTGGCGGCAGCCGGGCGAGAAGCGACCCTGGACTGGCGCGGCAGCCTCGGGCTGGTCGTCGCGATCGTCGTCGTGGCCGTCGTCGTGGGGCAGGCGCCGGCCTTCGTGGTCGTCGCGCCGGGGTTGCTGGTGCTGGCCGCGGTTGCGGTGGGCGTCCGGTGAAGCCGCCGATCGGCATCCGGGACGTCGCCCTCCGGGCCGAGGTGTCGGTCGGCACGGTGTCCAACGTGCTGAACCGCCCCGACGTCGTCGCCGCCGGCACCCGCGAGCGGGTCCTCGCCGCCATCGACGCACTGGGGTACGTCCGCAACGAGCCGGCGCGCCAGCTGCGCTCCGGCACCGCCCGCACGATCGGCCTGGTGGTGCTCGACGTCGGCAACCCGTTCTTCACCGACGTCGCCCGCGGCGTCGAGGAGGCGGCGAGCGAGGCCGGGCACGCGGTGATCCTGTGCAACAGCGGGGAATCCGTAGCCAAGGAACGCGGGCACGTCGAGCTGCTGGCGGCGCAGCGGGTGCACGGCGTGCTGATCACGCCGGTGCAGTCCGGGCCGGCGCAGGTGCGGTGGCTGCGGGAGCGGGGGATCTCGGTGGTCCTGCTCGACCACCCGACGGCCGAGGAGGACCTGTGCTCGGTCGCGGTGGACGACCGGCACGGTGGTGAGCTCGCGGTCACCCACCTGCTGGCCGAGGGCTGCGAGCGGATCGTGATGGTCACCGGCCCGGCCGGCATCCACCAGGCAGCCGAACGCCACCGCGGCGCGCGTGACGCGATCCGGCTGGCGAGCCGGTCGCCGGAGGTCCTCGAGGTGCTGCCTGCCCCGGCCCTCAACGTGGCGTGCGGCCTGCGGGCCGGCGAGCAGCTGCTGGCCAGGGCGGTGCTGCCGGACGCCGTCTTCTGCGCGAACGACCTGCTGGCGCTGGGGCTGCTCCAGGCGGCGGTCCGGGCGGGGGTCCGGGTCCCGGAGGACCTGGCGATCGTCGGCTACGACGACATCGACTTCGCGGCGGCGGCCGCGGTCCCGCTGACGTCGGTCCGTCAGCCCCGGCACGAGATCGGCCGCACGGCGGCGACCCTGGTCATCGCCGAATCGCAGTCGCCGTCCGAGCACGAGCACCGGCACGAGGTGTTCACCCCGGAGCTGGTGGTCCGCGAGTCGAGCCGCCGCCCCAAGCTGCCTCGGAGAAGAGGAGAGAGTGAATGACCTTGTCCCGTACCGGTCGCCTTGCGACGGTGGCCGTGAGCCTGGTGACCTTCGTGCTGCCCGCGCCCGCGAACTCCCTCGGCATGCTGGGCGCCGACGTCTCGACCGCCCAGCGGGCGCTCGACCTCGGCGCCAAGTACACCGACGCGGCCGGGGTGGCCCGCGATCCCCTCGACATCCTGAAGGGCGCGGGCGTCAACTACGTGCGGCTGCGCGTGTGGAACAACCCGCGCAGCGGCTACAACGACAAGGCCAAGGTGCTGCAGTACGCCCGCGCGGTGAAAGCCAAGGGGCTCAAGCTCCTGGTCGACTTCCACTACTCCGACACGTGGGCCGATCCCGACACGCAGACCAAGCCGGCCGCCTGGGCTTCGCACTCCATCGGCCGGCTGCAGACCGATGTGTACGACTACACCCACGACGTCTGCTCCGGGCTCAAGGCCCAGGGCACGACGCCGGACAGCGTGCAGATCGGCAACGAGATCAACGTCGGCATGCTGTGGAACGACGGGAAAGTCGTCAACAACGACTTCACGAACCTCGGCCTGCTGCTCAAGGCCGGGTACAACGCCACGAAAGCCTGCAACGGCGGCACGCAGGTGATCATCCACACCGCGGACGCCGACAGCGACGCGCACGCCCGCTGGTTCTACGACGGCATCCGCGCGAAGGGCGTCCCGTGGGACATCACCGGTCTGTCCTACTACTGCTACTGGCACGGCACGATGACGAACATGTCCGGTGTGGTGTCGGACATGCGGTCCCGGTACGGCAAGCCCGTCGTCCTCGCCGAGACGGCCTATCCGTACACGACGGCCAACGACGACGGCACGCCCAACGTCATCTCGGCCGCGCAGCCGTGCGCCGGGTATCCCGCGACCCCGGCCGGGCAGGCGGCGAACTTCACCGCGGTGCAGGACACCGCCCGTGCCGCCGGCGCGATCGGCGTCTTCTACTGGGAACCCACCTGGTACGCGGTGAACGGCAACGGCTGGGACCCGGCCGACCTCAGCGGGTCCGGCAACGGCTGGGAGAACCAGGCCGTCTTCGACCGGTCCGGCCGGTTCAACCCCCAGGTTCGGTGGAGAGCTTGACACCCGGCGAGAAAACGCTTTCTCGCCGGGTGGCGCCGGCCAGCTTAACGTTAAGCAGATTGGCGGTTTTCCGTCCCGCCACAGGTGTTCCGCGCGGGACTCCCGTGTTACCGTGGGAGCGCTCCCAGCATGAAACTTTCCTGTCGAGTGGTTCTCCAGGAGGTCGGTAATGAACTGGCGATTCCTCCGCGCGCTCGTGGCCGGCTTGCTGCTGGTCGCCGGTGCCGTCGTGGCCCCGGCCGCGGCCCAAGCGGCCGCGCCCACGCGGGTCATGGCGTTGGGCGACTCCATCACCGGGTCGCCCGGCTGCTGGCGGGCGCTGCTGTGGAAACACCTCCAGGACACCGGCCACACCGACGTCGACTTCGTCGGCACGTTGCCGGCGCAGGGCTGCGGTTTCACCTACGACGGTGAGAACGAGGGCCACGGCGGGTTCCTCGCGACCGGGATCGCCCGGGACAACCAGCTGCCCGGCTGGCTGTCGGCCACCCATCCGGACATCGTCCTGATGCACCTGGGCACCAACGACGTCTGGAACAACATTCCGGCGAGCACGGTCCTCGACGCCTACACGACGCTGCTGGGCCAGATGCGGGCCGCCAACCCGGCGACGAAACTGATCGTCGCGAAGATCATCCCGATGAACCCGAGCAACTGCGCCGCCTGTGGCCAGCGGGTCGTCGACCTGAACAACGCCATCCCCGGCTGGGCACAGGCGCACTCGACGGCCGCGTCGCCGATCACCGTCGTCGACCAGTGGACCGGGTTCGACACCGCGGCCGACACCGGCGACGGCGTCCACCCGAACAACACCACCGGCATCCAGAAGATCGAGAGCCGCTGGTACCCCGCCCTGGTGGCGGCGCTCGGCCCCGACACGCCCGCCGCGACCGGCCTGCACGTCGACGGCACGCGGATCCTCGAGGGCAACGGCTCGCCGTTCGTGATGCGCGGGGTGAACCACGCGTACGTCTGGTACCCGGGGCAGAACCGGGCCTTCGCCGACATCAAGTCCTTCGGCGCCAACACGGTCCGGGTCGTGCTCGGCAGCGGGCAGCGGTGGGGACCGACGCCGGCCGCCGAAGTCACAAGCGTTGTCGGGCTGTGCAAGCAGAACCGGCTGATCTGCGTCCTGGAGGCACACGACACCACCGGGTACGGCGAGCAGAGCGGAGCGGCAACGCTGGATCAGGCGGCCGGCTACTGGATCAGCGTGGCCAGTGCGCTGAAGGGCCAGGAGAACTACGTCGTCATCAACCTGGGCAACGAGCCGTTCGGCAACGACCAGCAGGTCAGCGCGACCTGGACGACCGCGACGAGCAACGCGATCAAGCGGCTGCGGGCCGCCGGGCTGCAGCACCTGCTGATGGCCGACGCGCCGATGTGGGGCCAGGACTGGCAGAACATCATGCGTGACAACGCGGGCACGGTGTTCACCGCCGACCCGCAGCACAACACGGTGTTCTCGATCCACATGTACGGCGTCTACGACACCGCCGCGGAGATCAACGCCTACTTCGACGCCTTCCGCACCGCCGGGCTGCCCCTGGTGGTCGGCGAGTTCGGCAACATGCACTCCGACGGCAACCCGGACGAGGACACCATCATGGCCCAGGCGCAGGCCCGCGGCCTCGGGTACCTCGGCTGGTCGTGGAGCGGCAACAGCAGCGACGTCGGCTACCTCGACATGACGAACAACTTCGACCCGGGCAGTCTCACCGCGTGGGGTGAGCGGTTCCTGAACGGCGCCAACGGAATCCGTCAGACCTCGAAGGAGGCCACGATCTTCGGCGGCGGCCAAGCCGACACCCAGGCACCGTCCGTCCCGGGCACGCCGGCCGTGTCGGGCGTGACGTCGAGCGGTGCCACGCTGAGCTGGGCCGCGTCGACCGACAACGTCGGTGTGGCCGGCTACGACGTCCTCCGGGCGCCGGGGGCGAGCGGCGGCACGTTCGCCGTGGTCGGTTCGGCCGCGACGACGTCGTACACCGACAGTGGTTTGGCTGCTTCGAGCACGTATCGGTACCAGGTGCGGGCCAGGGACGCCGCCGGGAACACCTCGGCTGCTTCCGGGATCGCGACGGCGACGACGAGCGCGGGCGGCGGAACCGGCGCGTGCAAGGTTGCCTATGCCGCGTCGAACTGGGGTGGCGGCGGCGGGTTCACCGCCAACGTCACCATCACGAACACCGGCACGAGCGCGGTCAACGGCTGGACACTGGCGTTCACCTTCGCCGGCGGCCAGCAGGTGACCCTGCCCGGCTGGGGTGCCACCTTCGCCCAGTCCGGCGGCGGCGTCACCGCCAAGAACCTGAGCTGGAACGGCTCGCTGGCGCCGAACGCGTCGACCGGCGTCGGCTTCAACGGCACCCACAACGGCTCCAACCCGGCTCCGACGGCGTTCACGCTCAACGGCAGCACCTGCTCGGCCGCGGCCACCCCGGTTCCCGCACCGGCGGTGGCCGTTGAGAAAGCGCTTCCAGCGCAGTGCTCGGGCACCGCCCCGATCAAGTGCCACTTCGCCGTGGCGCCGGGCAACTACGACGTCACCGCCGGGCTCGGCAGCTCTTCGAAGGCGGCGAACACGTCCATGTCGGTGGAGGCGCGTCGGCAGGTCCTGAACGCCGTCTCGACGAACGCGGGCCAGGTCGTCCCCACGACCGTCACGGTCAACGTGCGCAATCCCGAGGGGCAGCCCACCGGCCAGGGCGGCACCGGCACCCAGGGCCTCGACATCACCTTCGGCGGCAGCGCGCCCGCGATCACCTCGCTGACCGTGACCGCCGCGGCCGCTCCGCTGGTGACCTACCTGGCGGGCGACTCGACGGTCTGCGACCAGCCGGTGGCGCCCTACACCGGCTGGGGCCAGATCCTGCCCGCCGCCGTCCGGAACGGTGCCGTGGTCGCCAACTACGGGGACTCCGGCGAGAGTTCGGGCAGCTTCCTGTCGAACAGCAAGCTGTTCCCGACGATGAAGCCGCTGATCAAGAGCAGGGACCTGGTGCTCATCCAGTTCGGGCACAACGACAAGCAGACGTCGGCGACGGCGTTCCGTAACAACCTCACCAAGCTGGTCAACGGCGTCCGGGAGCGCGGCGGTGTCCCGGTGCTGGTGACGCCGCCGGTGCGGCGGCAGTTCAACGGCACCAAGCTGACTCCGACCGCACTGCACGTCAACGGCGTCGGGGCGGACCTGCCGGCGGTGATCCGGGCGCTGGGCAAGAGCGCGAACGTGCCGGTGATCGACCTGACGGCCAAGAGCAAGGCCCTGGTCGAGTCCCTCGGCCCGTCGGCTTCGCAGAAGATCTACCTCACCCAGGCCACCGACGGCGTCACCGACAACACGCACTTCTCGGTCTACGGCGCCACCCAGATGTCGAACCTCGTGGTGCAGGGCGTCCGGGAGCTGAACCTGACGCTCGTCGCCTATCTGCGCTGAACCTCGGAACGGAGGAACCATGCGTGACTTCGGAAAGCGGCTGGTCCTCGCCGCCGCGAGCGTCGTGGCGGCCGGGTTGCTGCCCGCCCCGGCCGCCGGCGCGGGCGTGCCGCAGATCGACAGACTGAACCGCGGGGTGGTCAGCGTCCACACCGCACAGGGAAACACCGTCGGCTGGCGGCTGCTCGCCGACGACCCGGCCGGCGTGGCGTTCAACGTCTACCGCGACGGCACCCGGGTGACCGCGGCTCCGGTCAGCGGGCCGACGAGCTTCGTGGACGCGGGTGCGCCCGCCGGGGCCCGGTACACCGTGCGCGCGGTCGTCGGCGGTGTCGAGCGGATGTCGGCCTTCGCCGCGGAGGAGTCGCTGACCCTGACCGGCAGCGCCGCCGCGAGCACCCGGGACGTTCCGATCCAGCCGCCCGCCGGCGGCACCACGCCGTCCGGGGAGAGCTACACCTACACCGCGAACGACGCCAGTGCCGGCGACCTGGACGGCGACGGCCAGTACGAGCTCGTGCTGAAGTGGGATCCGACCAACTCGAAGGACAACTCGCAGTCCGGCTACACCGGGAACGTCCACGTCGACGCCTACCGGCTCGACGGCACCCGCCTGTGGCGGATCGACCTCGGGCGCAACATCCGCGCCGGCGCGCACTACACGCAGTTCCAGGTCTTCGACTACGACGGCGACGGCAGGGCCGAGGTCGCGATGAAGACCGCGGACGGCACCCGGTCGGGGACCGGCCAGGTCATCGGCAACGCGAACGCCGACTACCGCAACTCGAGCGGGTACGTGCTCTCCGGCCCGGAGTTCCTGACCGTGTTCAACGGCCAGTCCGGCGCCGCGGTGTCCACGGTGAACTACGACCCGCCGCGCGGCACGGTGTCCTCCTGGGGTGACAGCTACGGCAACCGCGTCGACCGGTTCCTCGCCGGGACGGCCTACCTGGACGGGTCCCGCCCGAGCCTGATCATGAGCCGTGGCTACTACACCCGGACCGTGATCGCGGCCTGGGACTTCCGGAACGGCGCGCTGACCGAGCGGTGGAAGTTCGACTCCAGCTCGGCCGGCTCGCAGTACACCGGCCAGGGCAACCACCAGCTGGCCATCGCGGACGCCGACGGCGACGGCCGGGACGAGATCGTCTTCGGGGCCATGGCCGTCGACGACAACGGCAGTCCGCTGTGGAACACCCGCAACGGCCACGGCGACGCCATGCACGTCGGTGACCTGATCCCGAGCCGCACGGGCCTGGAGGAGTTCAAAGTGGACGAAGACAAGGCGGAGCCGGCCGCCTGGATGGCCGACGCGAGGACCGGCCAGCTCATCTGGCAGAACGCCTCCTGCAACTGCGACAACGGACGCGGCGTTTCGGACGACATCTACGCCGGCAGCCCCGGTGCCGAGTCGTGGTCGTCCGCGGTGTCCGGGCTGCTGAACACCAGTGGCCAGAACATCGGGCGCAAGCCGTCGTCGACGAACTTCGTCATCTACTGGGACGGCGACGCCCAGCGCGAGCTGCTGGACGGCACCCACATCGACAAGTACGGCACCGGCGGGGACACCCGGCTGCTGACCGGCTCCGGCGTGCACGCGAACAACGGCACGAAGAACACGCCGTCGCTGCAGGCCGACCTGTTCGGCGACTGGCGCGAAGAGGTCGTCTGGCCGACGTCGGACAACCGCGCGCTGCGGATCCACTCGACCACGGACGCGACGAGCATCTCGCACGTTTCGCTGATGCAGGACCGCCAGTACCGGGAGGCCGTCGCATGGCAGAACACGGCGTACAACCAGCCGCCGCACCCGAGCTTCGCGCTGGCCCGGTGATGGCGGTGGCACAGTTTCGGAAAGCCCTCGCCGGCCTGCTGGCGCTCGTGCTCGTCCCGCTGACGGTCGTGTCCGGCACCGCCGCCGCGGCGAACCGGTACCGGACGGTCACCGACTTCGACGCCGGCTGGCTGTTCAACTACGGTGACGCCAGTGGTGCCGGCGGTGCGTCCTACAACGACAGTGGCTGGCGCAAGCTCAGCGTGCCGCACGACTGGAGCATCGAGGGGCGCACTCCTCCGGCGAACCCGTTCTCGCAGTCGGCGCCGAGCACCGGCCGCGGCGGGTACCTGCCCTCGGGGATCGGCTGGTACCGCAAGCACTTCTCGCTCACCGGGGTGCCCGCGGGGCGCAAGGTGTACCTCGAGTTCGACGGTGTGATGGCCAACGCGAGCGTGTACGTCAACGGCACGCTCATCGGCACTCACCCGTACGGGTACACCAGTTTCCGCTACGACATCACGGCGGCGGCGAAGGCCGGCAGCGACAACGTGGTCGCCGTCAAGACGGACACGACGTCGCAACCGGCGTCCCGCTACTACACCGGCGCCGGAATCTACCGCGACGTCCGGCTCATCGCGACCGATCCGGTCCACATCGGACAGTGGGCCACCCGCGTCACCACACCGAACGCGAACACCGTGCACGCGGAAACCACGGTCGTCAACGAGAGTGGCGCGGCGGCGAGCGTCAGCGTCCAGGGCGTCCTCACCGACCCGGGCGGCGCCGCGCTGCCCGCGGTCACCACGGCGGCCAAGACCATCGCCGCCGGGGCGTCGGCCACCTTCGCCTACGACGTTCCGGTGAGCAACCCGAAGCTGTGGGACCTGGCGAACCCGAACCTGTACTCGCTGGCGACCAACGTCCTCGCCGGCGGGACCGCGGTGGACGACGACGTCACGTCGGTCGGCATCCGCACCCTGACGTTCAACGCCTCGACCGGGATGAGCCTCAACGGCAAGAACGTGAAGTTCCAGGGCGTCGCGCTGCACCAGGACTTCCACGGGCTCGGGATGGCCGCCCCGCAGCGGGCCGTGCAGCGGCGGCTCGCGCAGCTGAAGGCGCTCGGCGTGAACGCGATCCGCACCGCGCACGACCCGCCGAGCCCGGCGTTCCTCGAGCTCACCGACCGGATGGGGTTCCTGGTCCTCGACGAGTTCTTCGACGTCTGGACCCAGCACAAGTACTCCGACGTCGGCGACTACGCCACGTACTTCAACCGGACGGCGGCCGCACCCACCGGCACGCCGGCGGTGCCCGGGGCGAGCGGCTCGGTGCCGTGGTACCAGGTCGACGCCACCAGCGTCGTCCTGCGCGACCGCAACCACCCCAGCGTGGCGATGTGGAGCACCGGCAACGAGATCCGCGACCCGATCGCGACCCGCACGCCGCTGCTGACGCGGATGGTCGCCATCGCGCACGCGCTCGACCCGGGCCGTCCGGTCACCCAGGCGCTGTTCCGGCCGAACGACAGCGGCGACGTCACCGGCGCCACCCGGACCGTCGTCGACGTCTTCGGCGGCAACTACCGGCCGGACGAGGTCATCAGGGCCGCGACGACCTCTCCCGCGCGGCCCGGGCTCTTCACCGAGATGGGCACCGACACGGCGGCGTGGACGACGGTCCGCAACAACGCGATGGTCACCGGCCTGTTCCTCTGGACCGGCGCCGCGTACCTGGGCGAGGCGGACGGGTTGTGGCCACGCGGTGAGGCGGACTTCGGCCTGATGGACGGCGTCGGCACGGTCCGGCCGATCGGGTATTCGTGGCAGCGCACGTGGGGTGCGCCCACGACTTCGCCGCCGCCGACCGGCACCACGGCGAACCGTGTGCTGCTGGCGGCCGACCACGGAACCGTGTCGACGGACACCGACGACGTCTCGTACGTCAAGGCGACCGTGGCCGACTCCTCGGGCCGCGTGGTGACCGGCTCGTCGGCCCCGATCACGTTCAGCGTCAGCGGACCGGGCGTGCTGGTGGCGGTCGACAGCGGGAGCCCGGTGCAGGAGACGTTCCGCGGCTCGGTGCGGAGGGCCTACCAGGGCGTCGCGTACGGCCTGGTGCGGGCGACGGGCGCGGGGACCATCACGGTGACCGCGAGTTCCGCCGGGCTGACGCTCGGCACGACCACGCTGACCGGCACCACGGCACCGTTCGTGCCGTGTTCCGGCAGCTGCAACTGACCTCTGGAGTGTGCGCATGAAACTCGTAGTCTCCGTCGTGGTGTTCGCGACCGCGGTGACCTTCGCCGGTACGCCGGTCGCGGCGAGCAGCCCGGCGGCCGGGAAGACCTACTACGTCGCTCCGGCGGGCAGTGACGGCGCCGCCGGCACGCAGGCCGCGCCGTGGGCGTCGGTCGCGCACGCCCAGGCCGTTGCGCAGGCGGGTGACACGGTGTACCTGCGCGGCGGCACCTACGCCTACTCCCGCGCGAACAAGGCCTGCGCGAGCCAGACCGACCGGGTGGACGCGATCACCCTGAACAAGAGCGGCAGTTCCGGCAACCCGATCCGCTACTGGGCCTACCCCGGCGAAACCCCGGTTTTCGACTTCTCCCGGGTCAGCGACAACTGCCGGATCAAAGGCTTCGACGTCACCGGGAACTACATCCACCTCAAGGGGCTGGAAGTCAAGGGCGTGCCCCAGAACAACAACCTGAACCACGAGTCGTGGGGTGTCTGGATCTCGGGGAGCAACAACACGTTCGAACTGCTCGACCTGCACCACAACATGGGACCCGGGTTGTTCATCCAGGACGGCGGCGGCAACGTCGTCGTCAATTCCGATTCCCACGACAACTACGACCCGCGCACGTCGAACGGCGCCGGCGAAAGCGCGGACGGGTTCGGAGCGCACATCTCCGCCAATCACCCGGGCAACGTCTTCCGCGGCTGCCGGGCGTGGTGGAACTCCGACGACGGGTTCGACCTGATCAACGCGTTCTCTTCGGTGACGATCGAGAACTCGTGGGCGTGGCGCAACGGCTACCTGCCCCAGACGACCACGCCGTCCGGCAACGGCAACGGCTTCAAGATGGGCGGCTACGGCGGCAAGTACGTCGGCAACGGCGTCAAGCACTACGTCCGCACTTCGGTGGCGTTCAACAACAAGGCCGCCGGTTTCTACGCCAACCACCACACGCTGGCCAACGACTACTTCAACAACACCAGCTACAACAACCACCCGGACTACAACATGCTCGGCATCACCTCGAGCGGCGGCGCCACCGGGCTGGGCAACCTGCGCAACAACATCGCCTACGCGGGCACGTCGACGTCGAACATGTCGGGCACGAGCGCTTCGTACAACTCGTGGAACGTGGGCGTCACGTTGTCGGACGCGCAGTTCCGCAGCGTGTCGACGTCCGGCTGGGACGCGCGGCGCCAGGCCGACGGCAGCCTGCCGGTGCTGCCGAACCTCCGCCTCGCGGCGGGCAGCGGCCTGGTCGACAAGGGCACCAACGTCGGCCTTCCCTACCACGGCAGCGCACCAGACCTCGGTGCCTTCGAGTCCTGAAGCAGCCGAGCGGGCAATTTGCAGAAAGCGCTTTCAATTGTTCACGGCCAGGGTCGCTCGACGGCGGGAAGGAGATCAACTAAGGTGGGCGCGTGCCTGGGGGTAGGCGAGGACGAGGAGCAACCGTGCCCACTTTGACCGAATTGCCTCGGTGGACGATTCGGACGTCCGGCGACCAGGCCACGTTCACGCAGGTGCCCGCGGGTCGTACGCAGCCACCCCGGGTGCGTGAGGGGCGCGGGCTGGCTTTGCCCGAGGAGGACCTCCCCGGCTTCGCCAAAGCGCTCGGCGAGGTGATGAAGCTGCCGACCTATTGGACGGCCCGAGCCCGGGCAGGGCGTCTGACGCACGACGGCGAGCCGGCCTGGTCGGAACCGCGGCACGATCCTCAGGACGGCTTCGTCCACGTTTCGGGTCCGTGTCACCCGCCGCAGCCCGAACCGGGTGGTTCGTTCACAGTGGAGCTGGCCGACATCCGTGCCTTGCGGGTGCGGATCGCGGCTTACCTGCACCAGCGGGGGTTCGAGGCCTCCTCCGGCGGGTAGCCGGTAGCGCTCCTCCGCGGCCCGTACGTCAACCTGTCGCTGCAGCGGTCCGCGGGGCCGGTGTCCGCGCGCGACCAGATGCACCTCGACCTCTACACCGACGACCAGCAGCACGAGGTCGACCGGCTCGCCGGCCTCGGCGCGCGGTTCGTCCGCCACGTCGACGACGATCCCGCCGACGACTGGGTGGTCCTGGCCGACCCGGAGGGCAACCTGTTCTGCGTCTGCGCGAAACCGGCGGACGAGGTCCGCCACCCCGGAGGGTGGGCGGGCCCGGCGGCGTAGTCTCGGTCCGTGCCGATGCCGACCGAGCAGGAACGCGGGCCGCGCTCGGCGGCCCGCGACCACGTGTGCCGGGGTTACCGGAGGCGCGGCGGCTTCGTGGCCCACGCTCAGGAGTTCCTGGCCGAGGGCCTCGCGGCCGGCGAGCGGGTGCTCTACGTCGCCCCGGGTGACGAGACCGCGCTGGCCGGCCAGCTGCGGGCGGACGAGCGGTGCGACGAGGGGCTGGCCCGCGGCGCGGTCCAGGTCGCCTCGGTGGACGCGACCTACGCCACCGGAGACGTCGTCGACCCCGCCGGTCAGGTGGAGCGCTACGCCGCGGCGACGTCCGAAGCGCTGGCGGCCGGGTTCACCGGCCTGCGGGTCGCGGCCGACGCGACATCTCTGGTGCGCACCGCCGCCCAGGTGGACGCTTTCGCCCGGTACGAAAACCTCGTGGACCACTACATGGCCGCCCACCCGATGTCGGCGATGTGCGGCTACGACGTCGGCGAGCTCGGCGGCGAGGTCGTCGCCGAGCTCGCCTGCATGCATCCCCGTGCCGTCGAGGGTGGCACACCGTTCCACCTGCACGGCCACGCGCGGGACGGCAGCGCCGCGGCGCTGGACGGAGATCTGGACCTGGACTCCCGACGGCTCTGGCCGCTGGCGCTGGAGCGCGCCGGCCTGCGCTCCGAAGGGAGCACGATCGTCATCGACGCCACCGGCCTGGCCTTCGCCGACCACCGCAGCCTGGTCGCCCTGGCCACCTACGCCGAGCAGCACGCCGTCACAGTGGTCCTGCGGACGCGGCTGGCCACGCCCGCCCGGCTCGTCGAACTGCTCGACCTGACGAGCGTCCGCGTGGAGCGAGCCGCATGAGTGCCCGAGGCTACGACCACGCGGCCGTCCACTACGGCGGTGACCAGGAACTGCTCGCCGTCGCCGTGCCGTTCCTCGAAGGCGGGCTGGCCGCCGGCGAGCCGACGCTGGTGTCGATGGAGCCGGAGCGCGCCGAGCTGGTGCGCGACGCCCTGCCGCCGTCGGCGCGGGTGGAGTACCTGTCCACCAGCGACCTCTACGCGCGGCCGGCGGCGGCGATCAAGTCCTACCGCGAGCTGCTGGCAGGGTTCGTGGCCGGCGGTGCGGCCGGGATCCGCATCTTCGGCGAGATCCCGTCGGCCGCGATCGACACGTCCTGGGACTGGTGGGCCCGCTACGAGTCGGCGGTCAACCACGCCTACGGCGAGTTCCCGCTGCGCAGCATGTGCGCGTACGACACCCGCACAACACCGCGGCACGTCCTCGACGACGTCGCCAGGACGCACCCCTTCGTCGCCACGGCCGGCGGCGGCCACCACACGAACACCGGCTACGTCGACCCGCTGTCGTTCCTGACCGACCCGCGGCCGATGACGCGGCTCCCGATCGAAGGCACCGCCCCGCGGGCCGAGCTCGCCGACCCGCGCCCGTCCGACGCCCGCCGGGCAGTGCTGGCGACGGCGCCGGTGGATCTGCCCGCGGCCGAGGTGGACGACCTCGTGCTGGCGGTCAGCGAGATCGTGGACAACGCGCTCCGCCACGGCCGCCCGCCGGTCCGGGTGCGCATCTGGGCCGGGGCCGGGCAGATGGTCGTTTCGGTGCACGACGCCGGCCCGGGCCCGGCCGACCCGTTCGCCGGTCTCCTCCCGGCGGACCGCGTCGTCGGCGGCCGGGGGTTGTGGATCGCCCACCAGATCTGCAGCGAGGTCACCCTCCACCGCGACGAAACCGGCTTCACCGCCCGCCTCGCGGCCGGCCGCCCCTGGTAGCCGCTCAGGCGCAGCGGGGTTGCCCGGGGCAGCTGCGCAGGAACTTGACGACCGGCGCGGCCGGGATCGTCCCGTCCGGTCCGGGCGTGCCCCGCGGCCACGTGATGGACAGGGCCATGGCCGAGGAGTTGTTGCGGTAGTTCGTCTCCAGCAGCGTCCGCTCCGCGTTCACCGTGTTCACCAGGTCGTACGTCCCGGCCGGGACCCGGGTGATGTCCAGCCACTGGAAGTCCACCGTGAACTTGTAGTCGTCGCCCGAGCCGACAGAAATGCCTTCGAGCACTTCGAGGGCGGCGGGTTCGTGGTGGCGGCACATGTTGTCGCGCAGGGTCTCGGCGAGGTCGGCGTCGGCCCCCGTTTCGCCCGGCACGTGGCCGAGGCGGGCGGCGTCGTGCACCCGGAACCGGTCGCCGAGGCAGAAACCGTTCTTGCGGTCCGTGACCACGGTCGTGCCCTGCCGGGAAACCAGCGCGAAGTGCTCGAAGTTCATCAGGTGCCAGTGCTGGTGGGCGAGCGCCGGTTCGTAGTACGTGAAGGCGCCCGTCGCCCGCTGCGCCGCCGCGTAGCCGCCCGGGATCGAGCCGTCCGTGCCGTTGCGCAGCGCCTGCCGCACGGTCATCGTTTCCTGTTTGGTGCTCTCGCGGCGGCCGTACAGCAGCAGCGGACCGTCGCCGACGTTTTCTTCCGCGCTGGTGAACCGCAGCCGGACGGCCTTCGCCACGGACGGCGGGACGCAGCGGCCGTTGGGCGCGGCGGGCTCGAGCACCGGGCAGACGTCCCAGGCCGTGCACAGCCCGACTTCGCCGGTACTGCCGCCGTCGCACCCCGGCGGGGCCTGGCGGAGGTCGGGGAGCAGGAGGTTCGGCGCCGCGTCGGCACGGGGAGCGGACGCCGAGACGGTGGCCGCCAGCGCCGCGAGCGCCAGTGCCGCGAATTTCTTGAGCAAGAGCGGGGCCGTCCTGTCCGGTATTCCGATCGCGGTCATTCTAGGGTGTCCGCATTTCCGCCGGGCGACACCGTGTCGTCACACGATCGATTGAGTTGTCACCGGTTTTGCGGTTCCGGTCAGTAGCGTGCGGCGAACTCACCGCCCGAAAGGACCGTTTCGCATGTCGACGACCACCGCAGATTTCCGTGAAGCCGGCTCGCCGGCCGTGGAGCCCGCCGGAACCGGGGGAATCACGCTGGTCTGCGGCACGCGGCCGGAACTGATCAAGCTCGCCCCGCTGATGCGGGTGTTCGGCGACGAGTGCGCCGTCGTCTACACGGGACAGCACTACGACCGGTCGCTGTATTCGCGCATCCGCGCGGACCTGCCGCCGTCCGACCGGTTCCACGAACTCGGCGTGGGCGCCGGCCGCCGCGGCGGCCAGCTCGGCCGGACGGTCAGCGCGGTCGACGAGGTGCTGGCGGACCACCCCGGCCGGGTGGTCGTCGTGCAGGGCGACACGACGTCCGCGCTGGCCGGCGCGCTGGCGGCCAACGCGCACGACCTCCCGCTCGTGCACGTCGAAGCCGGGCTGCGCAGCCACGACCGCGCGATGCCCGAGGAGCACAACCGCGTGCTGATCGACCACCTCGCCGACCTGTGCTGCGCGCCGACCGAGCTCAACCGCGCCAACCTGCTGGCGGAAAACGTTCCCCACGAACGGATCGCCGTCACCGGAAACACCGTCGTCGAAGCACTGCAGGCCGCGTTGCCATCCACAGAGGACCGACGAACCGTGCTGGCGGCCCGCGGGCTGGACCGGGACCGGTTCGTGCTGGCCACCATCCACCGCCCGGAGAACGTCGACGACCCCGGACGGCTGGCGGTGATCCTGCGCGAGCTGGGCCGCCTGCCGCTGCCGGTGGTGTTCCCGCTGCACCCCCGCACGGCCAAGAGCGTCGAGGAGAACGGGCTGCGGCACCTGCTCGACCCGCTCGTCGAGCTGGAACCCCAGGCGTACCCGGCCTTCCTCGCGCTGGCCGCGGAAGCCGCCGTAATCGTGTCGGACTCCGGTGGCATCCAAGAGGAAGCGAGTGTCCTCAAGCGACCGGTGGTCGTGGTCCGCCGGAGCACCGAGCGCCCCGAGATCGCCGGGACGTTCGGGACGCGGGTGCTGCCGGGCCCGGCCATCGGTGCCGAGGTCGCCCGGTGGCTCGACGACGTCGCCGGCCACCGTGAGCGACTTCGGCACCTTCCGTCACCGTACGGCGACGGGTCCGCGTCCGACCGGATCGTGACGGCGCTCGGTGCCCTGCTCGATCAGCGCGCCGGAGTGACGGCGGGCTGATCCGCCAGCAGGGAAACCACTTCGTTCGCCAGGCCGACACTCGAGTTCCAGCTGGTGACGTCCGGGTAGACGTGGGCGGTGGTGGCCAGCAGCAGGCCGGTGCCGTCCACGGTCACCGGCGGCCGCGCGGCCAGATATCCCAGCGGGTACACCGGTTCCACGAACGGCGCCTTGAACACCCGCACTTCCTCGATGCCGTCGGCGCCGAGTTCCGGGTACAGGCCGCGGAGCTGCGCCGTCCAGCGAGCGGCGATCGCGGTGTCGTCGTCGCGGTACAGCGGCGAATCCCGGTCGGTGTAGTGCATGACGTACACGAGGTCGCGGCCGCCGGCCAGCGCGGACATCGCGACGACGCCGTCGAACTCCGTGCCCGAGTGCAGCACCGGCGTCCAGTAGTGCTCGGTGACCGGCTGCCGCAGGAAGAACACGCCGGTGACCACGCCCTGGTACGGCAGCTCCACCCGGGGCAGCCGGTCGGCGAGCGCGTCGTCGGCGATGCTCCGCAGCAGGGGCAGCGGCACCGTGGAGACGACGTGGTCGGCGTCGATGACCTCGCCGCCGGCCAGGGTGAGGACCGAGCGGTCGCCGGTGCTGCTCAGCCGCGCGACGGGCGTCGAAGTGCGCACCACGCCACCGGCCCGCTCGATCGACGTCCGCAGCGCGTCGATGATCGTCTTGTAGCCGCCGTCCGGGTAGCCGCGGGTGGCGACGTTGCGCTCGCGGCCCAGCCGCTGCCACAGGTACAGCGCGGGAACGTCCCCGAACGACGGCCCGAACTTCGAGCCGAACATCGGCGCGAAGAGCCGTTCCCAGACGACGTCGCCGTAGAGGCCGCGCAGCCAGTCCTCGGTGCGGAGCGTGTCGAGGTCGCGGCCCTGCCCCAACCGGCGCAGCAGCAGCGAAACCACGCCGAAGCGCACGCGGTCGTGCAGCCGCAGCGGGGAGAACCGGAGCAGGTCGAGCGGGGAGTTGAACGGGTGGTGGCGGCCGTCGACGACCATGCCCATCGTCGTTTCGCGCCACTGCACCGCGTCCCGCAGGCCGAGCTCGCCCAGCAGGGCCAGCAGGCTCGCGTCGGAAGGCATGATGCAGTGGTAGAAGCGTTCGAGCCAGCGGTCGCCGTGGGCGAAGAACGTCCCGAGGCCGCCGAGCTGGTCGCTGCTCTCCAGCAGGGTCACGCGGGTGCCGCGGTGGGCGAGGCGGTGGGCGGCGGCGAGGCCGCAGATGCCGCCGCCGATCACGGCGACGTGCGGGGAACCGGGGTTGGTCAACGGGTCACAGCTTCCGGTAGGGCGCCGGGCTCAGCCGGTCGCGGGCGAGCAACTTCAGGTACTGCACGACGGTCCGCCGCAGCTTCAGCTTGCTGGGTCCCTGTTTCCGGTCGTACCGCAGGGCCAGCGGGACCTCGGTGATCACCGGGTGGCAGTGGCGCAGCTTGAGCAGCAGCTCCACCATGCAGGCGAAGCCCTGTTCCTCGATGAGCCGCTCGCCCCAGTGCGCCGACGCGCGCGCCAGCAGCGACGCCCGGTAGGCGCGGTAGCCGCTGGTGAAGTCCCGGACGCCGTCGACGTCGAGGGCGCGGTGGAACAGCTGGGCCGCGCCGCGGGAGAGCAGCCGCCGCCCGAACGGGGCGGTCCGGTCGTCACCGCCCGGGACGAACCGGGAGCAGATGGCGACGTCGGCGCCGGCGGTGATCTCCGCCTGCAGCGCACGGATGAGCGCCGGGTCGTGCGTGTCGTCGGCGTCCATCACGACGACGACGTCGTCGGGGCCGGCGGCTTCCAGCGCCGCACGGAGTCCGGACTGCACCGCGCGGCCGAGCCCGAGGTTCACCAGGTGCCGCACGACGCGGACGTCGAGCCCGCCGTAGCCCGACTCGGCCACGGCGACCGTGGCGTCGGCGGACCCGTCGTCGACGACCCAGACGGTGACCTGCTCGGTGCGGGCCAGGTCGGCGAGCCGGCGCAGCAGCGGCGGCAGGGACGCTTCTTCGTTGAACGCGGGCAGCACGACGTGCGCCCGTCCGCCGGTCCGGCCCGCGGTGGGATCCAGTTCAGTGGGATCCGGTTCGGGCAGCTTGGATTCATACAGTGTCGCCAGGGTGGTCTCTTCGCGCGCCACGGTTCCCCTCGTCTGGTTGTGCTCGTCTTGGTTCGTCACCCGGCCGGAATCGGGTTTGGTGCGGCCGTCGAGTCCTATTCGGCTATGTTGTGTGGTTTCTTTAGTGGCCGCGGAAGTCCCTCGGAAGGATGGGCGTCATCAGAACTACTTGGTGTTTCCGGAAATCACCGGATCGAGTGGGGCGCACTTCTCGATCGGGTGGATTTCCAGGGGGCGGCGGAAAAATTCACCCAATAGGGTCGGTCGTGCCTCGAATGGCTGAGTCTGCAGAAAGCGAGAATGGAACCCTCATGTCAAGCAGAGGTCGAGACCGGTGACCGAACTCAGAGACACGGTCGTCGCCGAAGCGGTGCCGGCGCCGCGGCGCGCCCGCCCGGGCGACCGGCCGCGGGCCGCCGTCCGCGCCCGCCCGCTGCTCGCCCGCGTCAACGCCGTGGCCGTGCTGCTGGTCGCCGTCGACGCCGCCGCCTGGCTGACCGCGGTGCTGCGGACCGGTCCCGGTCCGGCGGGCGCCGCGGTGACCGCCGTGGCCCTCGCCGGGGCCCGGGTGGCCGGCCGCGTCCACCGCCGCCGCCTCTGGCTGTCCTGGTTGCAGGACCTTCCGCGCTCGGTCACCGCCACCGCGCTGGCGTTCGCGCTCGTCACCGGCTTCGGGCTGGTGGCCGGGATGGACGGCGACGACACGGCGCGGATGCAGGAAGTCGTGCTGTGCTTCGCGGCGCTCAGCGAAGCCGCTCGCCCGGCGGTCTTCGCGTTCGGCCGGTGGGGCCGCCGCCGGCTGCGGCGCTGCGACCGGGCCGTCGTCGTGGGGTCCGGCCGGATCGGCGGCGAACTGGTCCGCACCATGCTGGAACACCCGGAGTTCGGGCTGCTGCCGGTCGGCATCGCGGCCTCCGGGCCGGACCCGGTGGGCTCCGGCCTGCCGGTGGAGCGGGTCGACGGCGACCTGGCCGAAGCCATCGCCCGGCTGCGCGCGGGCACGGTGGTACTGGCCCCGGCCGACGACCGCGACGGCGCCGTCGTCGACGCCGCCATCACCGCCCACCGCCTCGGCTGCGTCACCCTGGTGCTGCCGCACCTGTTCGAGCTCTGCCCGGACGGCCCCGGCGTCGACCGGCTCCGCAGCTACCCGCTGGTGTGGCTGGGCGGCGCGCCGACCCGCCGTCCGAGCTGGTGGGTCAAGCGCGCGGTCGAGACGACGCTGGCCGCGGCCGCGCTCGTCGTCCTCGCCCCGGTCATCGCGGTCTGCGCGCTCGCGGTCGCGGTGGAGAGCGGGTTCCCGGTCTTCTTCCGGCAGGTGCGGGTCGGGATGGACGGCGGCACGTTCGTCTTGTTCAAGCTGCGCAGCGTGCGGCAGGCCGCCGTCGACGACTCGCAGACGCGCTGGTCGGTCGCGGGGGACCGCCGGGTCGGCCCGGTCGGGCGCTTCCTGCGCCGGTCCTCTTTGGACGAACTGCCACAGCTGTGGAACGTCGTGCGCGGGGACATGTCGCTGGTCGGCCCGCGGCCGGAGCGGCCGGTGTTCGTGCACGAGTTCTCCGCCGTCCACGACCTGTACTGGGCCCGGCACCGGGTGCCGACCGGGCTCACCGGCCTGGCACAGGTGCACGGCCTGCGCGGGGACACCTCGATCGCGGACCGCGCGCGCTACGACAACTACTACATCGCGAACTGGTCGTTGTGGCTCGACGTCAAGATCATCATCCTCACGGTGGGAGAGCTGCTGTGCCGAAGGCAACGCTGATGCGCCCTCACCCGGCGGCGTTCCGGGCGGCCGCGGCCGTGCTCCTGGCCGGGTGCCTGACCGGCTGCGCCTCCAGCGCGGCGCAGGAGATCTCGGCACCGCCGCCGAAGCCGCTGGCGCCGTGCGCGTGGTGGTACGGGATCGGCAAGCCTCCGACGTCGCAGGAGATCGAGCAGGCGGCCCGGCGGTACCAGGTCGTCGTGCTCAACGCCGACCAGGGCACCGCCATGCGGCGCCTGCACCAGCTCAACCCGCGGGTGAAGGTGCTGGTGTACAAGGACCTGTCCAGCACGCGCAACTACCCGGGCGCGGTCGACAACGGCCAGGACGCGGCGTTCCTGCCGAGCGGGATCGGGTACGTCGCCGCGCAGGAGCACCACCCGGAGTGGTTCGCCCAGGACGTCAAAGGGCGGCGGATCGAGTGGCAGGGCTACCCGCGCCACTGGCAGATGGCGGTGTGGAACCCGGACTACCAGCAGGCCTGGACCGACGCCGTCGTCGCGGAGGTCAAGCGCGAGGGCTGGGACGGGGTGCTGGCGGACAACGACTTCAACTCCCTGAGCCACTATTCGCCGGCGGTGCTGGCGGGCACCGCGAACGTCGCGGAGACCGACCGCAAGCTGCGTGACGGCCTCGACGCGTTCCTGGCCAAGGCGGGCGACGCGCTGACGAACTCGGACAAGCTCCTGGTGCCCAACGTGTCCGAGACGCACCTCGTGCCCGGCCGCTGGACCGCACACTCCCGGTTCGGCGGGGCGATGGAGGAGAACTTCGGGTTCCGCGAGAACGGCGGCACCGGCGGCCTGCTGACCTTCCGCGGCAACGAGTTCCAGGAACTGCGCGCGCAGGCGGCCCTCGGCGAGTCGTTGCTGCTGCTGGTGACGAGGACGCACAACGCGCGAGAGGAGCGGTCCGGCTACGCGAGCGCGGCCCTCCTCGCCGGCCCGCGGACCTGCTGGACCCGCGCGACCACCGACGACTACCGCGCCCCGGAGTGGTCGACGCTGCAGGACAGCGGCCTGGGCGAAGCGATCGACGCGGCCAGCCGCCTGCCGAACGGCGTCTGGACCCGGACGTTCAGCCACGGCTGGGTCGCGGTCAACACGACGGCGTCCACCCAGACGGTGGTGCCCCCGGAAGGCCTCACCGCCCCCGGCACCCCGCCACCCACCCCCACCCCCACCTCAACCTCGGTTTCGACCACGGCTCCGCCCACCCCAGCCCCGCTCACCCTCGCCGCCGCGGACGCGGCCATCCTGGTCGACTCACAGCAAATCGTGAAACGCGGCACCTGGCGGGTCACCCGCGACGAGTTCCGCATCGGCCGCCTCTGGGCCCGCTAACCCGTGATGCCCCTCCAATCACGAGTGATGCCTCCCCAGTCACGCGAGATGCCCCTCCAGTCACGCGAGTTCCGCCTCCAGTCACGCGAGTTCCGTCCTGGATCACGCCGAGCCCGGTGCGCGGAAGGGCATCTCCCGTGATCGGAGGGGACTTTCGCGTGGCTGGAAGGGCATCACACGTGACTGGGGAGGCATCACACGTGATTGGCGGGACGACACGAGGCCGTCAGGTGGCCGTACAGGTCCAGGTGACGGCGGGCGCAGGACTCCGGGCGGTAGCGGGCGTGGGCGCGTTCGGCGAGGAGACGGCCGAGGCGGGCCGGGTCGGGTTCGGCGAACAGGGCGCGTAGGCGGTCGGCGAGGGCCGGGACGTCGCCCGGTGGGGACAGGAACGCGGGGGCGCCCGGGACGTCGAGCATGGCGGGGACGCCGCCGGTGGACGTCGCCAGGACCGGTTTGCCCGCGGTCATCGCCTCGGCGACCACCAGTGGCTGTTGCTCCATGGTGGACGGCAGGACCAGCGCGTCCGCGCCGGCGAGCAGGGTGGGGACGTCGGGGCGGAACCCGAGGAACGTCACGTGCCCGGCCAGCGGCGCCCGCCGCGCGGCCCGTTCCGCCTCGGCCCGCTGCGGGCCGTCGCCGACCACCGTCAGGCGCGCGTCGCAAGGCAGCACGCCCGGGAGGGACAACGCGGCCAGCAGGTCGAGAATCCCCTTGCGCTCCACCAGAAGCCCGGCGAAGACGAGGTGCCGAACCGGCCCCCGCGGCGGGTCCGGCACGGCCGGGGAGACGCAGTTGTCGATGTGCGCCAGCCGCCCGGCGGGCACCCGCAGGCGACGCCGCAGAAAAGTGCCCATCGCGGAAGCGGGCACGATCGTCCGGTCCAGGACGCGGGCGACGACGGCGTCCGCGGCCAGCACCGTCCGCGTGTAGGCCGACGGCCCCGCCGCCCCGCGTTCGCCCCGGAACCACGGCTCCGCGACGTCGTCGGGCACGCCGTGGTAGGTCTGCACCAATCCGGGCCGCTGCCCGCGGGCGAACCGCAGGCCCGCGACCACCAGCCCGGCCCGCCGGTCCTGCGCGTGCACGACGTCGGGCCGCCACGCCCGGATCGCCGCCCGTGCCCGGCCCGCCGCGGCGAAGTCCTCCTTGTCGGACACTGCCAGTTCCTCGTGCAGGCCGTCGAGCAGCGAAGCCCCTCGCGCGGGCACGGGACCGAAGACGCGGACGTCGTGGCCGTCGGCGGCGAGCGTCGCGGCCAGCCGCACGGTGACGTCCACCGGGCCGCCCCGGTCCTGGGTCAGCAGATACGCGATGCGGGTCACGAGAGGCGCTCCGAGGAGGTGAGTTTGTCGACGAGGGCGGCGATCTGGTCGGTCATCCGCCCCCGGTCGAAGGACAGTTCCGCGCGGCGGCGGCCGCGTTCGCCCTCGCGCCGGGCCAGGTCGGGGCCGGCGAGGCGGTCGGCGACGGCTTCGGCGAGCAGGCCGACGTCGCCGGGTGGCAGCACCGCCCCCGCGTCCGCGACGCTCTGGCGCATCCCGCCGACGTCGAACCCGACCACCGGCCGCGCGCACGCCATCGCCTCCAGCGGCACCAGCGCCATGCCTTCGGCACGGGAGGGGAGGACGACGACGTCCGCGGCGGTGTACCAGGCCGCCGGCTCGTCGGTGTGCCCCGGCCAGAGCACGGACGCGTGCCCCGCCACCGGGTGCCGCTCGCGCCACACCGGACCCATCGGCCCGTCGCCGGCCAGGACGAGCTGCGCGTCCGGTACCCGCCGCAGCACTTCCGGCCACGCCGACAGCAGCTGGTCCTGGCCTTTGAACCGGGCGAGCCGGCCGAGGCAGACGGCGATGGGGGCGTGTCCGGAAAGCCCGAGCCGGCGTCGCGCGGCGGCCCGGTCGCCGGGGACGAACCGGGTGGTGTCGACGCCGTTGCAGACGACTTCCGCCTCGGCGGTCACCCCGGCGGCCCGGCCGGCGGCGAGCTCGTCGTCGCTCACGCACACGAGGAGATCGGTCCACCGCGACGCGAAGCGCTCCCACGCGGCGGCCGCGCGGAGCAGGAGCCCGCTCGCCGACTCGAAGGACCACATGTGGGGTTGGAACACCGTCGGACGGCCCCCGCGCACGGCCAGCCGTCCGGCCAGGCCGGCCTTGGAACTGTGGAGGTGGACGACATCCGGGTCGACGTCGTCCAGGAGCCGCCGCAGCCGCTGTGCTTCGGCGAGCGACCCGGGGCCGGGTGCGCGGCGGGCGGGCCAGCCGCGCACTTCGACTCCGTGCTCCCGCGCGCGGTCGGCCAGCCAGCCGGCGGGCGGGCAGACGACGGTGACGCACCAGCCCCGGTCCCGTTGGGCGACCGCGAGTTCCAGCACGACCGCGGCGACGCCCGCGGTCACGGGCTGGGAGACGTGCACGACCCTCACCGGAGACCACCCCGGCGCAGCTCGGCCAGCGCGTTCCGCTGCAGCAGCAGGGTGGCCCCGGTGTACCCGGCGACGACGACCGCGGCGCCGGCCACCGCACCCGGCAGGGTGGTGCCGAACCACGGCTCCAAAGCGATCGACGGCACCGCGCCCGCCGCACAGGCGAGGGCGACGCGGGCGAACATCCCGGCCAGTTCCGCCGCCGGCGGCGCCACGCCGAGCCCGGCCAGCACCCGCCAGGCGAGCGGCACCACCAGCCACGCCGCCGCGCACTGCACCAGCGCGACGGCCTCGATCCCGGCGTGGGCCAGCAGCGCCAGCCCGGCCGCGAGCAGGACCAGGTGCGTGGTCTCGAGCGCCAGGTACCGGCGGACGTGCCCGGTCGCCTTCACCGCCTGGTACCAGATCTGGAGCAGGCAGATCCCCACGCCGTAGCCCGACAGCAGCACGAGCGGACCGGCCGCGTCCGCCCACCGCTGACCGAGCAGCACGACGCGGTCGGCGAGGACGGCGAGCGCGAGGTACAGGCCGCCGGTCACCACGAGCACCGCGCGGGTGAACCGGGTGACCGCCCCGCCGAGCGGAGCGCCTTCGCGCCGCAGCCGCGTGAACACCGGGAAGGCGACCGCGCCGAGCACGACCGCGACCATGATGTACGGCACCCAGGCCAGCCGGTACGCCAGCGAGTAGACGCCGACCGCGTCCGGCCCGAGCACGTGCCCCACCGCGTAGTAGTCGAGGTTCACCAGCAGTGCGCCCACGACGGCGGCCGGCCCGACCACGGCCACCCAGCCGAGCACTTCCCGCGCCGCCGCCGTGTCCCAGCACGGCCGCACCCCGCCACGGGCCAGCGCGCCGAGCAGCGGCTGGGTCACCGCCGTGGCCAGCAGGCCGAGCACCAGCGACACCGGCCCGGTGCCGCACGTGGCGAGCCCGACCGTGAGGGCGGCGCCGAGCACCGCGCTCCCGCCGTCGGGCAGCAGCCGCCGCCGGAAGTCGAGCTCCCGGTGCATCAGGCCCATCTGCACCCCGCCCGCGGCCGAAAACGGCAGGCCGAGCGCGGCCAGGCGGACCAGCCCGGCGGCGTCCGGGGTGCCGAGCAACGTCGTGAGCGGGCCGGCCGCGGCGACCAGCGCGACGGCCAGGACGATCCCGGCGCCCACGCTCAGCGTGAGCACGGTGCCCGCCGTGCGGCGCGGATCGCCTTCGGTGCGGCCGATGACGTCGTAGACCCCGATCGACTGGACGACCTGGCCGAGGTTCACCAGCGCCACGGCCAGCGCCACGGCGCCGAGCTGGCCCTCGGTCAGCAGGGCCGCCAGGACCAGCGTGACCAGCATCTGGCTGCTCTTGCTGACGAGGTTGACCACGCCCAGCCACAGCGAGCCGCGGACCGCGCGGGTCCCGAGCGCGGCCGTCACGAGGCCCGCACCCGACGTGCGGCGTAGACCGCCAGGCCCCACGCGACGACCACCGCGAACCCGTCCACGGTGACCGACGCCCGCGGTCCGAACAGTCTGTCCACTGTGTACAGATGGGCGAACGGGACGGCGAGCGCGAGGACGGCCGATCCCGCCGCACCCCAGCCCGGCTCATCCCGGTGGCGCCACCACAGCGCGGCCACCACGGCCATCGCGGGGACGGCGATCAGCACGTCACCGGGCTGGTGCACCACGCAGACCACCACGGCGAGGAGGGTCAGCAGATCGGCGACGGGCTCTTTCGCCCTCCGGATGAGCAGCGCGCTCGCGACGAGCACGCCGGCCAGCACCACCAGCTCGGAGGGCGCCCAGCCGGTGACGCGGAACAGCACCGCGGCGATGTCGATGCGTTGGGCCGTCACGGAATCCACCGCGCCGTAGTCGGTGCCGCGGGCGTGGGTGAGGTTCGCGACGACGACGTCGAGGAACGGCCCGATGCCGCCACCGCGCACCACGAGGAGCACGACGACCGGCAGGCTGGCCGCCGCGGCGATGGCGGTGCCGAGCAGGGCGACCCGCCGCGAGCCGCGGGCGAACAACAGGACGGCCAGCGGGAAGCCGTACTGGGGCTTGAGCCAGGCGAGCGCGAGGGCGACGGCCGCCCACCCGGGCCGGTCGCGCCGGGCGAGCAGGGCACCGGCGGCGCCGAGGGCGATCAGCGGGTTGATCTGGCCGACGTAGAGCTGCGCCTTCCCGACCTGGCTGGTCACCAGCAGCGCCGCGACGACCGCGGTGGTGACCGCGAAGGGCACGGCGACGTACCGCCGGACGGCGTGCGCGGTCAACGCGGCGAGGGCGACGAGCAGCAGCAGCGAGAAGAGGGTGAACGCGACGGCCCCGACCCGGTAGCCCGGCAGCGCGAACGGCGCGTGCAGGAGGAGGTGGTAGGGCTGGTAGAGGTTGAAGTCCTGGCGCACCGGCCAGTGCGCGAACATCGCCGCGGGGTCGTAGGGGTTGCCGCCGGCGAGGAATTCGCGGATGGGGAAGTAGAGGGCATCGCGGAAGTCCTGCAACCGTTCTTCGCCCGCGACGGCGGGGGTGGGGAGCGGGACCCGCCACGAGGGGGAGACGGCGTGCCAGGCGCTCGCGGCTCCGGCGAGCGCCGCGAGGAGCAGGACGAGCCGCTGCTTGGGGGACATGCCCTGCTGCCCAAGGGCAATGTCCTGCTTCGAGATCACGCCAGCACCACCGCCACCAGCACCGCGTCCGAGGGCAGCACACCCACCGTCGCGGTCAGGTCGACCTGGTTCCGTCCCACCTTCGTCACCGCCACCACCGCGGCGCCCTCGCCGGTCTCCTCCGGCAACGCCGCCGCCAGCTTGGCCGCGGCCTCGGTGGACGACGGGGTCACGGGCACCACCCGCACCGGCCGCCCGGCCGCGCGGCACAGCACCGCCAGCCGGTCCGCCGCCGACGGGTCCGCCTCCCGCACCACCGCCACCGGCCGGTGCACTCCCGCCGCCGCCAAAGCACGGCGGACCGGGCTCGCGCCACCCGGCGTCAACCGGCGTACGGCCGCCGTCGCCAGGCCCGCCGCGACCGCGCCGACCAGGGCCAGCCCGCCCACCAGCGGCACGTCCGGCGCCACCGTGACCACCTCGGGCCGTGAATCCAGCGTCCGCAGCTTCCCGACCGGCGCCAGCAGGTCCGCGTCGATCATCGCCTTGCCGAGCGCCGTCGCCGTCGCACCCGCCTGCTCCGCCGAAGCCGCGCGCACCGACAACCGGGCGAGGCCGGACGCCGGGACCAGCTCCACCGACACGTGCCCCGCGAGCTCGTCCGCGCCGTACCCGGACACCGGGGCCGCCGCCGCGAGCACCGACGGACTGCGGGCCAGCTCCACCAACGCCGGCAGCGCCAGCGACACGACCTCGCCGTAGGGCGCACCGTCCGCCGCGGCGGGGGCGGCGAGCAGGCTCACCCGGCCCTGGTACTCCGAGCCGCGCGTCAGGCCGGCGATCAGCACGAGCGCACCCACCAGCAGCGCCACGGCGACACCTGGGACAACGGACTTCATCGGGCACCTCGGAGCAACTCGTCGTAGGACTTCATGAGCGGGTGCGGGTCGTAGTCGCGTTCCACGACCCGGATTCCTTCGGCCGCCGCGGTTTCCCGCGCGACCGGGTCGAACAGCAGGGTGTTCAGCGCCGCGGCCGTCGCGGCCGGGTCCGCGGGCGGCACCACGATCCCGCCGCCGGCCAGCACCCCGCCGTTCCCGCCGACGTCGGTCGCGACCACCGGCCGCCCGGCGGCCATCGACTCCAGGACCGCCAGCGGCAGGCCCTCCCAGTCGCTGGTCAGCACCGTGACGTCGGCCGCGGCGAGCAGGTCCGGCACGTCCGCGCGGGTGCCGAGGAACTCCACCCGCCGTCCCAGCGCCTGCGCGCGGCGCTCGAGCTCCGCGCGCAGGCTGCCGTCGCCTGCCAGCCACAGCACGGCGTCGCCGTCGACCGCGGCCCAGGCGTCCAGCAGCACGTCGTGGCGCTTCTGCGGTTCGAGCCGGGCCAGGCAGAGCGCCACCGGAGTCCGCTCCGGCACGCCGAGGGACGCGCGGATCTCCGCGCGGCCGAACACCGGCGGGCGGGGGAACACGGCGTTGCGGATCACCACCGGCCGCTCGAACCCCGCCGCCGTCAGCCGGTCCGCGGTGGCGGCGGAGACCGCGACGACCCGGCTCGACGTGCGGCGCAGGATCCGCGCCGCGGCCGGGCAGTCCTCGTCCGCGACGCCGTGGAAAACGGTGATCGGCCGCCGTCCGGCCAGGCGCGTCACCAGGCTCGCGCCGACGTTGTGGGCCAGCACGACGTCGGGCCGGAACCTCGCGACCGCGCGCCGGGTGGCCCAGGCCGCCTTCAGCACGCCCGCCTTGCTGCGGCGGGCCGGCGGCACCGGGAACGTCGGCGTGCCGTCCGCGGCCAGCGCGTCGGCGCGGAAGCCCCCGCCGCAGGCGACGGCGGACACCCAGCCGTACTCCTCGCCGCGGGCGACCATGCCGGCGACGAGCGTTTCCGCCCCGCCCGCCCCCATCTCACTGATCACGTGCAGCACCCGCATCGGCGCGCCCCTCTCCTCGACTGTGCCAATGGTTCCCAATCCGGCCACAGCCACGGCCGAATGGCTTCGTAGGAACGGTTACGTGCCGCGTGGGGGGCGGCCTGCTTTTGGCCGGATCGGGAACTCGGATTTCGGCCGCGACGGCGAGCGCGGCCAGCGACCACAACGGCAGGTAGTACTGCTCGGACAGGAACGTCGAGGTGACTCCCGCGGCGAGCAGCGACGCCTGGATCGCGACCGCCTCCGTCCGGCGCGGCCCGGCCCCGGCGCGCCGGACGGTCCGCTCGCTCGCCACCGCGGCGACGCCGGCGACCCCGGCGAACAGCGCGAAACCCGGCAGGCCCAGTTCCGCGGCGACCTCGAGGTACATGTTGTGCGCCACCGGGGTCTGCTCGTCGACCTCGGCGTTGTGCGAATCCGCGGCGTAGTGCTCGCGGAACCCGCCGGGACCGACGCCGAGCACCGGGTGGGCGGTCAGCATCCGGGCCGCCGCCTGCCAGCGCAGCTCCCGCGTGTCCACATTGGACGCGGCGATGAAGCTCTTCTCCTGCAGCGCCCGGTCCAGCTGCGGCCCGGCGAACGCCCACGCGGCCAGCCCCAGCCCGGCGACCGCCGCGGCCGCGGCGCCGAGCACCCGCCACGGCAACACCCGGCGCAGCAGCAGCCAGCCGACCGCGGCGGTCAGGCCGAGCGCGCCGCCGCGGGAAAACGTCGCCGTCGCGCCGGCCACCAGGACGATGCCCGCGGCCGTCAAGGCGGGCCCCCGGCCCCGGCGGTGCAGCGCTGCCAGCAGGGGGACCGCGGCGACGAGGAAGTAGGCCAGGTCGTTCGGGTCCGGCTGCGGGCCGCTCGCGCGGGCTTCGCCCTCGGCGACCAGGCTGTAGAGCGCGCCTGCCCCGGCGACGGTGGCGCCCGCGGCCGCGGCCAGCAGCAGCCACCGGACCGGGACCTCCCGGCTCGCGACGTCCGCGAGCACCGCGGTGACCACCAGGAACGGCAGCCAACGCACGGTGTACTCCGCGGTGAACGGGCCTGCCGAATGCAGCGACGCCGTCGCCGCGAGGACGACGGCGAGGAGCGCGAGGACCGCGTGCAACGGTGTCGGCCGGGGCGGCTGCCGGTGCCGGATCCGCACCACGAGCCAGACCAGCGTGAGCAGCGCGGGGGCGACCTTGCCGAGCTGGCTCTGCACGGCCGTGAGGTAGCCCTCGACCGGCGCCAGCGCGATGGTCGCGCACGCGAGGACCCGAAGCAGGGTCGCCTCGAGGGTCTCGAGCCGAGCGGGCCGGACGACGACCACCGTCATCTGCCGACGTCCAATCCGGACACCGGACGGGTGCGCCGCACGGTCGTCCGGCGGACGTACTCCCCGGTGCCGACGACGTCGAAGTGTTCCCGCAGCGCGGAAAGCACCCAGCCGAGCCACGCCACCTTCCGCTCGCCCGGTGCGGCCATCCCGGGGAAGAACTCCATCCCGGGGGCGTCGGCGGCACCGAGGACGTCGGTGGGGTGCAGCAGCAGCGACGGGGCGACCCCGCGGACGAGGCAGAGCCGCAACGCCGCCCGGAAGTACGCGCGGGCCAGCCGCGGCGAGACTTCGTGCAGCTGCAGCAGGTAGGAGCCGTGGATCGGCGTGCGCAGCAGCGGCATCGTCGTCACCGGCAGCTCCACCAGTGCACTGCTTCCGCTCGTCCGCCAGCGGTAGGCGTGCACCGGCGCCAGCACGCGGGAGACGCCGCCGAACAGCTCGTCGAGGCCTTCTTCCGCCGCCTTCGCCGTGCGGTTGTGGTAGGCGCGGGCCAGTGGCCCGATCCACGTCGGCAGCGTGCTGGCGTCGTAGGCGTAGCCGCGTTCGGCGAGCAGCTCGACCAGATCGCGCGTGACGCTGTAGCCGGGACCGCGGAAGCCGCTCGGCCGGGGTGCGCCCGCGGCGGTGATCGCGTCCTCGGTGCGGCTCAGCTCGTCCTCGAGCCGGCCGCGGGAATAGCGGTGCAGCCAGGGTTCGTGGCCGAAGGAGTGGTTCGCGACCTCGTGGCCCGCCGCGGCGATCTCGGCGACCGCCTTGGCGCCGTCTTCGCGGACGACGTCGGCGCCCACGACGAAGACGGTCGTCGTGAGTCCGTGTTCGCCGAGGATCTCCAGCAGCCGCGGCACCGCCGACGGCAGGAAGCTGGGCCGGTCCCGCCAGCCCGGATCACCGTGCGTCTTGAGGTAGGCCCAGAGGTTGTCGAGGTCGACCGAGACGCTCGCGAGCGGCCGCGGCCTCACGCGGCTTCCCCGGCGAGGGCGGCCGTGCCGGCGCGCGACTGCACGCCGAGCAGCAGGACACCGCAGACGACCACGGCGAGCCCGGCGGCGACCCACGGTCCCTGCCCGCCGACGACGTGGTCGCCGAGGGCGGCGATGCCGGTGACCGACGCGAGCACGATCGTGGTCGCGTCGGCCGTGGCCACGACCGCGGCCGCCGGCCCGCGCTGCAGGGCTGCCGCCATCGACGCCTGGCCGAGCACGGCGGCCACCAGCATCAGCCAGGTCAGCGGATTTCCCGGCAGGGCGGAGAGATCGAGGTGGGCGAGCGTGCGGCTCGCGACCGCCACCACGGCGAACGCGACCCCGGACAGGATCGCGGCCGGGAGGAACGTGCCCGTCCGGCCCGCGGGGGCCATCGCCAACCCCGTGCCGAGCACCACGGCGGCCAAGACGGCGACGCCGGCGGGCGGGAGGTCGGTGGCGACCGAGGCCGACGACGACCCGGCCAGCACGACGAGCCCGGCTGCCAGCAGCACCAGCGTCATCGCTTCGGCGGGGCGGATCCGCCACCCGAGGACGACGACCCCGAACGCGGTCGCCAGGCCGATGGCCGACGAAGACGCGGCCTGGACCAGGTACAGCGGCAAGGAAGCGCGCGCGAAGAACGCCAGCGCGAACCCGCCCGCCTGGCCGGCGAAACCCAGCAGGTACAGGCGATCGGCGGCGAGCCGGGCCAGCAGGCCCAGTCCCGCGCCCGGCCGGTTCCCGGCCCGCCGGGCGGCGACGCTCTGCGCGACGATCCCCACCGCGTAGAGCACCGCGGACGCCACGAGCACCGCGTAATCCACCACGAACGACTCCTCACGTCCCGCACCGCGCACCGGGTGCCCGGGCAAAGCGTAGGAACGCGGAAGTGATTTCACTTTCGAAGGATGCGGTTCGGAAATTCGTTACGCTCCGGCGTTGATCTGCTCGGCCGGAGCAACACCAAAGTGTGACGCTCTGGAGTGCTTCGGCCGGGAGAACACGTTGCGTAGCAACGGTTCGATGCTCGCTTCCGTCGCCGACCACCGGAATCGCACCTGCGCCACCGCGGCTCACCCGGTCGAGCTACGGCAACCCCGGTCAGGGGTTCGCGCACCCCACACGATCGGTGAACCGGCTGGAACGGCCGCCGGGCCGTCAGTACGTTTTTCCTGCCCCGGCGGAACGTTTCCGTGAAATGCCGCCGTGGCCATTGTAGATAGAGGAGAACCCATGATCAAGAAAATCGGCTTCGTCGCCGCCGCCGTGGCAGCCGGGGCGTTCATCACCGGCGGGATCGCGTCCGCCGGCACGCCGGACGAAGAGCACCACCCCGGTCCTTACGACCACACCGGCCAGGTCGGCCTGGTGAACCTGAACGACACCGACGCGCTGCACAACGTCAACGGCACGCTGGGCTTCTGCGGCAACGACGTGAACGTGCTGGGCGTGCAGGTGCCGATCCACGACTCGCTCGACGGCATCGGCGTGCCGGTCCTGTCGCCGGGCGCGAGCGAGGTGAACGGCGAGTCGCCGTACAACTGCGCCTCGGGCGGTCTCGCCGACGGTGGCACCAGCCAGGGCAACTGAGAGTTTTCCGCCCGGCGGAAAAATCAATTGATGCACACCGCCTTTTCCGGGGCGGCATTTGAGGATTTCTTTTTCGTGATCAAGCAGTTCGGATTCGTCGCGACCGCACTGGCCGCCGGGCCGGCCGCGGTCGGCGGCGTCTGCGACGACAACGTCGACGTGCTCGGGGTGCAGGTCCCGGTGCACGACGTCGCCCAGGGCATCGACGTCCCGGTCCTTTCGCCGGGGGCGTACGAGGCCGGAGGTTCGTCGCCGTCGAACTGCGCGAGCGGCGCCATCGCGGACGGTGGGACCGCGCAGGGTCGCTGACCGGCCACTGGGGAGCCGTCGCGCGGGAGTCTTCCGCGCGGCGGCTTTTCGCTGTCCGGCGGAAGTCCGGGACGAGGGGAGCACGACCGTGACCGGTGCCGTCGACCCGGTGGCCGAGAACGCGCAACTGCGCGAGGCGCTGTCGTCCCAGCCGGTGATCGAGCAGGCCAAGGGCATGGTGATGCTCCTGCGCGGCTGCACGGCCGCGCAGGCGTTCGGGGTGCTGGTCACCGTGTCGCAGCGGACCAACGTCAAGCTCCGGGCCGTCGCCGCTGTCGTCGTGGCCGCCGGCTGCGGCGCCGGACCCGCACTGTCCGATGTGGACGCGGAGCGGGCGGTCCGCGCGGTGCTGGCCCGGCAGGTGCCGGAAGTCGTGGCGGGGAACCGGCGAGGCCGTGCGTCGCCCGGCTGCGGGCTCGGCTGAGGGGTTCACGCCCCGCCGGTTCACCTGCCGGACAACCGATCCCGGGGTCGTGGGACCGGTTTCCGTACGTCGAGCCTACGGCCTTCCCCGCGTATCCGTTGCCGTTCTTCGAGTGGTTGTGGCGTGAACGAGTGTGCGAATCACGTCTTCCTTGTGCCGAAACGGTTTTCGCGAAACAAACCTGGCTGACCCGATCGGGCCAACCACTGCGCGGTCAGCGGCTTGCGGTGCGCACCCGATGGTGGCGCGAAGTGGAATTCGCCCCGGGCGGCTCAGTACGTTTCCCCACGCACCGAACGAACGAGGAGAACAAATGCTGAAGAAGGTTGGTTTCGTCACGGCTGCCATGGCGGCCGGCGCGTTCCTGGCCGGGGGCGTCGCGGCCGCCGGCACGCCGGACGGCCACGACCACCACGGTGGCCACACCGGGCAGCTCGGCCTGCTCAACCTGAACAACACCGACGTGCTGCACAACGTCAACGGCACGCTCGGCGTGTGCGGCAACGACGTGAACGTGCTGGGCGTCCAGGTGCCGATCCACGACTCGCTCAACGGCATCGGCGTGCCGATCCTGTCGCCGGGCGAGCACGAGGCCGGCGGCGAGTCGCCGTACAACTGCGCGTCGGGCGGCATCGCCGACGGTGGCACCAGCCAGGGTCACTGAGTCCCCGCGCGGGTGCCCGGTTCGCCGGTCCCACCCGGCGCAGACGAAAGCCGCGGCCGATCCTTCGGTCGCGGCTTTCGTCGTGTGCGGGGGTTACCGGCGGCCGAGCAGTCTCCCGACGACCCCGCGGCGGCGTCTCGGCTCCGGGACGGGCGTGGTGCCCACCCGCAGCACGATGTCCAGCACCGCGGCCTGCTGCTCGGTGGCGGCGCGGGTGTAACCGGGTGACGCCGCGACGGCGCGGCGAAGGTCGTCAGGGTCGGCGGTGCCGTTGTCGAACCCGGCGACCCGGGTGACGTCGATGGGGCCTCGGCACGATGGTTCCACGGGAAAGGTTCTCCTGCTGTCGGACGGTCCGTACCCCGTTATCGCTCCGTTACCGCCCGCGCGTTACCGGCGCCGTGTCCCTCGGCCAGGTGAGAAGTCCCGGCCGCGAAGCCCGGCCGGACGCACTGCGTCTCGTAGGATGTGACGGTGAGTTATTCGACCGACCCGCGGGCGGAGCGCAGCCGGGCGGCGATGGTCGCCGCGGCCCGGCGGTTGCTGGCGGGCGAGGGGCTCGACGCCGTCACGCACCGGCGGGTCGCGGAGGAAGCCGGCGTCGGCCGCGCCACGGTGTACCGGCACTGGCCCCGGGCCGACCAGCTCCTGCTCGACGCCATGGGTGGCGCCGACCTGCCGCTGTTCAAGGACCCGGAGCCACCGCTGCGTCCGTGGCTGTGCGGTCAGCTGCGGCGGATGGCCGACGAGCTCGCGATCCCGGCCGTCGCGGCCGTTTCGCTCACCTTGGCGCAGTCCGCGCTGGCGGACCCGGAAGCGGCGCACCGGCAGGAGCAGTCGGTCCGGACGATCGCGGAACGCCTCCACGCGGCCATCCGCACGGCGATCGCGGCCGGCGAGCTGGAGGCGGACATCGACCAGGCGGACCTGACGGCCCTGCTGGTCGGCCCGATCGTCTACCGGGCGGCGATGCAACGCGGCCCGGTCTCCGACGACTTCATCGCCCGGCTCGTCGGCAGCGTGGGCACCTGGCGGAGCTAGCTCGCGATGCTGATGGCCACAACGGCGAACGCGAAGTGCGCCACCATCGCGAGAACCCGAACCCAGTCCGTGCGCAGCAAACGCACGATGGCCGCGTGCTCGGCCGTTTCCCGGACGTGCAGCTGGATCGGCAGCTGGATCACGGCGAACGAAAGCCAGGACGCGCTCAACGCCACCAAGCCGACCCAAAGCGGCCACGCCGGAATGGTGCCCGCGACCAGTGCCGCGATCACCAATCCGGTCAGCAGGACCTTCGGGACCACGTAGACGATCCCGCTGCCGTGCCCCTGCGTCGTCTGGACGGCCCGGAACTCGCCGCTGCCGATGGCCGGCCAGCCGGAGAAGACGGCGAAGTGTTCCATCAAGCAGCCGGCCAGGCAGTAGGCGGACAGCATTCCGTAGACCAGCAACCACGTGGACAACGACCGGCTCCTCGGCATGACGTTCTATGAGACGGGTGTCTCATAGAACGTCATGCTGGCACGGCGGCAGCTGTGAGTCAACTGTCTCATAGATGCCGAGGGGTCAGACCCGGCTCCACTTCTGGTTCGCCTGGCCGTTGCAGGACCACAGGATCGCGCGGGTCCCGTTGGCGGTCGCGGCGCCCTCGGCGTCGAGGCACAGTCCGGATTGGACATTGCGGATCGTGCCGTCCGAGCCGAGGGTCCACTGCTGGTTGGTCTGGCCCGTGCACGAGCGGCTGAACACGCGAGCACCGCTGGTGGTGCCGTCGAGGCACTTGTCGCCGAAGACGCGGATTTCGCCGTTGGCCCAGGTGGTCCACTGCTGGTTGGCGGCGGTCTGGCAGTCCCAGATCAGCGTGCCCGCGCCGGAGGCGGTGGAGGCGTTGTCGACGTCGAGGCAGCGGTTCGAGCCGGTGCCGCGTAGCCGTGACGTCGTCGCGGCGAGCGGGGTGCCGCCGGAGACGCGGTAGGCGGCGACGCCGTGCGCGGGCACGCTCGCGCTGATCGCGCCACCGGAGGCGGACGTGCCGCCGGTCCACAGGTCGGTCAAGGTGAACGACGACCCGGAGAGCCCGATCTGTGCCGCGGTCGTGCTGATGGTCGTCGTGCCGCTGCCGCGGTTGAGCAGGCCGATGGCGACGGATCCGTCGGACAGCGGCTTGGCGAAGACCTCGACGTTGCCGTCGTCGCGGACGCGTCGGCCGCCGGCGCCGAGGCTGTCCTGGTCGACCGCGAGCAGGCGGGGGTTGCGCAGGACCGCGCTGATGTCCGCGGACATCGTGCGGATGTCGTTGCCCGCCATGAGCGGCGCGGCCATCAGGGCCCACAGGGCGAAGTGGGCGCGGGATTCGGTCAGCGACAGGCCGGGGCGGCCGACGACGAGCATGTCCGGGTCGTTCCAGTGCCCGGGTCCGGCCTGCGCGGCCAGCGGGGCGGTGACGTCGAGGACGTTGCCGACGCCCATCGGGTAGCTGTTGGTGTTGCCGTTCTGCCAGATGTCGAGCAGGTCTTCGGTGGTGCGCCACAGGTCGGCGACCTGGCCCCAGTCGTACTTGTCGCCGGTGATGGCGTGGTAGCTGTTGGGGTTGATGCTGTAGACGATGGGGCGTCCGGTGGCGCGCACGGCGTCGCGCATCAGGGCGAACCGGCTGACCTGTTCGTCACGGGTGCCGGCGGGGGAGCACCAGTCGTACTTCAGGTAGTCGACGCCCCAGGAGGCGAACGTGCGGGCGTCCTGGGCTTCGTGGCCCTGGCTGCCGGTGGAGCCGGGGTAGGTGCCGGTGCGCTGGGCGCACGTGCGGTCGGTGGGGACCTGGTAGATCCCGAACTTCAGGCCGCGGGCGTGGATGTAGTCGCCGAGGGCCTTCATTCCGCTGGGGAACTTCGAGGCGTTGGCGCGCAGGTTGCCCTGGCCGTCGCGCTGCGGGTCGAACCAGCAGTCGTCGACGACGACGTACTGGTAGCCCGCGTCGCGCATGCCGGAGGCGACCATCGCGTCGGCGGCCTGGTGGATGGTGGATTCGCTGACGTTGCAGCCGAAGCTGTTCCAGCTGTTCCAGCCCAGCGGCGGGGTCACCGCCGGGCTCCCGGGCGCGGCGACGGCGGCGGGCGGGACCGCGGCGGACAACGACACCGCGGCGGCCGCCGCGGTGAACAAGTGCAGGATCCGTGAACGGGTTCGAGCGGGCATCGTCGCCCCTTTCCGGACGGGCGGACCGAACGTTAGCGCTAACAGTTCCGATCGCACCAGTGGTCGTGAAAATTACCGAAAATTTCGACTGGGCTGACCCGGTGGCCCACGTATGTATAGACGAAGGCCGGTATCGCGTCCACCTTCCCTCCGCGATCATTGCCAAAGGTGCGCGCGCATGATTACAGTTCCCCGTCTGGGAGCGCTCCCACTTCCGCCGGGCTCGACGACGAGGAGATGGCGAATGCGGGCAAGGAAATTCCGGGCTGGTCTCGTGTTGCTGGCGGTGACGGCGCTCGGGTTGACGGCGGGTTCCGTGCCTGCCGCCGCCGCGGACTACGAGCGGCTGCTCAACGGTACTTTCGCCAGTGGCACCCTCGACCCCTGGTGGACCGGGGCCGGTACCACCGGCCGCGTCGCCGGCGGGGAATTCTGCACCGACGTCACCGGCGGCACGGCCAACGGCTACGACGCACTGGCCGGCCAGAACGGCGTCCCCTTCGAGGCGGGGCAGCAGTACACGCTGAAGTTCGACGCGCACGCCACGACCAGCCAGCAGATCTCCGCCGTCGCCGGCGAGGCCGTCTCGCCCTACCGGCAGATCTCCCGCACCGACCTCACCGTCACGCCGGCGACCCAGCACTTCACCGTCACCTTCACGTCCACTTTGGACTTCCCGGCCGCCGGCAACGGCCAGCTGGCCTTCTGGTTCGGCGGCCAGGCCGCGGACAACACCGTCTGCCTGGACAACATTTCCCTGATCGGCGGCGTGATCCCACCCGGCGGCCTCCCGCCCACGAGCGGCATCCGGGTGAACCAGGAAAGTTACACGCCCGGCCTGCCCAAGCACGCCACGGTGATCAACAGCTCGACGTCGCCGGTCACGTGGACGTTGCGCAACTCCGCCGGCGCCGCGGTGACCACCGGCCAGACCCGGCCCCGCGGCGCGGACGCGGCCTCCGGCGAAAACGTCCACGACATCGACTTCTCCGCCTACGACACCGCGGGCACCGGGTACACCCTCGCCGTCGGCTCCGAGACCAGCTTCCCGTTCGACATCTCCGCGGACGGCCTCAAGAAGCTGCGCTACGACTCGCTGGCGTTCTTCTACCACCAGCGCAGCGGAATCGCGATCGACGCCCAGTACGTCGGGGCCACCTACGCGCGACCCGCGGGACACCTCAACGTCGCCCCGAACCAGGGCGACAACAACGTCCCCTGCCGGTCGGACCTGAACTGCGGCTACACCCTCGACGTCCGCGGCGGCTGGTACGACGCGGGCGACCACGGCAAGTACGTCGTCAACGGCGGCATCGCGACCTGGGAGCTGCTCGACGAGTACGAGCGCGCGCTGAAGTTCGGCGACGCGAGCGCGCTGGGCGACGGGAAACTGGCCATCCCCGAGCGGGCCAACGGCGTCCCCGACATCCTCGACGAGGCCCGCTGGGAGCTCGACTTCCTGCTCTCCATGCAGGTGCCCGACGGCAAGCCGAGCGCGGGCATGGTGCACCACAAGATCCACGACGCGGCGTGGACCGCCCTGCCGACCCGGCCCGAGCTGGACAGCCAGCCGCGCCGGCTCTCCCCGCCGAGCACGGCGGCGACGCTGAACATGGCCGCGGCCGCGGCGCAGGCGTCCCGGCTGTGGCGGACGATCGACCCGGCGTACTCGACGAAGCTGCTCACGGCGGCCGAGAAGGCTTACGCCGCGGCGAAGGCCAACCCGAACGTGCTCGCCGACCCCAACGACGGCACCGGCGGCGGGACCTACAGCGACAACACCGTCACCGACGAGTTCTACTGGGCGGCCGCCGAGCTCTTCGCGACGACGGCGAAGAGCGCGTACCGCACCGACGTCACCGGCTCCTCGCTCTACCGCGGCGCGAGCTTCAACACCCACGGCTTCGACTGGGGCTCGACGGGCGCGCTCGGCGACATCACCCTCGCGCTGGTGCCCACCGACCTGCCCGCCGCGGACGTCGCGGCCATCAAGACGGCGATCACCACGACGGCCGACAGCCACCTCGCCCAGATGGCGGGCATGGGTTACCCCGCGCCCTACCGCACGGCCGACGGCACGTACGAGTGGGGATCCAACGGCCTGGTGGCCAACAACGGCGTCGTGCTGGCCCTGGCCTACGACTTCACCAAGCTGGACAAGTACCGCAACGGCGCGTTCCAGGCCATGGACTACCTGCTGGGCCGCAACCCGGCGAACTACTCCTACGTCTCCGGCCACGGCGACCAGGCGGTGCAGAACGTGCACCACCGGTTCTGGGCGCACCAGCTGGACCCGTCGCTGCCGATCGCGCCGCCCGGGGCCCTGTCCGGCGGGCCCAACAGCGGCCTGCAGGACCCGACCGCGGCCCGGCTGCTCGCCGGCTGCGCGCCCCAGCGCTGCTTCGTCGACGACATCCAGGCGTACTCGGTGAACGAGGTCGCGATCAACTGGAACTCGGCGCTGGCCTGGCTGGCGAACTGGACGGCGGAGAAGTCGCCGTCCGCGGTGGACACCACCGCCCCGGCCGCGGCCGGCAAGCCCGTCGTGTCCGCGGTGTCCGCCACCGGCGCGATGGTGACCTGGACGGCGTCTTCGGACGCGGAGAGCGGGATCAAGAACTACGACGTCGTGAGCGTGACCGGCTCGGCCCGCAAGGTCCTCGCGACCGTCACCGGAACGAGCGCGACCCTCACCGGGCTGTCACCGTCGACCGCGTACACCCTGGTCGTGGTGGCCCGCAACGGCGCGGGGCTCACCGGCCCGGATTCGGCGTCGACGCAGTTCACGACGCTGCCGGACGCCTCGGGCGGCGGCTGCTCGGTGACCTACACGGGGTACAACTGGTCCGGTGGCTTCACGGCGTACCTCACGCTGACCAACACCGGGACCACGGCGTGGCCGGACTGGACGTTGAAGTTCACCTTCCCGGGTAACCAGAAGGTCGCCCAGGGCTGGTCGGCGACCTGGTCGCAGTCCGGTGCCGAAGTCACCGCCAAGGCGATGTCGTGGAACGCCTCGGTGGCCCCGGGCAAGTCGGTCTCGATCGGCTTCAACGGCAGCTACACGGGCAGCAACCCGAGCCCGGCGGCCTTCGCGATCAACGGCAAGACCTGCGGCTGACGGTCTCCGCCGTCGCTCGATCGGCGAAGTGGCGGCGAGTCCGCTAACGTCACATCCGCGGGCAGGTGCGCCTCCTCCCCCCTCGGCGCGCCTGCCCGCTCTTTCGTCTCCCGGCGGGTCGGCGACGGTGAAGCCGCCTCTTGTCCCCGGCCGCCTCCACGCTCACCATGAGTGGTCCGGGGCGGAAGGAGGACGCCGTGGACGAGCCGGCGATCGTCGTGGACGGGTTGCGCGTCCGCCGCGGCGGCGAAGAGGTGCTGCGCGACATCGGGTTCACCGTGCGGCGCGGGACGGTGACCGGCCTGCTGGGGCCGAACGGCTGCGGCAAGAGCACGCTGATGCGCTCGATCGTCGGAGTCCAGCTCGTCGAGTCCGGGCGCGTGGACGTGCTCGGCAGGCCCGCGGGCCACCCCGGGCTGCGCCGCCGGATCGGCTACGCGACCCAGGACCCGGCGATCTACGCGGACCTGACGGTGACCGAAGCCCTGCGCTACTTCGCCGCGGTGCTCGGCACGCCACCGCCTGACGTGGACCGGGTGATCACCCAGACGGGGCTCGCCTCGTCGGCCCGTGTCCTGGTCGGCCGCCTCTCCGGCGGCCAGCGCGGCCGGGCCAACCTGGCGGTGGCGCTGCTGGGCACGCCCGAGCTGCTGGTGCTGGACGAGCCGACGGTCGGTTCCGACCCCGAGCTGCGCGACGAGCTCTGGAAGCTGTTCCACGACCTGGCCGCCACCGGCGTCACGCTGCTGATCTCCAGCCACGTGATGGACGAAGCCGCACGCTGCGACGACCTCCTGCTGCTGCACCGCGGCAAGCTCCTCGCCCGCGGCACGCCGGAGGCCCTGCGGGCGCGGACCGGCGCGCCCGATCTCGAGCAGGCGTTCCTGCGCCTGATCAGGGGACGTTCGGAGGCGACGCGATGAGCGCCCTGCCCACCACCCGCCGGATCCTCACCCAGCTGTGGCACGACCCGCGCACGATCGTGCTGCTCGTCGCGGTGCCCAGCGTGCTGATGATCCTGCTGCGGTACGTGCTCAACTCGGAGCAGCGGTTCAGCGCGGTCGCGCCGGCGTTGCTCGGGATCTTCCCGTTCACGATCATGTTCCTGCTGACCTCGGTGACGACGTTGCGCGAGCGCACCACGGGGACGTTGGAACGCCTGATGACGTTGCCGATCGGCAAGCTGGACCTGATCCTCGGCTACGCGCTGGCGTTCGGCCTGCTGGCGACCCTGCAGGTGGTCGTGGCGGCCGGGATCTCGCTGACCTGGCTCGGGCTGGACATCGCGGGCTCGGTCTGGGTGCTGCTGCTCGTCGTGGTGCTGGACGCGCTGCTCGGCACGGCGCTCGGGTTGTTCGTCAGCGCGTTCGCCCGCACGGAGTTCCAGGCGATCCAGTTCCTGCCGGTGTTCGTGCTGCCGCAGTTCCTGCTGTGCGGCCTGTTCGTGCCGCGCGGGGAGATGGGCTGGGTGCTCGGCGCGGTGTCGGACGTCCTGCCGCTGTCGTACGCGGTGGACGCGCTCACCCAGGTGACCCGCTCGGCCGAGATCGACGGCACCCTGGTCCGCAACATCGGGATCATCGCGGCCTGCGCGGTCCTGGCGCTGCTGCTCGGTGCGGCGACCCTGCGGCGCCGCACGCCGTAACCGGTGCCGAAAGTCCCGGGCGTCAGGGCCGAACGACGCCATCCGCGGGCGGCGGCGGCCCCGTACCGTCGAGGGCTCGGTCCACTGTGGCTGGTGGCCGTCGACCGGATCGTCGAGATGGAAGGTGATTCCCCTGCTGACCGGGATCGACCGTGACCACCGCCTGCGCAGCGGCCTCACCGGCTATGTGGCCGCCGTGAGCGCCGCGGTGGGCGTGGGGGAGGAGTCCTGCACGGTGGACCTCGACGCTCCGGCGTCGGCGTACATCGCCCTGGACCTGCGGCTGCCCCGCCACCCCGGCCGGGACACCGCGCTGCTGTGGGACGAGCGGCACGGCTGGGCGTTCGCGATGGAGACCCACTCCGGCGAGGACCTGCTGGTGCTCGCGTACCTCGGCGTCGAACGGGTGCCGGCCCCGGCCCGCGTCCACGGCTTCGTTGCCGCGGTGCGGGCCGGGACGTCCGGACACCCCGCCCCACCGGATCTGCGCGGCTCGCGCCTCGATCTGGTGGAGCGGCTCGACGCGCACCGCCGGGTGGTCATCGACTGGCGAGGCCGGCCTTGATGGCGTCGATGATGCCCGGCTGGGTCACCGCGAGGGAGCGCCGGTCGAACAGGCCGAGGCCGTACTGGCCGTTGTAGCCGTTGTCCCAGTAGACGGCGGCGGCGCCGTACTTCTTGGCCGTCGACACCACGGCCCGCGCGAAGTCGGCGCGGTACCGGTTGTTCGAGGAATCGAACGCCGACTTGTCGACGGACCCGTATTCCCCGACGACGGCCGGGTAGCCCTTCGAGACGAAGACGTCGCGCACCGCTTTCAGCTGGGCGTCGAGGTAGTCTTCCTGTCCCCAGGTCGACTTCTTCGCCGGATTGGTGGCGCCCCGGCCCCACTGCGTGATGGTGCCGTTTTCTTCACCGGCGAAGTCCCACGGGCTGTAGTAGTGCACGGAAATCATGAGCCGTTTTTCGGCGGCCGGGACGGACGGGGAACGGAACTGGTCGGTCGGCATCGCGAAACCGTAGTTCCCGGTGGTGTAGTCGATGTTCGTGTTCCAGCCCGGGACGAGCAGCCACCGCGAAGTGTTGTTCCCGCCGGTCTTGCGCACGGTGTCGACGAAGATCTGGTTGTACGCGTTGATGTTCGAGTAGCACGGCTGGGTCGGGGTGCCGTACTGCCCGTCGAACTCCTCGTTCATCGACTCCAGCACCAGGTGCTGGTCGTAGCCGGCGAACCGGGTCGCGATCTGCTGCCAGACCTTCTGGTACTTGGCCTTGACGGTGGCCTGGTTGCCGGCGTCGCAGATCAGCCAGGAGCCGGTGACGGACTTGTAGCCGTCGCCGTGCATGTTGATCAGCACGTACAGGCCGCGCCGGTAGGCGTAGTCGACGACCTGCTGGATCCGGTTCAGCCAGGCGGCGTTGACCGGGTAGCCCGGCCCGGCGCCGATGTGGTTCAGGTAGGAGACCGGGATCCGGATGGTCTTGAACCCGGCGGCCTTGACCTTGTCGACGAGGGCCTGGGTGATGGTCGGCTGACCCCACGCCGTTTCGTTCGGAACACCATTGGCGCTGGCTTCCAGCTGATTCCCCAGGTTCCACCCGGCGCCCATGTCGGCGACGATCTGCGAAGCATTGAGCTGGGCGGTGGCGGCGGCCGGATTCATCCCGGACACGGTCGCGGTGACGGCGAGTGCGGCGGCAAGCAGGACGGACCGGAGCTTCGTTGCTCGGGAAGTCATGACGGATACCTCTCATGCCCATTGGTGGACATATTCCAACATGGCCGATACCCGTCGTCAATGCTCCCGCCGACCATTGATTGTCGAAGCAATCGAACAATCGAAAGAATCGACGAAACTTGTTCAGGTGGGTCCGCGTGTGTGCTCGTGTCGCGGGCGACGGCCTGCTGTCCACAGTGGATGACTACCACGCGTTCCTGCGGATGCCGGCCGGCGCCGGGCGGGCGAGAGGCTGCGGCGCCACCGCCTTCCCGCATAAGGTGAACGGGTCGATCACCGGCCGAGCGGAGGAGTTCGCATGGAAGGCATCAACCCCGCGGTCCCGCCCAGTGGTACCGGCTGCGCGGACTGCGACGCCGCGAACCCGCCGGGCTGGTGGTTCCACCTGCGCCGCTGCGCCGAATGCGGGCACATCGGGTGCTGCGACTCCTCGCCCGCCCAGCACGCCGGCGGCCACGCCGCCGCCACGGGACACCGGCTGGCGCGCAGCTTCGAGCCCGGCGAAGAGTGGTTCTGGGACTACGAAGACGAGGTGCTCCACGAATCCGGCCCCGCGCTCGCCGCCCCCGAACACCGGCCGCTCACCCAGGCCGTGCCGGGCCCGGCCGGGCGGGTGCCCGACGACTGGACGCAGCACCTGCACCGGTAGCCCGGGGGCGTACCGCTCCACTTCGGGGCAGACGGGCTGACCGCGGCCGCGTCACAAGCGGCGGAACCGGGCCTCCAGCAGCGCGAACACCCCGAACACCGCGATCCCCGCCGCCAGCGCCAGCAGCAGCGCCTGCCCGTACGGCTGCACGGCCAGCGTCTTCAGTGCCGGATCGAGGCCGCCGGCCTTCGCGGGGTCGTACCGGACGGCGGCCAGGACGAACATCGCCCCCACTGTGGCGTACAGAACTCCCACCGCGCACCAGCCGATCTGGCCGAGCCGGGTGGTCGACAGCCGCACGGTCCGGGACGCACCCCCGAAGTCGAGGTCGCGGAGGAACTTCTTCCGCGCGCCCCGGTAGGCGAGCCAGGCCGCGACGGCGATCACGAGCACTCCCGCCGCGATCACCGCGACCGCGCCCCACGGCAGGCCCAGCAGGCTCGCGACCACCGACCCGGCCTTGCCGGACGCCCCCACCGCCGTCTTGCCCGCGCTGTAGGCGACGAGGCCGTAGAGCACGACCTCGACACCGCTGATCGCCCGCCGCGCCCGGCGTCGCCGGGGTGCGGCCTGCCGGTGGCCGGTGATCGCTTCGGCGAGCTGCCACAGCGCCAACATCCCGGTGCCGGCCGCGACCAGCCACAGCAGCCACGCCCCGCCTTCGGAAGCGACGATCTGGAGCGCGCCGGCCTTGTCGGCCCGTTCGTTGTCGCCGAGCGCCACTTGGACGGCCAGCCACGCGACGACCAGGTGGACCGCCGCGTAGCAGACCAGCCCGATCCGGGCAAGCAGGCGGAAAACTCTCAGTTCGGGCATGAAGGTGAGTTTTGCTCACCTTGCCGGGTTTGGCCAGCCGCCTTCGCTCGGGTCAGGACCCGCCCGTGTGGAGCCACTCGGCGAGATCGGGCGGCGCGAGCTCGGCCACGCGCCGGTGGTAGTGGTCGACGGCGGCCGGGCCGAGCAGGTCCCGCCACTGGCCGCTGGTGCCGGACCGGAAGAAGCTCTCGTTGCTGCGCCACAGCTTCGCGTCGACACCGGGGGCCAGCTCGTCGGCCCGGCTGCGCATGCGGTCGAACGTCGCCGCGTCGGCCAGTTCTTCGAGCCGCTGCGGTGGCGTGTCGATCGAGAGCGCGGCGGCCAGGCGCCGCAGCTGGCCGGGCAGGTCGGCTTTGAGGTCCGCGTAGTGGAACAGCGCCACCTGGGGCGAGTCGCGGTGGTCCCAGAACGTCCGCACGTGGTGGACGAGGTTGGCCAGGCTCACCCCGAACGAGGCCGATTCGGGCGCGGGCTCCGCGTCCGCCCACACCCGGAACCGCTCGAGCGGATCTTCCGGCGGCGGATCGCCGACCTGCGGATCGAGGCCGCCCGCGGCGATGGCGGCCGGGTCGATGTTGGTCACGGCGTGCTCGAACGACAGCATGGCGTCGCGCGGGTCGCGCGCCACGCAGACGTACGTCACCCCCGCCGCGGACGGCAGGCCGTCGAGCGGGGTGTGCGTCTTGACGAACCGCCGGTGCCGCTGGCTTTCGAGCCCGGCCAGGACGGCCGCGGTGTCGTAGGTGGTCGCGTCCAGCCAGGGGGAGAGCTCGGTGAGCGGACGCGGGAGCTCGGCGCTGTCGAAGACCAGCAACGCGCACAGCATCTGCATCCACGTCGTGCCGCACTTCGGTGGCGTGCTGATCACCACGTCGCCGTCGCGGAACCGGAAGCCGGCCCACAACGCGCTGTCGGACACCACTGTTCGGTACCGCCGCAGTTCGGCCATTCCGGTTCCCCCCGCCGGTCGACGTCGGTTCCAGAATGCCCGTCATCCCGCCGCGGGGGTACCCGCAGCCGGGGCAATCACCAGGCCAGCGTGAACTTCACCGGCAGCGCCGCCAGGCCGCGGAACAACGGCGAGGGCCGCCAGGTCAGCGTGTCGGCCGGCACCGCCAGCACCACGTCCGGGAGCCGGTCGAGCAGCACCTCGATCGCGGCCTCGGCGATGACCTTGGCGATTTCCTGGGCCGCGTACGGGCACCGGTGTTCGCCGTGGCTGAACGACATGTACGCCTGGTTGCCGGTCGACGCCTGCGGAACCGGCCGGACGAGCGGGTCCTGGTTGGCCGCGGCCAGCCCCAGCACGAGCAGGTCGCCCTTGCGGATCTGCCTGCCGCCCAGCCGGAGGTCGTGGGCGGCGAACCGGCCCGGGAAGTTCTGGGTGGGCGTGTCCTCCCAGAGCACCTCGTTCAGCGCCTGTCCGACGCTCCGGCGGCCGCCGGACAACGTCATCGCGAAGCGGTCGTCGGTCAGCATCAGCCGCAGGGTGTTGCCGATCCAGTACGCGGTGGGCAGCTGGCCCGCGTTCATCAGGTGGAGCAGGTCCTCGGTGATCTCCTCGTCGGCGAGCGCGGCCGGGTGGGCCAGCAGCCGCGACGTGACGTCCGGCCCGGGGGCACGCCGCTTCGCCTCGACCATCCGCCGCACCTTGTCCCGGACGCGCGCGTAGGCCTCGTTCGCGCCGTCACCGGCGGCGTGCGTCTGGTAGACGTCCCGGACCAGGTCGGCGGTCTCCGCGTCCGGCACGCCGATCATCTGGGCCACGACGGGCAGCGGGACCCCGTCGGCGTACTGGGTGATCAGGTCCGCTTCGCCGGACCCGGCGAAGGCGTCGACGAGCTGGTCGGCTACCTGCTGGGCCCGCGCGCCGAGGGCGAACTGGTCGACGGCGCCGAGTGCGTCGTCGAGCGCGTCGGCCCGCCGCCGGTGCTCGGCGCCCTCGGCGAACATCATCGTGGGCTGGTAGCCGAGGAGCGGCAGCAGCGGCCAGTCGGGCGGGACGCGGTCCCAGGCGTTCCACCGCCGTGAGTCGCGCCCGAAGGCCTCGGGATTGCTGACGACGTACTGCAGCTCGCGGTAACCCAGTACCAGCCACGCCGGCACGTCCCCGTCGAGCAGCACCGGGGCGACCGGCCCGTGCGCGCGCCGCAGCTCCGCGTAGAGGTCCGCGGCCTTCCGCTGGAACCGCGGCCCGTACAGCGGCGTGGCCTGCTCGGTGGTGGCGAGGTCGGGCGTGCTCATGAGGTGCTCTCCCGGGCGGAGGACAGGAAGAAGAGGTGGTTGACGAGGGCGAGCAGAACGGTCTTGCTGGAGTCGCGCCGTCGCGCGTCGCAGTCGATCAGCGGGATGTCGTCGGACAGGTCGAGGGCCTGCCGGACCTGGTCCAGTGTGTGTTCCGGCTCGCCGAAGTTGTTGCGCGCGACGATGAACGGCGTCCCGTGGTGCTCGAGGCGGTCGATGGAGTACCAGGAGTCGGCCAGCCGCTGGGTGTCCACCAGCACGACGGCGCCGAGCGTGCCGGCGAACAGGCGGTCCCAGAGGAACCAGAACCGCTCCTGGCCCGGCGCGCCGAACAGGTAGAGCACCATCTGCTCGTTCAGGCTGATCCGCCCGAAGTCGAACGCGACCGTGGTGGTGGTCTTGCCGTGCGAAGCGCCGTCGTCGATCCCGACGCCCGCCTGCGTCATCGTTTCCTCGGTGCTGAGCGGGCGGATCTCGCTGACCGACCGGACCATGGTCGTCTTGCCCACGCCGAACCCGCCGACGATCACGATCTTCAGCCCGTCCCTGGCGGTGCTCGGCAGCGGGGTCCGGACGTCTTGCTCAGAGCTTCTGCAGTCCAACGAGCACCTGCTTCAGGGTTTCGAGATCGGGCAGATCGGCGTCGGCAGGAGCCGAGGACGGGTGGCGGGCGGTGACCCGTCCGGTGTCGAGCAGGTCGCACAACAGGATCTTCACGACGCTCACCGGCAGCCCCAGCTCCGAGGAGACCTCCACCATCGCCGTCGGGTGACGGCACAGCCGCAGGATCTTGACGTGCTCGGACTGCATGCCGGGGACCGGATCGCACTCGCTCACGATCAGCGTCACCAGGTCCAGCGCGCTTTCGTTCGCGCGGCTGCGCCCGCCGGTGACGGTGTACAACCGGTCGGGGTCCTCGCGGTGCAGGTCTTCCCAGGTCATGTCAACTGGCCGTGGTGCCGCGGCTGGGAACGGGCCGGCGCGGTCAGGTACTCGCCGATCTGCTCGACGAGCTCGTTCATGTTGTGGCCGATGACGCCGACGTCCGCGTCGTCGTCCGCGATCACGGCGAGGTGGGCGCCTTCGCCCGCCTCCACGATGAACAGCATCCCGCCGTGGAACTCCGTCATGGACTGCCGGACGCCGCCGGTGCCGTCGCCGAACTCGATGGACGTGCCGTACGCCAGGCTCTGGATGCCCGAAGCGATGGCGGCCAGCTGGTCGGCCTGGTCCATCGTGAGCCCGGCGGTGTGGCACAGCTTGAGGCCGTCCTTGGACAGCACCAGGGCGTGCCGGGTGCCCGGCGTCTTGCTCAGGAGGTTCTCCAGCAACCAGTCCAGGTCGTGGTCCGTGGTGTTCATCGGCTGTCCTCCGAGGGAGCAGAAGAGCGGGTTGCCCGGCCGGCCGCGTGGAACGCGCTGAACTTCGCCCCGGCGTCGGCACGGGCCGGTGCGGGACTCGCCGCCGGCGGCGGTACCGGCTTGGGCGCCGCCGCCAGCGTCTGCCCGCGACGTCGCTGCGGCAGGCCGGACAGCCCAACCTCCACAGTGGACACAGGTGCGGCTGCGGTTGCGGGTTCGGCCGCTTTGGGTCCCGGTTCGGCGACGGACGGCGCGGCCGGCGGAGTGCCGGGTTCGGACTGGGTGATCAGCTGCCGCGGGATCATGACCACCACGCCGGTGCCGCCCCGCGCGGACGGCCGGAAGTGCACGGTCAGCCCGTGCTTGCGCGCCAGGCACCCCACCACCGCCAGGCCCAGGCGGGTCCCGGACAGCGTGGTCAGGTCGAGCGGCTCGGCCGAAACCGCCCGCACGGCCCGCTCCAGTGCCGCCGGGCTCATGACGAGGCCGCTGTCCTCGATGGTGACGACGACCCCCGCGTGCACCTCCTCCACGTACACGTGCACGTCTTCCGACGGAGGGGAGAAGGCGGCGGCGTTGTCCATCAGTTCGGCCAGTGCGTGCATGACGCCTTCGGCGGCGTACCCGGCGACCGCGACGGTGCTGGTCGAGTGCGTCCGCACGCGCTGGTAGGCGCTGATGCGTCCCATCGCCCCGCGCAGGATGCTCTCCATCACGATCGGCTTCGTCCAGCGCCGTCCGGACCGGGCGCCGGTCAGGACCGCGATGCTGTCCGCCAGGCGGCCCGCCTGCGCGGTGCTGTGGTCGAGCTTGAGCAGGTCGCCGAGGACGTTCTCGTCGTAGCGGCCTTCCATCTCGCGCAGGTCGGCCAGCATGCTGGTGGCCAGCGCCTGAACGCGGCCGGCGGCGTTGGCGCAGGCCGCCATCGTGGCGGCGCGCATGCGCTCGCTGCGGCCGATCTCCTCCGCGACCGTTCCCAGCAGCCGCCGGTGGGCGTCGTCGACGGAGGCGGGCACCTCGGCGAGCGCGGCGTCCACCGACGCTCCGGCGCGCACCTGCCGGACGACGGCGGGCAGCGTTTCGCCGGCCAGCAGGGCGACCTCGGCGTCCAGCACCGCGGCGCGGCCCCGGAAGTGCCGCGCCGCTTGGGCGAAGTAGACGGCGGCGGCGACCGCCGAGCAGATCACGGCGGCAGCCACCCCGCCGTACCAGGCCAGGAAGGCCCGGTCCGCCGTGGCCGCCGCCCACCACCACACCCCACCGGTGACGACGGCTGCGGCCGGAAGGACGAACAGGGCTCGGCCCAATGGCAGGCGCTCGGCCTGGTTGTGAAGTGACATCGGGTCCTCGTGGGCGGTCGGAGACGGACTTCGGGCGTGCGGAGCCGGATCGCACCACGCGGCGGCAAGACCCTAGCGCCGATCTTTCGCGTCCGTAAGAGCAATCTTCGAATTCCGCCGCCGAGGATCGCGACGGGCACAACTTCGCTGGTTCGCGAGGGGTCCGGAAAGTCAATACCCAACAGTGATGTGCGCGAAGAGCTTAACTCTGGACTTAACAAACCCGCTGCGCTACCACATGAATGTGGAGTTTCCGGCCGGGGTCGAGCGTGACCGAAGGAGCCGCGTGATGGTGAGGCAACGACTGGCGGTCGTCGTGGCGACCGCAACACTGGTTCTGGCCACGGCAGGCGCCGCCGGCGCGGCCCCGGCGGACGTCGGCCCGGCCGCGGCGAGTTCGGGTTGCGGCAAGGCGGCGGGGTTGACCAGCGGCACGCACACCGTCCAGGCCAACGGCAAGAGCCGCAACTACATCCTCAGGGTTCCCGACGGCTACGACGTCAACCGCCCGTACCGGCTGATCTTCGGCTTCCACTGGCTGGGCGGCACCGCCACCGACGTCGACACCGGACGCACCGTGCAGACCGGGACCTGGGCCTACTACGGTCTCCAGCGCCTGGCGAACAACTCCGCCATCTTCGTCGCGCCCCAAGGGCTCAACAACGGCTGGGCCAACTCCGGCGGCGAGGACGTGACCCTGGTCGACACGATTCTCAACCAGATCGAAAGCGCTCTCTGTGTCGACACGGCACAGCGGTTCGCGCTGGGGTTCAGCTACGGCGCCGCGATGAGCTACTCGCTCGCGTGTTCCCGGGCGAACATCTTCCGCGCGGTCGCGGTCCAGTCCGGCGGCGTGCTCAGCGGGTGCAGCGGCGGTACCCAGCCGATCGCGTACCTCGGCGTGCACGGCCTCCGGGACAACGTGCTCAACATCTCCGGCGGCCGCTCGATGCGGGACCGGTTCGTGGGCAACAACGGTTGCACCGCCCAGAATCCACCGGAGCCGGCCCAGGGCAGCCTGACGCACCGCGTCACGAACTACGCGGGCTGCCGGGCCGGGTACCCGGTCGGCTGGGCCGCGTTCGACGAAGGGCACATCGCCGCGCCGCAGGACGGGGCGACCGGTGACAGCGGTTCCCGGACCTGGGTGCCGGCCCTGGTGTGGCAGTTCTTCTCGCAGTTCGGCTCCACCACCCCGCCGCCCGACGACCCGCCGCCGCCGGCCGGAGGCTGCCGGGTGCACGACACGGTCAGCCCGTGGAACACCGGTCTGACGTCGGAGATCACGATCACCAACACGAGCACGTCGGCGATCGACGGCTGGTCGCTGGTGTTCACCCTGCCCGCCGGCCAGGCCATCACGTCCGGCTGGAGCGCCGGCTACGCACCGGCTTCCGGCCAGGTGACGGCCACGAACGTCGCCTACAACGCGGCGATCCCCGCCGGCGCGTCGACCACCATCGGCTTCCAGGCCACCCACACCGGCAACCCGGCCGCGCCGGCCGCGTTCAGCCTCAACGGCGTGGCCTGCACCATCGCCTGAGCGGCACCGGGCCCGGAGGCGTGACAGCTTCCGGGCCCGTCCGTTCAAGCCGTGCCCGTCGTCCGGTACTGCGCGAGGTGTTCCTTGCAGAGGTAGAGGGTGAGGCCTTCCGGCGTGTCGAACCGGGACAGGCCACCCCACGCTTCGTCGGGGTCCAGCTTGGCCAGCATCGCTTTCAGCGCGCGGAAGTCGGCGTCCGTCGTCGCGTGCAGCTCCGGCCGGCTGTCGGCGGACGCACCGCCGGGCAGGGACCGGTCGTGGTCGATGTCCTTCGGCAGCTGGCCGATCAGCTCCTTCATCAGGTCGCAGTCCGCTTTCGCCTGCTGGCTCAGGACGTCCACGGCGATGCCGAGCACCGGACCGGCCAGCGGCGCCGCGTGCTTGAGCACCCGGACGAGGTGGCCGAGGTACGGACCGAGCTTGGCGAACCACTCCCGGGGCTGCGTGATCGGGTACACGCCATGGGGCTCGGGCAGCCGGTGCCAGGAGCCCGGTTCCTCGCAGTAGAGGTGGATTTCGTGGGCGGCGCCGGTGATCCGTTTCCGCCCGGCGGGCACCACCGCGAAGACGCTCGGGCACCGGGCTTCCTGCTGTTGCTGGGCGAGCCGTTGCAACCGCAGGAACATGCGCTGCGAGAAGTCGCTGTGCTCGTTCAGCCGGTCCCCGAGCTGTTCCAGGGTCCTGGTCAGCCGCTCGATGCTCGTCCCGGTCGCGTCGCGTTCGGACGGGGCCAGGCCGAGCAGCAGTTCCGGCACCGAAACTCCTTCGCCGGAGCAGTGGCACTCGATCTCGTACCGCGGCGGCGTGCGCGCGAGCCGGGCGTGGAGGTTGTCGTAGTCGAACAGTTCGGGGCAGTCTTCGCTGCAGCGGCAGGGCACCTGCCGGGTGATGTGGAGACCGGGGAAGCGTTCCAGCGTCAGGTTCAGCCCGTCGTCCAGCACCATGAAGAAGCCGGCGGGCGACGGTCCCCGCACCGCGAGTTCGACGCGGTTGTGCTGCCGGTCCGCGCTGATCAGCGCGAGGTGCCTGCCGTCGCCGTGCGCGAGCAGCGCCCCGGTCCGCCAGTGGGTGTTGCGGCTGAACCGGTGCGACCGCGCGATGAACCACGTCGGAATGCCGGGAGGCGTGGTGTTCAGCTGGTAGATGACCTTGATCTCGCGACAGCCGTCCTGGCGCCGGGCCGCTTCCCAGTCCGGCTCGTAGACCGGCGGATCCCACTGCAGCCGTTCGACGACCAGGCTGAGGTCCCCGGTCCGGGAGGACTCCACCCGGTAGGACAGGTCGTACTTGTCCATCATGCTCAGGAAGTGGTCGCGGACGCCCCGGTCCAGGTCCTTCCACAGCTCGTTGAGGTGCTGCCGGGTCAGCAGCCCGTGCCGGTCGGCAACCTCGCCGCTGTCGAGCACCCGGCTGATGTAGTCGTTGACCCAGGCCGGCCGCAGCACGACGATGTCGCAGAGTTCGGGATCGTCGGAGTAGTAGAGGATGTCACCGAGCTCGTGCAGCGCCCGGGCGATGAAGCTGTGCCGCTGGGCATCCGCCACGCCGGCGTCGGTCATCACGTCCCACATGCGTTCGGGGGTGACGTGGTTGTCGGGGATGGCCCGCACGGCTTCCGCGGCCGCGAGCCAGGTGGTCGGCCACTCGGAGCCCATCAGCGGAAGCTGCGCCGCCTGCCGGGCGAGCAGCTCGCGAAGCTGCCCGATGCCCTGCCGGGTGGCGTTGTCGACCTGGAGGCTCTCGACGATCCGCGGGTACTTCGAACGCAGCTCCGCCAGCGGCAGATCAACCGGCCGCCCATGGATGTGCGTGGCCACCAGCACAATCGGCGACTCGGGCGCGCGGGCGGTGATGATGTCCAGCCAGTAGTGCAGCTTCCCCTGTTCCCAGCCGAGCCGCGAGTTCCAGAGCAGGACGAACAGCGAGCGGTTGGTCAGGAAGAACTGGTGGGTGGCGTGGTAGATCTGCTGCCCGCCGAAGTCCCAGGTGCTCAGCTGCATCCGGACGCCGTCGCGGTCGGGGTGGTCGAGGGGGAGGTTGCGGATGAGCAGGCCGTGGGTGGACGGCTCGTCGGGGTCGTGGGCGTCCTCGGCGAGGGCTTTGACGAGGGACGTTTTGCCTATGCCGCCTTCGCCGACGATGAGGAGTTTGGAGAGCCATTGGGCTGAGCTGCCCTCTGCGCGTTCGCGGAGGAAGCCGAGGACGGATTCGGAGCCGCCTGCGGTGATTTCGGGTGGTGGGCTGACCAGCGGGTTCCCGCTAACGATCAGCTTGGCCAACCGCGGCAGGCCGACCAAGCAGTCGGGTAGGGCGCGCAGCCGGTTGTTGGCCAGTTCCAGGGTGGTGAGCTGGTGGAGTTCGCCGATGCTGCCCGGGAGGTACTCGATTGTGTTTTCGCTGATGTAGAGAAAATTGAGTCGCCGCAGCTTTCCTATCGTGTTCGGGATCGTTTTCAGTGCGTTGCCGGACAGGTCAAAAACAGTCAGATTGACGAGTCCGCCGATGGTGGTAACTAATTCGCGAATCTGGTTGTTGGCCACCCAGATTCTTTCCAAATCGGTCAGGTTGCCGATGCTGGCCGGCAGTTCGGTGAGACTGTTGCCCTGTAAGTACAATGTTGTAAGATTTCGCAGGTGACCGATGGTCGGTGCCAGGGTTGTCAGTTCGTTGTCTGCCAGATACAAGACCTTGAGTTGCCATAGCTGCGTGATACTCTCGGGCAATTCGGTGATCCGGTTTTCTTCGAGGTAGAGGAATCGTAGAAAGCCGAGCTCGTTGATGCCTTGAGGAACTTCTGTGAGGGCGCAATCGCTGAGATCCAGCGTTGTCAGTCGGGTAAGACGTCCGAATTCCATGTCGACCGACAAGAGCCTGTTCTTTGCTGCCGAGAAGTAGGTCAGTTCATTGAGGTGGGACACCCACGACGGCAGTTCGGTCAAGCCGGTGTTATCGCACTCCAGGCGAGTGATACCCGTCAGATTTCCGAGCCACTCCGGTAGGTGGCCGAGCGGGTTCCCGCTGATGCTCAGATCCGCGAGGTTTGCGCACGCGCCAAGCCATGCGGGCAGCTCGGTCAACTGGTTGTTGCGCACCGACAGCTCGGAAAGGTGAGGCAGATCGGCGATCCACGGTGGCAGCACGTTCACCTTGGTGTCATCAAGCCGCAGTTTCGCGAGCTCCGTGAGTTCGACTAGCCAGGACGGGAGCTCGGAGATTTTGTTGGAGCTGATATCCAGGCTCGTAAGGCGACGCAGTCGCCTAACCCACTCCGGTACCTGGGCAAGCTGGCACCGCCGGATGTCCAAGTAGGTCAGCCACCGCAATCCGCCCAGCCAGTCGGGCAGTTCGTTCAGCTGATTGTTGCCCACTATGAGTTCGCGAAGTCCGGCAAGAGTTCCCAGCCAGTCCGGTAGGCTCGAAATTCCGTTGTCGTTGAGCCATAGATCCTCGATCCCGGCGGCGTTCGCGAGCTGGGGAGGTACGGCCGTGAGCAGGTTGCGGCTGAGCCACACTTCCCGGAGCTCGACCAGATTCGCGAACGACGCCGGCAGCCCGGACAGTTCGTTGGAAAACGCGCGGAAGGCCCGCAGCCGCCGGAGGGTGCCCAGCCACTCCGGCAGGGCCTTCAGTTCGCAGTTGGACAGCCTCAGGGAAGTCAGTCCGCCGAGGGTTTCGATACACGCGGGCACTTCACCCAGCGGATTGCGATCGAGGTAGAGGGTCTTCAGGTCGGTCAGTCCGCCGACCCATGCGGGAAGTTCTTCCAGGTTGTTCCTTTCGAGGCGCAAGGAGGTCAGGTTCGGCAGGCCGGGGAACTCGGCGGGCAACGCTGCGATCCGGTTGTCGTGCAGCCACAGCAACTCGAGTCCGGAGAGGTTCTCCAGCCAGGAGGGGAGCTCGGTCAGGTGGCAGTCACCGATACCGAGGGAGACCAGGGAGGTCAGGCCGCCGAGCCAGTCCGGCAGTCCACGCAGGAAGTTGTCGTGGACGTAGAGGTCGGTGAGGTTCTTCAGCGCGCCGAGGCCGGCGGGCAGCGCAGTCAACTGGTTGCCGTTGAGCCAAAGGGTCTTCAGCGTGCTCAGCTCGCCGAGCCAATCCGGCAACATCACCAGCTGGTTGTCTTGCAGGTGTAAGTTTTCGAGCGCGGTCAGGCCTCGAACCCATTCGGGCACGCTGGTCAGCCCACAGCCACCGATGCAGAGCTTGGTCAGTGCGGTCATTTCACCCAGCCGGTCAGGCAGGGCGGTGATCCGGTTGTCGTCGAGAACCAGGGTGGTCAAGCCGGCCGGCAGGACCGGCAGTTCCGTCAGGCGGTTCTCGTCCGCGACCAGCGACGTCAACCGGGGAAGCTCGCCGATCCAGCCCGGCAGTTCGGTGAGGCGGTTGCCGTCCACCTCGAGCCTGGTCAGTTCCTGCAGGTTTTGCACCCACGCCGGGACGGTGTCCAACCGTGAACTGCCGATCCCCAGTTCGGCCAGTGTCGTGATGGTGCCGAGCCGATCAGGCAGCCCGTCCAGCCGGTTGTTGTCGATGAACAGCACTGTCAGCGGAAGGTTGCTCAGCCACGGGGGAAGCTCCGTCAAGCAGTTGCCGTCCAACCGCAGTTCCGTGATCTCGGTGAGTTCGGCGAACCAGTCCGGAAGTTCTGTCAGCCGGTTGTCGTCGAGGTCGATCCGTGTCAGCTGCCTCAGGCCTGCCACCCAGCCCGGCACGGTGGAAAGGCCGCAGTTCCCGATGGAGAGCGTGGTCAGCCCGGTCATCGTGCCCAGCCATGTGGGCAGGTCTGCCAGGGGGTTCGTATCGATGAAGAGCTCGCGGAGCTCCAGCTCGGCGAGCCATCGCGGCAAATCGGTCAAGCGGTTCTCATCGACGTCGAGCCGCCGCAAGTGGGTGAGCCCCTTGACCGAGTCCGGCAGGCGCCGCAGCCGGTTCCGCTCGAGCTTCAGCTCGGTCAACGGC
>Ga0207678_10000149_pt1 | contig 57279 bp, 61 predicted proteins | sample KBSC63metaG_FD_184319 | JGI IMG/M metagenome (GOLD analysis project Ga0207678, IMG submission 184319) | Corn rhizosphere microbial communities from Kellogg Biological Station, Michigan, USA - KBS C6-3 metaG (SPAdes) (version 2) | ecosystem: Host-associated > Plants > Roots > Rhizosphere > Soil ... | reverse complement strand
TCAGCCGAGATCTGCTCCAGCCAGCGCGAACTGTGAGCGGTCTGGGCATCGCGGAACAAGGCGTCGCGTTCGTCCGCCGGCCGACCGAAGTGCAACGCCAGCGTCATGACGTCGGCCGGGGTGATCGGCAGCTTGGCCGTCTCGATCCGCGACTGCTTCGCAGTCGACCAGCCGACCGCCTTCGCGACCTCGCCCTGATCCTGACCGCTCTCGTCCCGCCAGGCCAGGATCGTGCGGGCGATCCGACGCATGCGAACACCCGAAGTCTTCGCCTTGACCTCGTCGGCCACGGTGCTCCTCTCGCTCGATCGCGGTCGAGCCTACGGCAGTCTCGTCGAGTTGCACGGTAACCCGATCGGGCGTCTCTGCAAATTTGCACACGCTGCCGCTTGCATGTCGTGCAAATTTGCGCGACCGTGGTTCGACACTGGTCCGCCGGCGAGTTACGCCGCCACCTCGGGAGGCACCCATGAACACCCCGGACACGTGGGGCCAGGTGCCTTTGGCGTGGGAGCGGGCGAGCGACGCCATCGCCGCTTCGCGCGAACGCGGCTGGGAGTGGCAGGGCCGCCCAGCCGGGTCCCCCGCGCCTCACGAACCGGTCGGCCACGGAGCGACCGATACTCACGACGACGTCGTGGTCATCGACGCGCTCAAGGACCCGATGCAGGCGATCGGTGCGAGGTTCGCACCAGGCGACTGGGGAAAGCACGGCGCCGCCCCGATTCGGGGCCCCGTCACGGGCGCCGTCGACGAAGTCCTGTTCGTGGTGCTGGACTGGACCGGCGAGGACACGCCATGACTCCCGCCGACCGTCCCGAGCTGTCCAGCCGGCAACGGCGGGCCCTCGCCCTCGCCGCGCAGGACACCGACAGCGGCAGGCGCCTTCGGGCGGTCGCCGTCCAGCACTGGTACGACGGCCGCTCCCAGGCAGACGCGGCCGCACGCGCGAACGTCTCGCCGACGACGGTTCGTCGCTGGGTGGAGGTTTTCCAGCAAACCGGCTCGGTTCCCATGGGACAGATGCGCCAAGCCGAGTCCGCCACGCTCCACTCACCGCGCGGAAACGTCGTTGCCTTGTCCACGCGACAGTTCCGGGCCAACCTCGCAACGGAGTTGTTGACAGCGCGGCGGTTGCGGGGCTGGTCCCGGGCTGAGGCCATCGCCGCGAGCGGCGTCGACTACAGCCCGGCCATCCTCGGCCATTGGGAGCGCGGCAGTCGTGCGATGCCCCTCATCGCGTTCGCGATCCTCGGCTATGCCTTGGGCCTCGATCCAGGGGAGGTGATCCGGCGGTGCTACGACGAATCGTTCGCTCACGTCCGAGGGCTTCCCCGATAAGCGGCTCCCTCCCCGGATACGTGGAGACTGGAGGGAAACCACGCCCGGGGAGGAAGCCGCCGGTGCCGGGCGTTGCTGGGCCCGGCACCGCAACGGTAGCGAACCGAGGCCGAACCGTGCCGGCATGTCACCGACGCGGGTCAACCCTCTCAGTCACTCCCATGCTCGCCGATCACAATCCCGAGGTGGTGAACGACGGTGTCGCCGAAACAGATCGACTGGCCGTCCGCAACCGACCTGTGTCTCGCCGAGCACCCGACATTCGTTCTTCTGTGCCGCGTCCTCGTCGGGTTGCGCCGACTGTCCTTTCCGGACCGGCCGGCTTCGTCCGGAGTTGCCATGCCCCGCGACACACGTAATCTCGTCGACCTGCTCCGAGCTACCCAGGTCCGAATCGGTGTGCTCAGCACTCGGCTCGCGGACGGCACGGCTACGCCGGACGAGCAACGCGCCTTCGCCGACCACGCCGAGGAACTGGTCGACCTGCTCCGCTCTCACGCAGACGATGTCGACGCCGGGATTCTGACGGCGCCGCGTCAACTCCTTCGCACGGATCGAGAACCAGCATGAAGAAACAACCGTTGCGCCCAGCCCTGCTGGTGCTGGGCACCGCTCTCCGAGAACTGCGCACCACCCAGGGAATGGGCCTCCGGGTCCTGGCCCGCAGGCTGGGCATCTCGGCCGCCGACCTCTCGGCCTGGGAACTGGGCATGCGACGGCCACCTGCCGAGGCAGCGGCACTCATCCTCGGTTACCTCCGAGCGAAGCCGGCCGAGTACCGGCAGCTGATGCAACTCCACGGGCAGAGTGATCGCTCGAGCTACGTCGAAGATCTCGGCCCCAACGTGACCGACCTGCAGCACGTGTACGAGAAGCAAGCTGTTCGCGTATCGGAGTGGGCACCGCACATCCTCCCCGAAGTCCTGCAGACTGCCGAGTACAGGCAGGCGATCCTGTCGGACGGCGAGGTCGAACTCGACGACATCGACCAGGAGATCTTCGAACGGCAAGTCGGGGAACTCGACCGCCCGCAGGGCTACCGGCACGTCGTCCTGGTGAGCGAGGCTGCCTGGCCCACGAGCAGTTGTCTCCCGCACACGGACAAGGTCACGATCCGAGTCGTCCCGACCAACGCCTGCACAAGCGAAGCGAGTCACGGCTTCACCATCTACGAACTCGTCTCCAGCACTTTCACCGTGGTTCTGCGGCACGAACACGCCGTGATCTACCTCGGTGAGACAGGCACTGTCGAACGCTACCGGGCCACATTCGCGAGACTGCAGCGGAAGGCGCTCGACCACACGCTGTTCCGGATATCACGATGACTGCGGTGATCTACCTGGACGTCCAGACCGTGCATCCCGTGATCAACGGCGAGTGGCACCGGCTCGCGGGAGCACTCGAGCCAGGAAAAGCGATCTCCACCCTGTGCGGCATCACGGAAACGGCGACGTTCATGCCGTTGAGCGAACGGCGAAGTCACGGAATACCCCGGCAATGCGACCGCTGCGACGGGATCCACCGCCGGGCTCACGGCATTCCGCCCCAGCGGGACCGGGTCGGCCGTCGCCAGAACCTCCCCGACTCCGATGGTCGTGACTGATGGACTGTCGCGTCATGCGGGCTGACGCCTGCGGCGACGCGGGAGGAACCCGGCCGGCCAACTCGCGACGCGCACGAGTTCATCGGTGAGCCGTATCCCGGTCAGGCGAGCCACGAGGTTCAGAGCCGCGATTGCGGGATCGAGGCCGGTGTCCGAACCGTCGGGGCTGAGCGACACAGCACGCATGTCGTCCACCAAGCGGTCAGGCTCGGAACCGGATCGAACCAGTCAACACGACCACTGACCGAGTTACGCATTACTCGTCTCGGCGAACCGCTCCCACGCCGACTGGCGGGTCATGCCCAGCGCCTCGCCGATCTGGGACCACGTGCCACCCAGGGCGCGCGCCTTCGCCACCCAGGCCGCCAGATTCTCCTGGACCTGGGTGCTCGCCGCCGAGACCGGGGCGAGGTTCTGGAGGACCTGCGGCAACGGCAGGTCGTGCTCCCACGGGGCGATCAGCGGCGCGTCGGCCGGCTTGCCCTCGATCACCGACACGCACAGCCCGACGCACCCGTCGCAGATGAACACCCCCGGGCCGGCGACGAGCGTGTCCACCTCCGTGTTGGGCTTGGAACAGAACGAACAGCGTGCGAACACCGCAGTACCCATCAGAACCTCCCTCTCGAGGATGCCCCTGTCAGGCACGACCTTACAGACGTAAGGGTGCGCCTGACAACAGGAAGGCGGCCGTCCATTCGGCGAGTTCCGTCAGCCGGGTCGTCAGCTCCTCGATCTCCGCCCAGCGGCGATGCTCCCGTTCCAGGTCCGGCACCAGGAAGTCCTCGACGATCAGCAGGAGCGTGGCGATCTCGTAGGCGACGTCGGCGAGCTGCAGGAACGGCCGGTACTCGGTTTCGGCGCCCGTGCCGTGCCGCGCGGCCCAGTCCCGCGCGCCGTGGCCGGCGGTCCGGCAGACGGCCACCAGCGTGCGCCGCAGGTCGCCGCGGCGGGAGCCGGGCTGCCCTTCGGCCTGCGGGGCGACGTTCCAGGCCACCGACAGCAGGCAGCACCCGGCGTCGTCCATCGACTCGTTCATCACCGGACGTACTCTGCTGACCGGCAGGCACAGTCCCGCCGTTCCGACTCGCCGGGTCACCTCATCGTGTGGCTTCCCGGCCCGGATCGGGTGAGCATCGGCACCGAGACGAAGTCCGCGAGCGCCTGCTGGCCGGCGGCGTTCGCGTGGATGCCGTCGCCGTTGTCGTAGGCCGGCAGGATGCTGTTCGGCTTCAGCGGATCCGCGAGCACGGTGTCGAAGTCCACGACGCCCGAACACGTGTCCCCGCAGGTGTTCCAGCGCTTGACGAACAAGGCGATCTCGTGCCGGGCCAGGTTCGCTCCCTCGTCGTAGCCCGGCCGCGGCGTGCTCGGCGTGACGTACACCGCGATCCCGGCCGCCCGCAGCCGCGCGAACACCGAGCGGTAGCTGCCGAGGATCGTCTCCGCGTCGCAGCCGTACGCGAGGTCGTTGGTGCCGTAGTAGTAGATGACGGCCGTGACGCCGTGCAGGGCCAGGACATCCCGGTCCAGCCGGCTGCCCGCGTCCAGCCCCGCGACCGACGGCGGCATGCCCGGGCACGTCTTCGCGCTGGTGGTCCCGGAGACGCCGGCGTTCGCGACGGCGAGCGGCGCGGCCGAGGCGACGATCCGGCGCGCCAGGTCGTCGGTCCACCGGCGGTTGACGCCGGGCGTGCTGCCGATGCCGTCGACGACCGAGCTGCCGAACGGGACGACGACACCCTGAAGAGCCGCGTTGCGCACGTCGACCGCGCTGACGACGTACGTGGAGCCCACCGTGGCCGTGAAAGCGCCACCCGAGACGTCGGCGGTGTGGTCACCCGAGCCCGGCGGCGTCAGGTAGTTGTCGCGCAACGCCGCGCCGTGGCGGCCGGGCGCCGCGGTGCCCTCGACCGCCATGCTCACCGCGAGGTCGGAGTCCGGACGCGTCACGAGCCTCGTTTCGTCGCTCCAGACCTCGCCGCCGGCGGGAATCGTGACCGCGGGACGGCCGCCGAAGGTCAGGTCACGCGAAAAGGAGACCGCGGCGCCGCCCGCGCCCGGCCCGGCCGTGGCGTGCCCGATGCTCAGCGGCCCGGTGCCGAAGGTGTTCTGGAACCGGACGCGCACGGCATCGCCGCCCTGGCTGAGGTGGGTGATCATCCGCAGCGACCGGCCGGTGACGGCCGCATCGGCCCGGCCGTCCTGCGACTGCGCCCACGACGTGAACCACGCCCGCCCGGCCTTGGCGACACCCGGCGCGCAGAAGACGACTGCCACGCACGCCGCGACGAGAAGAGCGATCCTGCGCACGGCGCCTCCCAAGGTCCACAAAGGACGATCGGCGAAGACCTGTCAGCCGATGGTAGGCAGCCCGTCACGGAAACGACAGGGTTTTGTCCGATCTTGTCAGCGACGGCGCTTTCCAGTTCGATGGAGGGCATGACCGAACCCCGCATCTTCGGCGATCCGTACGAAACCCCGGACGGAACCACCGTGATCCCGGTCCACCGGCCGGTCGGCGTGTTCGCGGTCCGCGAGGGCCAGGCCAAGTGGGAACCGGCGGTCGACGCCACCCGCGTCGCCCTGCTGGGCATCGGCGTCGGGCTGATCGCCGCCACCCTGACCGGCATCGCCATGGTGCACCGGCCGCCGTGGCCCGACCTGCGCCGCCGGCGTTAGCTCGCGCCCTTCGCCAGCGCCTGCACCCGGCCGATCGGGCCGTTGTAGTAGTTCTGGTCCCCCGGCAGGCCCCCGCCGCGGGCGAACTGCCAGATGCTCTGCTTCGCCCACCCGGCCGGCAGTTCGCCGACCTCCGGGCCGTACCGCGCCAGCCACAGCGGGTCCGTGTTCCCGAAGCGGCCGGTGTTGCCGGTGCAGCGCTTCCACCACGCCGTGCTCGTGTAGATCAGCGCGCTGCGCTTCACCTTCGCCAGGTAGGTGCGCGTGAAGTCCGCGATCCACGCCGTCATGTCCGCCGGGTTCTTGCCGTAGCAGACATCGCCGTACGGGTTGTATTCGATGTCCAGCGCGCCGGGCAGGGTGGTGCCGTCCGCGCGCCAGCCGCCGCCGTGGGCGATGAAGTACTCCGCCTGCTCCGCGCCACCCGAGACGTCCGGGCGGGCGAAGTGGTACGCGCCGCGGATGATGCCGGCCGCGTGCGCGCCGTCGTACTGCTGCCCGAACTGCGGGTTGACGAACCCGGTGCCCTCGGTCGCCTTGACGTAGGCGAACTTCGCCCCGGCGCCGGCCGCGGCGGCCCAGTCGACCGGGCCCTGGTGCCCGCTGACGTCGTGCCCGAGCGTCTGCCCGGCGAGGTCGGCGCGCGGAGTCCCCTGGACGCCTTCGTGCCGGGCGATCTGCGTGCCCGCGTAGTTCGTGTCCGCCAGGGAGTAGTCGGCTCGGGCCGGTGTCGAGACCACCACGGCCGCGAGCACCGCCAGCGCGGTCGCTCCCGCCAGCCGCCGGCCCGCCACGGTTCGGTTCATCCGGGCTCCGATCACGTCGGGAACAGGTCCGGAGCCCATGCTGCCTGCCGTGCCCGCTCCCCGCGCGGCGTGAGTCACCCGATGCAGTGATCTTCAGAGTTCGGTGGTGATGATCGCCTCGACGAGCACTTCGCCGGCCGGGGTGAGCTCGACGACGTCCGGCCCCAGCCGGACGAGGCCACGCGAAGCCAGCGAACGGAACTTGCCCAGCCACGGTTCCGCGAACAGCGAGCGCCCCGGAAAGCGCTGCCGGTGCAGGGAATCCCGCACCGGCTGCAACGTCGTCAGCGCCATCTTGACCGCCCGGGCCTCCTGCGCTTCGGGCGTGAACCGCGTCGCCGAGCCCAGCGGGATCCGGCCGGAGAGCACGGTTTCGGTGTAGCGGCGGGAGTTCACGTCGGTGATCGCCTCCGAGGCGCGGCAGCTCGAGCTGCCGCCCAGCCCGATCGCGACCTCGGCTTCCTGCTTGTCCTGGTCGACCATGATGGACTTCCACTTCTCCGGCCCGCGGCCGTCGCGCGCGAAGTACATCGTCGGGTGCTCGGTGTACCCGGCCGCGCGCAGGCCCTCGGTGAGCAGCTCCCGCATCTGGTACTGCTCGCCGAGCGTGGGCCAGCGGTGGCCGTCGCGGACGAGCTTGTCCCGGTAGGACGGCAGCTGCCACGCGGCGGGCTTTTCCCCGGTGACGCCGGTGCGGGTGTCGCTGTAGGACGCCAGGTGCAGCTTCGTGCACACCACCGCCGTGACCTCGTTCTCCAGCACGATGTCCAGGTCGCGGCGGACGCTGTCGAGCGTCTGGTCGAGCAGGCCGTACATCAGGTCGATGCTGACCCACTCGAACCCGGCCGCCGTCGCGCCCGAGACGAAGTCGACGCACATCTGCGCGGTGTGCTCGCGCCCGCACAGTTCGAGCACGTGGTCGTCGAACGACTGGACGCCGCTGGACAGCTTGGTGCAGCCGAGTTCCCGCAGCAGCTCGAGCTTGGCCGGGGTGAACGTGCTGGGGTCGCCCTCGAAGCGGATCGTCGTGCCGGGCGTGAACCCGAAGTTCGCGCGGTAGAACTCCAGCAGGCGGCGGATCTCGGGTTCCGGCAGCAGCGACGGCGTACCGCCGAAGACGTTGAACTCGCCGACCTCGGCACCGCGCAGGTGGGGCACGGCGTCGAGCCACAGCTGCGCCTCGGCGATGTTGAGGTCGACCCAATCGGCTGCCTTCTCGATCTTCCCCTTGACCAGCACCACCGGGTACTGGCAGAACCGGCAGCGGTAGGCACAGGTCGGGATGTAGGACCACAGGTGGATCGGACCGCTGGACGCGAGCTGCGCGTCGAGGTCCCGCAGGAACTCCGACGGCGTGCCGGGGACGTTGCCCGGGAACACGTGGGCCCCGAACGGGTCCTCCTGCACGAAGTCCAGCAGGTGCCGGTTCTCGGGCGCCTCGAGGACGTCGAGCACGGCGGGCCGCGGCCACGCCGGGTCGGTCGTGTGCAGCGAGCCGATCGCCGCTTCGTAGCCCAGGGTCATCAGAACACGCCTCCGTTGCCGAAGTAGTTGTGGGCTTCGCCCGACTCGCGGTCTTCGCAGTAGTACCGGACGAATTCCGCGAACCGCGCGGCCGGCACCTCCGCCAGGCACGGCGGCAGCGGCGGCGGGTACCCGATGTCCTCGCCGACGTGCCGTCGCAGGCACGCGAACAGCTCGTCGGCGAATTCGAAGTACAGCCGGTACGACGGCGTCTTGTAGGCGTGGATCGGGGTGAAGTCGACGACGCGCATCTCGTGCCGGATTTCGCTGATCCGGCGGGCCAGCCGCGCGGCGAGATCGGGCCCGAAGAACGCGATGACGGCGTCGTCCTCCAGCAGCGCGGGGGTCAGCAGCACCGGCAGGATGGTGTTCTTCGGCGTGAAGTCCTTGATGGAGAACTCCCACGCCTGCTTCGCCTCGGCCTCGGTGAGGTCGGCCGGTTCCGAGGGCGCCGACGGCCGGATGTCGCGCATGACGATGATGCCGTCGGAGCCGTAGGCGCGGCCGGCGATGACCTCGTCGATGGCGTGGTCGACGCGACGCGGGTTGATCTCGACGCGCGAGCGCGGCGCGTAGGTGATGGTGTCGCCGCCGTTGGCGACCTTGATCCCGAAGTCCCAGTCGTCGGAGAGGTGGTTGACGAACTTGCCGTCCTGCAGCTGGTAGAAGATCTCGATGCCGCCGGCGCGCTCGTAGGCGTCGCGCTCGACGGCGAAGCCCTTGCCGTCGGGGAAGCCGCCGAAGAGCGAGAAGGTGACGGCGCGGCACCGCAGGGTCCGCTGGATCGCGTCCCACAGCCGCGGCCGTCCGGTGAAGTGCCCGGCGTTGTAGTAGTAGTCGCAGACGCCGATGGCGGCCTTGGACGTCTCCATCGCGTCCAGGAGTTCGCTCAGCCAGTGCGGGTCGACCCGGCAGTCCGCGTCCGCGGAGACGAGGTGGAACCGCTCCCCCGGGTCGCTGTCGGGCCGGTTGCGGCTGCGGGCCGCGGCGAAGTCCATCCCGGCCCGCCGCGCGCACGAGACGCCCTGCTCCGGCTCGTGGATGACGTGCAGGGCCAGGTCCGGGTGCGCGGCCGCGAAGGCGTGCGCGATGGCCACGGTGTCGTCGGTGGAGTTGTTGTCGACGAGCACGACCTCGTAGCGGCTCCTGTCCAGGGGCCCGTCGCCGTCGCGCTGGCCGTGCAGCGTCCGCAGCACCTCCGGGAGGTTCGCGGCTTCGTTGTACACCGGCAGCACGACGCTCAGCCGCGTCGCCGCGCCCATCGGCGGCGGGTACAGCCGGTCGACCAGGTCGTCGACCACCCGCGCGCCGAAGCGCGCCTGCCCGAGTTCGGAGTTCACCCGCACCACTTCCGCCCGTTTCCCTTCGTCGGTGATCAGCTCGGCGACCTCGCGGGCGAACGCCGCGTCCGGCAGGTCGCGGGCCCGGATGTCCAGCACCGGCGCCCGGAAGCCCTTGCTGCCGTAGACGGCGTCGTACAGTTCGTACCCGCTGGTGATGTACGGCGTCCCGGACGCGATCGCCTCGCTGACCGGGTTGCCGTAGCTTTCGTAGTCGTAGGAGGTCAGGAACGACACCACGGTCGCGTGCGCGAGGAGATCGCGCACGGAGTACCGGCCGGGGACGGCCGTGTCGTACGGGGTCAGCCAGCCGCCGAACACGACGCGTTCGCGCACGCCGAGGCGTGTGGCGAGGTCGACGAGCCGGGCGTGCTCGGTGGGCGTCTCGCCGACGTCGCCGGCGACGAACAGCCACGCGTCCGGCAGCAGGGCCAGCAGGTGCAGGTCCCGGTCGATGCGCTTCTGCGGAATGATCCGGGTGATCCGGGCCAGCAGCGGAACGCCCCCGGGAATGCCGTGGTCGCGCCGGAAGGCGGCGTTGCGCTCGTCGATCCGGGCCGGGGCGATGGTGAAGCTGTTGGGCAGGACGTCGATGTTCGCCAGGCCCGGCACCCACTCCAGCGTCCGCGCCAGCGCCTGTTCGTGCAGGGCGAAGTAGTGGAGGTGCGGAGAAGTCCGCGGCGCGGGGACACCGGGGTACGGGAACGTGCCGTACTTGGCGATCCCCGGTTCGCTCTGCCACATCAGGTCGTGGTCGCGCCAGAACACGAACCGCCCGAGCCGGTGACGGGCTCCGTAGCGGTCGATCGCCCGGTACAACGCCTCGGTGTAGGCGAGGTTTTCCGGCAGGGTCCCGTTTTCCACCATCACCACGGTCACGCCGAGGCGTTCCCAGGTGGCCACGATCCGGTCCGCCAGCGCGCCGGCGATCCGGTCGATCCCGGGCCGCAGCTTCTCGTCCCCGGCCTGGACGACCCCGGTGAGCACCCGTTCGACGAACTCGCGGTCGTAGCCGCGGATCTGCTCGACGCCGTCGACCCGGTCCAGCGTGACCCACTCCGGCAGCAGCCGGGCTTCGTCGCGGTAGGGCCGGAAGAACGCGCCCTTGTCGGCCTTGATGTCGTAGCCGAGATCCAGGTGCACGCGGTACCCGCGGGCGGCGAAACGGTGCGCCGTCTTGAGGAACTCGACCACGACCCCGGACAGCGGAGTGGCGTCGAACGAGACGCCCCAGAGCACTGACATCGATGTCATACCCCCGAATCGGCGGTGCCGTCGGGTCCAGCGTAAGCGCCGGGGTGTCGAACGGCCGTGTGAACGCTTTCGTGGTTGACCGCGGGCCGCGGCACCCTCCAGAGTGACCGCATGAACCGGGCCCTCGGGGTGCTGACCTGCGGCGCCTTCCTCTCGATCGTGCTCGGGGTCCTCGGCTCCGGGGAACCCCGGCTCGCCCTCGTGCTCGGCGCGGTCTTCGCCGTGCTCGCGACGGCGGTCTTCGGCTGGGTCCGCGGCCGCGGACACCTGGCGTGGAGCGCGGCCTACGTCGCCGTCCAGCTGCCCTTGGCCTTCGTGCTCTTCACGATCGACGCCGGGGTCGGGACGACGCTGTTCCTCGTCGTGCTGGTCAGCCAGTGCGTGCTGCTGCGCCTGCCCCGCCCGGCGGTCGCGCTCGTCATCGCCGTGGTCCCGCTCGTGCACCTCGGGATGTCGCTGGGCGAAGGCCTGCGGGAAGGGATCGGCACGCTCATCTCGGTGCTGTTCGCCGCGATCATCACCGAACTGCTGCTGCGGGAACAGCGGTCGCGCGCCGAACTCGCCGAAGCGCACGCGAAACTCCGTGACCACGCGGCCCAGGCGGAACGGCTCGCGACGGCGCAGGAGCGCAACCGGGTCGCCCGCGACATCCACGACGGGCTCGGGCATTCGCTCACCGTCGTCCAGATGCAGGTGAAGGCTGCGCGGGCGGTGCTGCCGACCGACCCCGGCAAGGCCGACGAAGTGCTGGCGAAGGCGCAGGACCAGGCCGAAGCCGCGCTGGCCGAGGTGCGCCGCTCGGTGCGGACGCTGCGCGAACCGCGGCCGGTCCCGCCGCTGCCGGAGGCGCTGAAAGCCCTTGCCGAAGAGACGTCGGCGATCGGCGTCGCGGCCCGGCTCACGGTGACCGGCACCGAACGCCCGCTGCCGGACGAGCAGCGCGAAGCGCTCTTCCGCGCCGCCCAAGAAGGCCTGACGAACGTCCGCAAGCACGCCGGTGCCGCCACGGCGGACGTGGTCCTCGACTACACCGCGTCGGCGGTCCGGGTGGAGGTCCGCGACGACGGCCGGGGCAGCGACGGCGGCGCGACGGCCGGCTTCGGCCTGGTCGGGCTCCGGGAACGGGCCGAACACCTCGGCGGCACGCTCGCCTTCACCTCGACCGACGGCCACGGCAGCGCCCTGAGCATGGAGATCCCCGGATGACACCGGTCCGCGTCCTGCTGGTCGACGACCAGGCCCTCTTCCGCGAAGCCCTCGCCACCCTGCTCGCCACGCACGACGGCATCGACGTCGCCGGCGAGGCCGGGAACGGGGCCGAAGCCCTGCGCGAAACCGCCGCACTGGCCCCGGACGTCGTCCTGATGGACCTGCGCATGCCGGTCCTCGACGGCGTGGCCGCGACCCGGCGGCTGCGGGCGGAGCACCCGGACGTCCGGGTCATCGCGCTGACCACGTTCGACGACGACGAAGACGTCTTCGCCGCCCTGCGTGCGGGCGCCGTCGGCTACCTGCTGAAGGACGTCTCGTCGGCGCGTCTGGTGGAGGCGGTGCTGGCCGCGGCGCGCGGGGAGTCCGTGCTGCAGCCGTCGGTGGCGGCGAAGGTCCTCGCGCGGTTCGCGCAGCTGCCGGACGCGCCGGAACCCCGGCCCCAGCCGCTGGTGGTGCCGCTGTCGGAGCGCGAACTCGACGTGCTGCGCCTGCTCGCCGACGGCCGCAGCAACCGCGAGATCGCCGCGGCGCTGTTCCTCGCCGAAGGCACGGTCAAGAACCACGTCACGAACGTCCTGGGCAAGCTCGGTGCGCGCGACCGCACCCAGGCCGCGCTGCGCGCGAGGGACCTCGGCCTGCTGTAGACCGTGACCCCCGGTCATGACTTCCGGCACCTGGCAGCACGGCCTCCGGGCGCGATTCTCCTTCCAGGAACAAACCTGGAGGGAATCATGACCACGCACACCGCGCGGACCACCACCCGCAAGCTCGCCCGGTTCGCCGGCCACTACGTCGAGATGGTCGTCGCCATGCTCGTCGGCATGGTGGCGCTCGCCTCGCTGTGGCCGTCCGCCTGGCTCGAACGCCCCGACGTCGACGCCTTGGTCATGGCCACGAACATGACCGTCGCGATGGTCCTGGCCATGGCGCTGCGCCGGCACTCGTGGCCGCGGATCGCCGAGATGGCCGCGGTGATGTACCTGCCGTTCGTGGCGCTGCTCGTGCCGTACTGGCTGGGTGCGATCTCCGGCACGGCGCTGATGGTCGCCGGGCACGTCGTCATGTTCCCGCTGATGCTCGCCGCCATGGTGTGGCGCCGCGCCGAGTACTGGCACTGATCGTGCTGAAGCGCATCGCCTTCGTCCTCGCCGCGGTGGCCGCCGTGCTGGTGGTCCCCGCCGTGGGCGCGACCGTCTCCGCGCTCGGCGCGATCGACGCCCTCTACGCCGCGGGCCCGGCGCGGCCCGTCCCCGCCGCGGCGCCGGTCCCCCACGACCCGGCCAAGCCGACCGCGGTGGTCGTCGTCGGCGACCATGGCGCCGTCGTCTCCGACGCACTCGCCCCCTACGAAATCCTGGCCGCCACCGGCCGGTTCAACGTCTACACGGTCGCTCCGCACCGCGAGCCGAAGCCGCTGACCGGCGGCCTGGACCTGGTGCCGGACCTCGATTTCGCCGGCCTCGCCGCCCGGCTCGGCTCCCGGGCGCCGGACCTCGTCGTCGTGCCCGCGTTCCCGGACGTCGGCGAGCCCAGCACCGAACCGGTCACCACGTGGCTGCGGGAGCAGGCTGCGCGCGGCTCGAAGCTGCTGAGCGTCTGCAACGGCGGCGCGGTGCTCGCCTCCGCGGGACTGCTCGACGGGCGGCCTGCCACCGCGCACTGGCTGAAGGTCGACGCCTGGGCCGCCGAATACCCGGCGGTGCGCTGGGTGCGCGGGGAACGGTTCGTCGACGACGGCACCGTCGTGACGACCGCCGGCATCCTCTCCGGCATCGACGGCACGCTGCACTGGGTCGAGCGGCTCGCCGGGCGCCAGGTGGCGGCCGGCGCCGCCGCGGCGATCGGCTGGCGCCGCTACGGCACCGCGGTGCCGGTGCACCCGCCGGACGGGATCCCGGACGCGGCCGCGATCGTCAACGCCGGGTTCCGCTGGAACCCCGACACGATCGGCGTCCTGCTCGCGAACGGCGTCGGCGAAGTCGAACTCGCGTCGGTGTTCGACACCGAAGGCCAGTCGCTGTCCTCCCGCACCCTGGCCGTGAGCGCCGACGGCGGCCCGATCCGGTCCCGGCACGGCCTCGTGTTCCTGCCCCGTGCCGCCCTCGCCTCGGCGCAGCTCGACCGGCTGCTCGTGCCGGGCGCGACACGCGGGGTCACGGCTCCGGGCGGGCCGGCCCCCGAGTACGTCCACGACCGGCCGGGCTTCCCGTACGACACGGCGGTGAGCGGGCTGTCCCGCCACACCGACGTGGCGACCGCGCGGTGGACGGCGAAGGTGCTGGAGCTGCCCACCGACGGCGTCGTCTTCGAAGGCGACGCCTGGCCTTGGCTGCCCACGGCGCTGCCCATCGCGCTGGTCCTGCTGGGCGCCGCGGCGGTCGTCGTGGTCGTCCGGGTGCGGCGGAACCGGCTCAGCCGATCGACCTGAGCTTCAGGTGGAAGTTGTCCAGGGTCGCCGGGAGCGGGCGGTCCGGGGACAGCACCGTCCCCGACGCCTGCTCGTACCGGTGGTCGTGCACCAGGTTCGCCAGCATCGTGCTCGCGCAGAACCGGACCAGATCACGCCCCGGGCAGATCGCCGGGCCCGCGCTGAACGGGACCAGGGCCGGGTTTTCCGCCGCGCGGCCGTCGAGCCAGAGGTCCGGGTCGAACCGGTCCGCGTAGGGCAGGTCCGGGTCGCGGTGGAAGAACGGCGTGAAGATCAGCACCGTCGTCCCGGCCGGGCCCCAGGTCGTCTCCTCCGTCGTCTCGCGCAGGATCATCGGGGTGGTCGGCCACAGCCGGACCGCGTCCAGCACACACGCGCGCAGGTAGCTCAGCTGGTTCGGCTCGGTGAGGTCGAGACCCTCGAGGTCCGTGCGGGCGCGGTCCAGGGCCGCCGGGTGGCTCGCCAGCAACGCCAGGGTCCGGTACGTCGCCATGCCCGCCGCGTCGAAGGCGAACAGCCAGTGCGCCACCTGGTCGGGCGCGGTGTCCTCGCCGGCCTCGCCGATCACGGCGGCGAGGCTGCCGGGCTCGGCGCGGCCGAGGTGCGCGGTGAGCCGCTGCCGGAACTGCTCGCGCAGCTGCTTGCGTTGCGGGTGCAGGTAAGCCCAGTTGGCGTCGAGCCGCAGGCGTTCGAGCTGGTCGGTGAGCGTCGCGTCGTCACGGGCCCCCGAGCCGAGCACGATCCGGCGCACCAGCCGCCACCAGGCGACGTTGAAGGTGTCCCAGTCGAGCGTCCCCGAGCTGCGCAGGACGGCCGCCTCTTCGGCGATGGCGCGCGCGAACGGCGTCGCGAGTTCGTGCAGCGGACGGCCGGGTTCCAGCACGGCTTCGCTGAACCGGCGGCGGGCCGGCCGGTCGGCCGCGTCCGAGATCAGGACCCCGTGCGGCTGGAAGTGCCCCAGCGCGGCCCGTTTCTCCACTGTGGACGGACTGAACGGCGTCGGCGCGCCGTCCAGCAGCCGCTTCACGTCCGCACCGGACAGGGCCAGCCCGACGGACCGGCCGGGCACGCGCAGCTTCAGCGGGTGTCCGTGGTGGCGGTCGTGCAGGCGGCGCAGCAGCCGCACGGCCGAGCGGTCGGGCTGCAGCTTCCCGGCCAGCGCCATCGCCGCGGGACGCCGTTTGATCACTCCGCCGGCCAGCGTGGGCAGGGCCACTCCGAGCGCGACCCGCAGGGTTTCGGCGACCGAGGCGGTCTCCGGGTGCGTGCGGTGTTCCCGAGTGGAGGTCATGGCGCCCGGCTACCCGCGGGCGCCGGAGCGGAAACGCTCCTCAGCCGCGCAGCGCGACGTTCAGCACGTCGCCCGCGTGGTCCAGGCAGTCCACGCAGATCACCGCGTCCCGCGCGGCGCAGTCCACCCGCAGCAGCGGCCGCCGGAGCCCGAGGAACGTCCGGCGTTCGCGGCGGCCGCAGAAGTCGCACACCGCGGCCAGCGGCGACGTCACCGCCGCCAGCACGTCACCCGCACCGCTCTCGCGGTCCGCGCCGTCGCGCGCCACGCGCAGCCCGGCACGGACGCAGTCCACGCAGATCGGGCCCTTCCGGCCCGGCACCCGCGGATCCCGCCGCCTGCCGCAGAACCGGCACGGCCCACCCGCCCCGTTCGACGCCGTCACCGCGGCCTCCTCGGTACCGCCGCCCGCACGCCGGCCAGCGGCCGCCGGAACCCGACGAACACCCGGCGCTCGCGGCGCCCACAGACCCCGTTCGTCGCCGTCACCGCGGCCTCCTCGGTTTCGCCGCTCGCACGCCGGGAATCCGGGCCGCGGCGCGCCTCTTCCTGCCACGCTACCCGGCTCCCGGGTGCCCGGCCGATCGCAGTGGCGCGGGCCCGAGCGAGCAGGAGGAGCCTTTGTCGTCGTTGACGGTGTTGTTCGGAGTGGCCGGTCTCCTCGCGCTCGCGGCGGCGATCGTGCCGAAGCTGGTCGCCGACCGGCCGTTCTCGGTGCCGCTGGTGATGCTCGTCGCCGGCGTCGTGCTGGGGCTGCTGCCGCTGCCCGCCCCCTACGGCAACGGCTGGAGCGATCCGGCCGCCCACCTGCACGGCGTGGAATCCTTCGCCCAGCTGGGCATCCTGGTCGCGCTCGCCGGGGCGGGCCTGTCCGTCGACCGCCCGTTCGGCCTGAAACGCTGGGGCTCGACGTGGCGGCTGCTCGCCATCACCATGCCGGTGTCGATCCTCGCGATCGCCCTGCTCGGCTACTGGTGGCTCGCGCTCGCCCCCGGCGTCGCGCTGCTGCTGGCCGCGGCGCTGGCGCCGACCGACCCGGTGCTGGCGGGCGACATCGGCGTCCCGCACCCCGACGTCGAGCCGGAACTGGCCAGGAACAACGAGATCCGCTTCACACTGACGACCGAAGCCGGGCTCAACGACGGTCTCACCATGCCGTTCGTCCTGCTCGGCCTGGCACTGACGAGCGGGCAGCCCCGCCTGGACCTCTCGTGGGTGCTGGTGGACCTGCTGCTGCCGCTGGTCATCGGCGTCGTGGCCGGCCTGCTCACCGGGCGGGTGCTCGGCTGGGCGATCTTCCGGACGTCGTCGGACCGGTTGCGGCTGGCCGAGTACGCCGACGGGCTCGTCCTGCTCGCCCTCGCTTTCGTGCCCTTCGCGCTCGCGGAAGCGGCCCACGGCAACGGGTTCGTCGCGGTGTTCGTCGCGGCGGTCGCGGTGCGCACCCAGGAACGCGAGCACGAGTACCACGGCGTCCTGCACGCCTTCGGCCACCAGCTGGAACGCCTGTTCGTCCCGCTCGCCCTGCTGGGGCTGGGCCTGGCGATCGGCGACGGCCTGCTGCGCGGGCTGCAGCCCCTCGAGGTGGTGATCGCGGTCGTCGCCGTGCTGGTGGTCCGGCCGCTGGTGGGCTGGCTGTCGCTGCTCGGCGCGCCGTCGCCGGGACGGCCCGCCACCGCGGCGATCGCGTTCTTCGGCGTGCGCGGGATCGGCACGCTCTTCTACCTCGCCTACGCGCTCAACCGGCTTCCGCTGCCGCAGCAGGACGTCCTGTGGCGGGTCGGCGCGCTCGCCGTCGCGGTGTCGGTGATCGTGCACGGCGTCCTCGCCGAGCCGGCGATCCAGCGCATCGAGCGGACGGGCGGGCACCTGCCGGCCGATGTGTAGCTCCCGAACCAGTGGGTAACCCGAGACCAAGGCCCTTTTGGCGACTGGCCGATCCGGAAATGTCGCCGCGACGGAAGGTGCACCCCGATGAACGACAAGCTGGAAAACAAGGGCGAAGAGCTCAAGGGCCGGGCCAAGGAAGCCGTCGGCGACGCCACCGACAACGAGCAGTGGCAGGCCGAGGGCAAGTCCGAGCAGGCCAAGGGCTCGCTCAAGCAGGCCGGCGAGAAGATCAAGGACGCCGTGAAGGGTGTCACGGACAAGAAGTGATCCGCTCACCGCTGCCGCGTCCCGGGCTCCGGGGCGCGGCAGCGGGCTCGTGTCTGGGGGCAGTGCGTGTTCGAGGGCTTCACACTGGACCGCGTCGATGTCGGTGACGTGACACTACGGGTCCGCCACGGCGGCTCGGGACCGCCCGTGCTGCTGGTGCACGGGCACCCGCGGACGCACACGACGTGGCACCGCGTCGCCCCGCGGCTCGCGGAGCGGTTCACCGTCGTGTGCCCGGACACCCGTGGCTACGGCGAATCCACCAAGCCGCCGACCGACGGAAACCACACGCCCTACAGCAAACGCGTCATGGCGGCGGACTGCGTCGCGCTGATGCGGCACCTCGGGCACGAGGAGTTCTTCGTGGCGGGCCACGACCGCGGCGCCTACGTGGCGACGCGGCTGGCGCTCGACCACCCGGACGCGGTCCGCGGCGCGGCGATCCTCGACGCCGTCCCGATCGCCGAGGCCCTGGACCGCTGCGACGCGCGGTTCGCGCGCGAGTGGTACCACTGGTTCTTCTTCGCCCAGCCGGAAAAGCCCGAGCGGGTGATCACCGCCGACCCCGACGCCTGGTACAACGTCGGCACGAAGAACACCCCCGAGCGGCTCGGCGCGGAGAACTTCGCCGACTTCCGCCGCGCGATCCACGACAGCGCCACGGTCACCGCGATGCTCGAGGACTACCGCGCGGGCCTGGGCGTCGACCGCGCCCACGACGAGGCCGACCGCGCCGCCGGGCGGCGGATCACCTGCCCCACCCTGGTGCTCTGGTCGGGCGACGACGACCTGGAAGACCTCTACGGCGACGTCCTGGCCGTCTGGCGGCCGTGGACGACGGACCTGCGCGGGCACGCGATCAGGTCGGGGCACCACATGGCCGAGGAGAACCCCGAGGCACTCGCGGCCGCGCTGGGCGGGTTCTTCGGCGGGTTTCAGCGGTAGCGCGAAGCCAGCTCGGGGCGCTGCCCGCCGAAGGCGGCGAGGTCGGCGCGGAAGACGGCGTCGAGCAGGCCGGCGTCCTCGACCCCGGGCGCGGTGACCACTTCGCCGAGCTCGAAGCCGCGCAGGGACGCGGTGACGACGTCGGCGGCGGACATGCGGGGCACCGCGCTCAGGTCGAGCCCCTGCCGCTCGTGGAACTCGGTGGCGACGACACCCGGGCACAGGACCTGCACCCGGACGCCGGTGCCGTCGAGTTCGGCGTTCAGCGTCTGGGACAGGGCGACGAGGTAGGCCAAGGCACCGGCGTAGACGGCCCGGCGGGGCATGACGGCCGGCCCGGCGGGACCGCTGAACGCGATCATCCCGGCCACGTTGACGACCTTCCCCGCGCCGCGCTCCTGCATGCCCGCGACCGCGGCGCGGGTGAGCACGGTGGGCGCGGCGACCTTGACGTGGACGAGTTCGCGGGCCTTCGCGGCGGGCAGCTGCGCCAGCGGCATGTAGTGGGCGACGCCGGCGTTGTTGACGAGCAGGGTCAGCGGCTCGGCGGCGCAGATCCCGGCAATGGCGTCGATGCCGCCCTCGGTGGCCAGGTCGGCGGCCACCGTGCGCACCTCGACGTCGGTGTGCGCGGCGGCGAACTCGGCGAGGCGGTCCTCGCGGCGGCCGGTGACGATCAGGTCGTAGCCGTCGGCGGCGAGGCGTTCGGCGAAGGCCCGGCCGATGCCGGAGGTGGCGCCGGTGACGAGGGCGAGCTGGTTCATGGGATTCGGTCCTTTCCGTTGCCACCACGATCGGCGTTCCCCGGGTCGCCGGGAAGTGGCCCGGTTTTCCTGGGACCGGCAGTACCAGGACAACCGGCCGTCCGGGTTGGACAATGGGGGTATGGCGAACACCGGACTCGGCCCGGCTCTGCGTCACTGGCGCGACCGCGTCCCGCCCCAGGCCGCCGGTCTGCCCGCGGGCCGCCGCCGCCGCGCCGCCGGGCTGCGCCGCGAGGAACTGGCCCAGCTGGCCGGCATCTCCGCCGACTACGTCGTCCGGCTCGAACAGGGCCGCGCCACCAGCCCTTCGGCTCAGGTCGTCGAGGCACTGGCCCGGGCCCTGCGCCTCACCCGTGACGAACGGACCCACCTGTTCCGCCTGGCCGGCCTGGCACCGCCGGCCCCCGGCACGGTCCCGCGCCACATCACCCCCGGCGTCCACCGCATGCTGGACCGGCTGTCGGGCACGCCCGTCGCCGTCTTCGACGCGGCCTGGAACCAGCTCCTGGTCAACCCGCTGTACACGGCGCTGATGGGCGAATGGCACGGCAGCGACCTCAACGGGGTCCGGCGCAATTTCCTGAGCCCGAACGCTCGCGTGCGCGACACCCCGGAGTCCCGCGAGGCGCTGCAGGCGGCGCTGGTCGCCGACCTGCGCCGCACCGCCGGCACCTACCCCGGCGACCTCGGCCTCCGGACCCTCGTCGCCGACCTCCGGCAGCACAGCCCGCGGTTCGCCGACCTGTGGGAATCGGGTGCGATCGGGCAGCACGAATCCGCCCGCAAGACCATCGCCCACCCGGACGTCGGCGAGCTGACCCTCGACTGCGACGTCCTGAGCGTGGCGGGCAGCGACCTGCGGCTCATGGTCTACTCGGCCGAACCGGGCACCGAAGCCGCCGACCGGCTGGCGCTGCTGGGTGTCATCGGGACCCGGTCGCTGGTCGAGTAAACGTCCCCAGTCCGTCGTGCGCGGACGAGGCGCTGCTGCCGGCCGACGCGCAGACGTCGGATGGCCTGCTGGTGGCCGGGGAGCTGCCGGGTCACCCGGTGTTCGGGTCCCTGGAACCGCGGTCGGACCACACGATCGTCGTGGGCCGGGTTTCCTTCCCGGCCGCCCCGGGTACGCCTGGGAGGAGGACGACCAGGAGGTGTGCGATGCCCGCTCCGGACCGGACCAGCCTCGAGCGGCACCTGTCCGAGACCGAGTACCCCTGCGGCCGCGAGGAGCTCCTGCGCCGGGCGGCCGCGGCCGGCGGCGGCGACTCGGTGCTGGGTTCGCTCGGCGGGCTCCCGGACAGCGACCGGTACGCGAACTTCGACGCGGTGTGGGAAGCGGTGTCCGCCAAGCACATCGGCGGGGCACCTTAGCCGAGCCGCGACCTGCCGACTTCCGGAAATTGTCGGTGCCGGTGGTTAAGGTGACGCCATGACCACGCTGAACGACCGCCCCCACACCGCCCTGCTCGTCGTCGACGTGCAGAACGGCGTGATGGAGACGGCGCACGACCGCGAAAACGTCCTGGCGAACCTCGTCACGCTGGTGGAGAAGGCCCGCGCGGCGGGCACCGAGGTGGTGTGGGTGCAGCACACCAGCGACGAGCTGCCGCGCGGCAGCGAAACCTGGGAGTACGTACCGGAACTGGTCCGCCGCGAAGCGGAACCACTGGTGCACAAGCAGTACGGCGATTCGTTCGAAGACACCGACCTCGAGGAGGTCCTGGCGGCCCGCGGCATCGGCGCGCTGGTGGTGGCGGGAGCCCAGACGGACGCCTGCATCCGCTCGACCCTGCACGGCGCCCTGGTCCGCGGCTACGACACGGCATTGGTGGCCGACGCCCACACGACGGAGGATCTGTCGGCGTACGGCGCACCGCCGCCCGGGCAGGTCGTCGCGCACACGAACCTGTACTGGAAGTACCAGAGCGCCCCGGGCCGGACGGCGGGGACCGTGGAGACGGCGGAGGTGGAGTTCGCGGTGAAGTCGCCGGCTTGAGGACGGGTTGGTGAACGGGGTTCCAGGGGACCGGTAGCGGCTTTCACACTCCGCGCAGGTGGTCCCGCAACGCTCGCGCCACCCGGGCCATCAGAACCTCCGCCTCCGGCTGGAGGACCGCCGGGACCCGGGACTCCGTCAGGGCCACCACCGCGAACGTGCCACCGTCCGCGTGCTCGACGACACCCGCCTCGTGGCGCAGGTTCAGCAGCGTTCCCGTCTTCGACGACCAGCGGGCCGCATCGGACGCGAAGTCGGGCGTCAAGCGGTGGCGGATCATGTTGTTCGCCATCAGCTCCCGCACGCCCGAGGCCACCGACGGGTCGATCTTGGACGGTGTCCACAACGCCTGCAGCAGCTCCAGCAGCGCCCGCGCGGAGGCGGCGTTCGCGCGCGTGACGTCGAGCTGGGGGAGGCGGTGGCCCTGGCCGGCCGTCGACGCGCCGATCGCCAGGGCGTGGGCCAGGTCGACCTCGCCCGCGGCGAACCGCTCGGCCGGGGTCTCGACGAGGTCGCGCATCAGGTGGCGCACCGCGATCCCGTCCAGCCCCCACTCCCCCAGCAGACGCGTGACCTCGGACGGTGGCGTCAGGCCGAACAGGACGTCGGCGGCTGCTCCGTCGCTCAGCGAAGTGCTCAGGTACAACAGGTCACCGACGGCGACGCGGGCCGGGTGGCGGAAGCGGGTCAGGCCGATCGGGCCCGGTGTCGTGACGCCGCCGGGTGGGACCTCCAGCTGGGTCGCCGCGTCGAGCTTGCCGCGGCGGATGCGGTCGAGGGTCGCCGCCGCCAGCGGGACCTTGGCCAGGGACGCGATCGGGTATTCGCGGTCCGGGTCGATCCCGAGCTCGGCGCCCGAGCGCAGGTCGCGGACCAGGAACGAGCCGCGCAGGCCGCCGTCGTCCAGTGCCGCGCGCAGGTCTCGGACCAGCGAGGCGGTCACTCCTCCGCCCCGAGGCACCGGCCGACGGCCGCGCGCAACGTCGTCCGGAGCCGGGCCGCGTCCTCGGCCAGCGTCGCCGTCACGTCGAAGCCGCGCGCGAGGGCCGGCTCGCCGATCGGGCGCCAGGTCAGGCCCAGGTCCTCCGCCTGCGCCGGCGAGCACAGCAGCAGGTCCGCCGACGCGAACACCTCCGCGGCCGCCGAAGTCAGCGACTCGGCCACCGCCACCTGGGCCGGGGAAAGGCCCACGGCGTCGCGGACCCGCAGCACCCGGTCGCGGACGTGCGGCACGTCGTCCTCGGGCTGGATCCAGACCCGCCGCCGCGCCACCGCGGCGCGGCCCGCACGGAGCGTCTCCAGGTGCACCACCCGGCCCGGCGGCGGCGCGACCCCGGCGACCCCCAGCGGCACGGACCACACGCCTTCCTCGGCCGGGACGGCGGTGAGCGCGGCCCGCACCTCACCCGTGCGGACGAGCTCGGCCCGTTCCCCCGGCCCGGCCTCGCGAAACTCCAGGTGGATCTCCAGTGCCCTGGCTTCGGCGGCGAGCCCGGCCAGCCCCCGCACCCCGCACGTGGCCGGCACGGCCACCCGCACCGGCCGCAGCCGGGCGCGCTGCGCATCGTGTTCCATCGTCTCGGCCAGCTGCACGAGCCGGCGGGCCGAGGGCAGCACGTCCCGGCCGAACGGCGTGAGCCGCGCCCGGCGGGTGGAGCGGTCGAAGAGCCGTTCCCCGAAATGGCGTTCGAGCGCGGCGATGCGCCGGCTCGCGACCGGCTGCGGAATCCGCGCGAGCGCCGCGCCCGCCGTGAAACTCCCCGTCTCGCTCACGCTCACGAACGCCCTGCAGCCGCCGACCAGGTCCACGACCACACCTTATGCCAGATCAGCATCGAACCGCTCAGTTCCGTCTTGGACAGCATGAACGAACGCCGTGAAACTGCGGAGGACGATCGAGAACCGGAAGGAAGTCTTCGTGCCGTTCCCCCGAGCCAGGCAGGCCGCGCTCGCCGCGCTGCTCCTCGTTCCACTGACCGCCTGCACCGCGGAAGCGCCGAAGCCGGCGGCGCCGCCGACGTCGTCGGCCGCGACACCGGCAGCGGCACCGCAGCCGGACTTCGCCCCGCTCGAACGCGAATTCGACGCCCGGCTCGGCCTGTACGCGATCGACACCGGCTCCGGCCGCGAACTCGCCCACCGCGCCGACGAGCGTTTCGGCTACGCCTCGGCCCACAAGGCGTTCTCCGCCGCCGCCGTGCTCCAGCGCACCAGCATCGAAGACCTCGCGAAGGTGCTGACCTACACCCGGGCCGATCTGCAGGAGAACTCGCCCGTCACCGAAAAGCGCGTCGACACCGGCATCCCGCTGCGCGACGCGGTCGACGCGGCGTTGCGCTACAGCGACAACACCGCCGCGAACCTGCTGTTCCGGCAGCTCGGCGGGCCGCCGGGACTCGCCGCCGCACTGCGCGCGATCGGCGACACGACCACCCACGTCGACCGGACCGAACCCGCGCTCAACGACCTCGCGCCGGGCGACATCCGCGACACGAGCACCCCGCGGGCGATGGCCGGCACCCTGCGCACCTTCGCCCTCGGCGACGCGCTGCCGCCGGAGAAGCGGACCATGTACACGGACATGATGCGCGCCAACAAGACCGGCGCGACGGTGATCCGGGCGGGTACGCCGGCCGGCTGGGCCGTCGCCGACAAGACCGGCACCGGCGAGTACGCCACGCGCAACGACATCGCGGTGGTCTGGCCGCCGGGCCGGGCGCCGATCGTGCTCGCGATCATGTCCAGCCGCCAGGCCGAGAACGCCGAACACGACGACAGGCTCATCGCGCAGGCGGCGAAGCTGGCCCTCGGCACCTTCCAGCGAAGCTGACCGAAGTGGCCCGGTACCTCCGCCGAGACCTCGTCGAGCCACGCCGCCCGCCGGCGGCTTGCCCCACCGGTTCGGGTGGACCGCGACGAGCCCGGTTCTTCCCGGTGCCGCCGCACGGGCACCCCGGCCTCGCCGAGCGTGCCGGGCATCGGGCTGCCGTCGGCGAGGTGGGCGTTGCGCGGCAGGTCCTCCTCCGGCCACCGCCGAGCGCGGCGAACGGGGCGCGCGGAACCCGCCCCGCTCTCGTCCGTCAGCCCGCGTTGGCCAGCAGGCCCGGCGCCGGCGGGGCACTGCGCACCAGGCACGCATGGCACGGCATACCGCGCAGACCGTCCAGCACCTCGGCATCACCGGGGAAGATCGACTCGCCGCACAGGGCAGTCAGCCGCTCCGGCACCGGGCCGGCGGGCACGGGGATCAGGTGGCACACGCGTCTGCTCTCGCCGACGACGCCTCGGCGTAGCCGCACCAGTGCGAGCATCCCACCGTTCTCACCCATGGTGAGGAAAGTAGGGGAAAATCATCGTCCGGACTTCGTGCCGGGGACCCAACGATCTTGGGAGGCGGTGGTCCGGGACACCAAAGTCACCCCGGGGAGAGCACGGCCGCGCCCAGCCGAAGGCAGAGGGCCAGTGCCAGCTCGACGTCCAGCCGTCCCTCGGCCAGGCCGCGCGGGAGCAGCTCCTGGGCCTTGCGGACGCGGTACTGGACGGAGTTCTTGTGCATCGTCAGCTCGCCGGCCGCCGCGGTGTAGCTGCCACCGGAGCCGAGGAACACCCGGAGCGTCTCGCGCAGCCTGCCGCAGTTCTCGTCGTCGGCGGCCAGGGGCCCGAGCGTGCTCGCGACCCACAGCCGGGCCGCGTTGAGGTCGCTCGTCATCAGCGCGACCGTGCCTACCTCCCGGAAGGTCAGCACGCGGTCGCAGTGGTCCCCCGCGGCCAGCGCCAGCGCGTGCACCCGGCGGGCCTGCTGGTGGGTGTCGCGGAAGCCGCCGACGCCGGTGCCCGGGTCGCCGACGGTCACCCGGACGCCGCATTCGGCCTCCGCCAGCGCCGCGTCGAGGTGCTCGCGGCCGACCGACGCGCCCGGCGCGAGCGGAAGCCACACCCAGGCGCTGGCCTCGTCGCGGGGAACGAACAGCGGCCGCCCCTGCCCCCGGACGCGCTCGAACACCGCGCCCGCCACCGACTCCAGCAACGACAGCACGTCGTCGACGAAGGCCTCGGACGTGTGCCAGACGATCATGCCCACGTGCGTCCCGCGCAGGCGGTAGCCGATCACCGCCTCGGCCGCGTCGACGTCCGGCGGCCCGCCGTTGCCGTCGAGCAGGTCCGCCACCTTCGCCGCCCGCGCGGCACTGCGGTTGAGCAGCCAGCGGTCGCGTTCGTCCTGGTAGACGCCCACCAGCTGGCGGACCACGCGGGTGATGAACTCGTAGGCGACCCGCAGCAGCCGCCGCAGCATGGCCCCGAGCAGCGCCGCGTCGTCGACCAGCTGGGTGCACTCCCGGAACCCGAAGTCGAGCATCGCCGCCTGACCGAGGTCGTACGCGCGGATCAGGTCGAACACCGGGGTGCCGCGCTGCGCGAGCCGGCGCGCGTACTCGACCGCGGCGGCCGGCGGCTCGACGGCCGCCGGGTCGATGCCGTGCTGGAGGATCTGCAGCGCGGTCTCGAGGTTCTGGTACACGCTCGCCGACAGCAGGCTGACCATGCGCTCGTCGTCGTTGACCAGCTGCGGCAGATCGGTGGCGTACAGCTGGATCAGCTCACCCGTGAGTTCGCCCGCCCGGCTCGCCAGGCTGGCGGCGATCTGCCGGATGCGCTCCGAGACGACTTCTTCGTCCACCATGGAGCCACTCTACGGGGTGAGTGATCACCTCATCCCGGGAAGTCCTCGATCAAGGCGAACGTCGCGTCCGCGAACGGGGCTGTTCGTCCACATGGGACAGCGCCTGCACGGAACCGCCGCCATCCGGACGAACACGCCCGGGACGAACGTGATCGAGTGACCTGCACCACAGAGAAAACCCGTCATTCGGGTGCGCGCAATACGACAATCGGATCCACGGTTTTTGTTAAGTTGCGCGTTAAGCTGCGTCATCGAAACACTCGAAACAAATAGCGAAACCACGGAGCGCTTTCCGAACTGGTCTGGACCATGCTCGAAGATCACCCAGACGGCCTATTTTGCCTGGTTGACAAGGGTTCCGCAGTCACCGACGCGCACCGGCCGCTGTTTTCGTAACTTGATTACACGACATTTGGCGCTTGTGGCACCTCTCCACGAACGGTATATCTGGGTGACCGAATTCGCACCCGGCCGACGCACACCGCCGGCCGGTTCGTTGCCGCTCCCCGCTCACCGGAGGCACCATGCACCGCCTGGACCCGGCCCGTGACCACGTCCTCGGGCTCTACCGCATCATCGTCGGTTTCCTCTTCGCCTGCCACGGCCTGAAGACGCTGTTCGGCCTGTTCGGCGCGAAGTCCGCCGCGGCCGTCGGGGCGTGGCCCGGCTGGTGGGCCGCGGTCATCCAGCTCGTGTGCGGCGCGCTCGTCTGCGTCGGCCTCGGCACCCGGGTCGCCGCCGTGCTCGGCTCCGGCTCGATGGCCTACGCCTACTTCGTCGTCCACCTGCCGACCGGCCTGTTCCCGATCCAGAACGGCGGCGAGATGGCCGCGCTGTTCTGCTGGTCGCTGCTCCTCATCGCGTTCGTCGGCCCCGGCCGCTTCGCCCTCGGCAACATCCCGGTGCGCCAGCGGGCCGCGGAACCGACCCGGGCGGACGCGACAGTCTAAGAGGGACGGGAGATCCCGACGCCGCTGCGCGCGTCGGGACCGTACTTCGCCAGCTCCGCGGCGAGATCGAGGCGGCCGGGAGACTTCGCCCGGTCCTCGTCGGTCAGCAGGTCGCGGGGGATGATCCAGACGACCTCGAGCTCCAGCCCGCTGGGATCCTTGGCGTACAAGGACTTCGTGGTTCCGTGGTCGGAGGAGCCGACCAGCGCGCCCGCTTCGGTGAGCCGGGCGGCGAGCCGCTCGAGGTCCCCGAGGGTGTCCACCTCCCAGGCAAGGTGGTACAGCCCCACCGACGTGCGCCCGGCCCCCGAATCCGCGGCGTCGGCGCCGATTTCGAAGAGGCCGAGATCGTGGTCGTTGGCCGACCCGGGTGCCCGCAGGAACGCCGCGCCGCGGTACGCGTCGCCGCCCTCGATGTAGGCGAAGCCGAGCACGTCCCGGTAGAACGCCACACTTTCGGCCAGGTTCCGGACGTAGAGCACGGCGTGGTTCAGGCGGAAGATCGACATCGGTGCTCCACTGTCCGGCTGCGCGCAAATCGGTTGAAGTTTCAACTTAAGGTTAAGCGCGCACCCCGGCCCGGTCAACCGAGCAGCGCCGACACCCAGAGCCGGCCGAGCCACGCCGCGTACCGCTCGTCGGACCACTCACGGCGTTCGACGAGCTGGTGCCACAGCGTCCCGTCCGTGGTGGACCACAGCACGTCCCGGCACTCGTCTTCGGCCACCGCCAGCTGCCCGGTGCCGGCGGCCGCGCGGGCGTGCGCGGCCATGGCCGCCAGCCGCTCGCGGTCGATCTCGGCGAGCAGCGCCGCCGCCGCGGGGTCGCTCGCCGCCGCGCCGCGCACCGCCAGGTGCAGCCGCGCCGTCCGCCGCATGACCGCGGTGTTGAAGACGGCGAACGCGGTGAACCGGATGCGCAGGTCGGGCTCGGCCAGCACGTCCCGCAGCTCCGGGCGCTCCAGCAGCGGCACGTCCTCCTCGTCGCCGCCCACGGCCACGTCCCACGCGCGGTGCAGCAGCGCGGGCTTGTTCTTGAAGGCCGAGTAGACCGTCTCGGGAGCGACCCCGGCCTCGGCGGCGACCTCCGCGATGGTCGTCCGGCCGTAACCGCGGGTGACGAACAGGGCGTGCGCCGCGCTCAGGATCCGCCGCCGGTTCTCCCGTGCCTGCTCCCGGCGCCGGCTCGCGTCGTAGGACCGCTTGACGGGACCGCTCATCCGATACATCCTCACTGTATTGAAAACAGTCCGACCGTATTGGAGTCATCATGCCATCCCCTGCCGAAGAGTTCCTGGCCGAGATGCTGCCGCGGCAGACCGCCGCCGAACGGGCCATCCACGAGGGACACGCCGATCCCCGCAGCGACACCTGGTCCCACGCCGACCCGGTGAGCCTGTTCGGGGCCTGGCTGCCGATCCGGACCGGCTGGGCCGAGGTCGGCGAGGCCTTCAAGCGGGTCGCGGCCCAGTTCTCCGACCTGCGCGAGTACCGCTTCGAGGTCGTCGCCGCCGGCGCGAGCGGCGACCTCGCCTACACGATCGGCTTCGAGCACAGCACCGTGTCGGTCAACGGCACACCCCGGACGTACACCCTGCGCGCCACGCACGTGTACCGGCGCGAAGACGGCGAATGGAAGATCGTCCACCGCCACGCCGACCGGCCGCCGGACGAACCCGAACCCGGGGAAACACTCACCGGGACCCACTCTCGGTACGCCCGCTGACCGACCGGGCGACAAACCTTCGACACCGCATCGAGGCCCTGGTCAGGGCCGACGGCGGTTCGTAGGGTGAGTCCACCGCGGGACGCTGTGTCAGCCGCCCCGCGGGCGGCGGGGCCCCGGATCCGACCTTTCCCCGAAGCCACGTCCGGGGCACCGCCGCAGCACACCACCACCCCTCTGCGCTCATTTACATACATGCACCATGTATGTAACCTGGCCGCATGACCGAACACAGCGCGTCCTTGGGGCGGGAACACCGGGTCCGGCTGCCGGCCGGCGAGCTGCGGTACTGCGAGCGGGGCACCGGAGCGCCGGTGGTCTTCGTCCACGGGGTGCTGACGAACGCCGAACTGTGGCGGAAGGTCGTGCCCGACGTCGCCGCGGCCGGGTTCCGGTGCCTGGCGCCGGACCTGCCGCTGGGCGCGCACGACATCCCGATGCACGCCGGCGCCGACCTCTCCCCCGTCGGCAACGCCGACGTCATCGCGGACTTCCTCGACGCGCTGGACCTGCGGGACGTCACCCTCGTCGCGAACGACACCGGCGGTGCGCTGACGCAGATCCTGCTCAGCCGCCGCCCGGAGCGGGTCGGGCGGGTCGTGCTCACGCCTTCGGACTGCTTCGAGTACTTCTTCCCGCCGATCTTCAAGGCGCTGCCGCCGCTCGCCCGGATCCCCGGGTCGATGGCGGCGCTCGGGCAGCTGCTGCGGATCCGGGCGCTGTACCCGCTGCCGATCCTCTTCGGCTGGGTGGTCAAGCGGCCGCTGCCGGACGCCGTCGCGCAGGCCTACCTCGCCCCGCTGCGCAGGTCCGCCGGGGTCCGGCGCGACCTGCGGAAACTGCTGCGGGCCGTGCACCCGCGGCACACGCTGGCCGCCGCCGAAAAGCTGCGGGCCTTCGACCGGCCGGTGCTGCTCGCCTGGGCACCGGAGGACCGGCTGTTCCCGATCCGGCTGGCCCACCGGCTCGCCGCCCTGCTGCCGGACGCGAAGCTCGTGGAAGTGCCGGACTCCTACACCTTCCTGTCCGAGGACCAGCCCGCGGTGCTGGCCCGCCACGTCGTCGCCTTCGCGGGTGCCATGGCAGATTAGGCGGGTGCGACGTACCCAGCAGGACCGTTCCGCCGGCACGAAGGCCGCCCTGGTCGCGGCCGCGCGCGAACTGTTCGCCGCCCGCGGCTACCAGGCCGTGCCCGCCGACGAGATCACCCGCGCCGCCGGGGTGACCCGCGGCGCGCTGTACCACCACTACGCCGACAAGCAGGGCTTGTTCCGCGCCGTCGTCGAGCAGCTGGAACGCGAGCTGACCGACGAGGTCCGGGCGGCGTTCGCCGTCGGCGCGGACCCGCTCACCGGCATGCTCCAGGGCCTCGGCGTCTTCCTCGACGCCTGCCTGCGCGAAGAGGTCCGCCGGATTTCGCTCACCGACGCGCCCGCCGTGCTCGGCTGGGACGTCTGGCGCGAGATCGAGGCGGAGTACGGCCTCGGCCTGATCGCCACCGTGCTGGAGCAGGCCAGGGCGGACGGGCTGATCGTCGAGCTGCCGGTCGGCGCCCTGGCCCAGCTGGTGCTCAGCGCGGTGATGGAGGCGGCGCGCATGATCGCCGCGGCCGACGACCCGGCGCGGACCCGCGCCGAGGTCCAGCAGGTCCTCGCCGGGTGGCTCGGGAGCCTGCTGCGGACCTAGCGCGTCCGGTAGGTGCTCAGGTTCGCGGGCCCGACCCGGGTGGTGGAGACCAGCTCGAAGTTCGCGGCGGCGTCGAAGAGCCGACGCCCCGTCCCCACCACGCTGGGGAAGACGAGCAGGCGGTACTCGTCGACGAGGCCGTGGCCGGCGAGCTGCTTCGCGACCCCGACCGAACCGATGACGATCACGTCCCGTTCCTCCCGCTCGACCGCCTCGGCGAGTTCTCCCTGCAGCAGCACGGAATTCCGCCACGCGGACACGTCGTGGAGGGTGCGCGACGCGACCAGCTTCGGTGCGGCGTTGAGCCGGTCGGCGAACTCGCCCGACCGGCCGGGCCAGAGCTTCGCGAACAGCTCCCACGTGGTGCGGCCGAACAGGAGGACGCCGGTGTCCAGCAGGGACCCGAGCCGGAACTTGTCGCCCGCCACCGCCTCGCGCCCGTGCCGGAACGCCCAGCCGCCGGCGGGAGTGCCGCCGGAACCGTCCGGGTCTTCGATGACGCCGTCCAGGGTGATGAACTCGACGACGATCACGCTCATGGGGACTCCCGGTGACTTCGCTCCGCGCCCCGGTGGCGCGGTGAGCACCGGTACCTACCGGCGGCGGCCGCCGGATTCATCGGCCGCCGCCGGATCGCCTCACGCGGTGACGAGCGAGAGGCCGTAGGTCTGCAGGATCTCGTTCACCGGCTGGAACCAGGTCTCGCCGCCGGAACCGCAGTTGCCCCAGCCCCCGGAGGTGACGCCCTGGGCCTGGTCACCGGTGATGAACGAGCCACCGGAGTCGCCGGGCTCGGCGCAGACGTTGGTGCGGGTCATCTGGTAGACCGCGCCCTGGGCGTAGTTGACGGTCTCGTTCTGGCCCAGCACCGTGCCGCAGTGCCAGTGCGTGGTCGAACCCGAGCGGCACACCGACGTGCCGACCGGCGCGACCCAGGACCCGCGGACGAGGGCGTCGCTGACCGTGCCCCAGCCGAGCACGACCGGCGCGGTCCACCAGCCGCCGCCGATGCGGATGAACGAGTAGTCGTTGCCGGGGAAGGAAGAGCCGGCGAAGGTGCCCATCCACGAGCCGTCCCAGCCGACGACCGAGCTGCCCGTGCCGCCGCAGTGCCCGGCGCTGACGAACCCGCCCTGCACGGAGAACCCGATCGAGCAGCGGGTGTTTCCGTTGATGTAGTACGGGTCACCGCCGACGGTGCCCGCCGAGAACGGCTCGGCGGCCGGTGCGGTCGCCACCGTGACCGGGCCGGCTTCGGCCGCCCGCGCCAGGAAGGCGTCCACGTCGGCGCCGCGTGCGCCCGGCCGCAGGGTCACCACGACGCTGCCGGCCCGCGGGTCGGCACGCCAGCCGCTGACGGCGGCCGGGGCGGGTTTCGCCTTGGCCGCCGCGTCGATCGCGGCCTTCGCGGCGTCCAGCTTCGCCGCGGTGGTCCGGGCCGCGACGGGTTCGGCGCCGGCCTTCCGGACGGCGTCGGCCGCGGCCGGGTCGGTCACGCCGACGACCAGCGTGCCCCGGGCCGGGTCGAACCACGCACCGCCGAACGCCGGGCCGGCGGCCCGCTGCGCGCCGGGCAGCACCCGGGCGGCGGTCATCTCCTGGGTGAGCCGGGCCGACGCCTGGGCGGCGGTGAGCCCGAGGTCCCGCTGCATGGCGGCGATCAGTCCCGGTGACGCCTGGGCGACGGCGGGAGCGAGGGAGGTCAGGGACGCGGCAAGGACCGCGGCGGCACTGCCGAGGGTCAGGGCGATTCTTCGACGCATGGGAACTCCTCCAAGGCCGGGGGAAAGAAACACACCGTCCGCAGAGTGTGCGGTCGCCGCCCGGGCGAGGTCCAGATTTGTCCGGTCTTCTGTCCGGAATTCCCGATCGATCGTCCACTGTGGATGATCTAAGAGTGTTCTGCCACAAGAGTTTTTCCGCACACAACTGAGGCGCGGACCGGCCGGCGGGCCGTCCCGCGCCGTGTCACCCCTTCAGTGCGGCGTTGGTCTGAACCAGTAGAACACGGTGTCGCGAACGGTGACCCGAACGAGAGTCTGCCGGGCACCGGACGTGCCCGGCCGTCCCTCGCCGCGCCCGCACCGACGCGAAAAGCGATCCGGAATACGGGCACGACACCGCCCGGCCGCCGGGAAACGGGCGACCGGGCGGTTCCGTTCCCGAATCAGATTTCGTCGACCTGGTAGGCGATCACCCGGGCGGGCACGAGCAGCGCACCCGAACACTCCGCGACCGCCGGGCCGAATCCGTAGGGCACCGGAAGACCGGCCACCAGCCAGAACGCGCTGCCGTTGGAACAGTGCGCGAGCACCCGGTATCCGTAGCCCTCACCAGGAAAACAGCTGACCGACACGCCCTGCCCGAACAGGGTCCCGTAGCGCTCGCCGAAGCAACCGGGTGGCGCGAGATCACGGGTCGCCGCGGCCGCGGGCCCGACCGACAGACCGAACAGGGAAAACACCGCGATCGCAAAAACCGCGCATTTCCTTACCATGATCACTCCCTAGCGCCGAGAACCCGACATCCCGAGCGTAGGAGTGCACGGGAATTACCGGCAATTCATCGGGCCAGTGAATCGGCGCGCAGCGGAAAGTCACCCCGCTGCTCCATCCGGGCTAGCCGTGCGCCTGGATGGCGCCTCCCCGGCGCCACCCGAGTATCCGAAGAGGACGGTCAGTGGGCGAAGGCGTTCAGGAAGCGGTCGCGGAAGGAGTCCATCTTCCAGATCGGCGCCTGCGCACCCGGGTGGAGGCCGTCCTGCCAGCCCCAGCCGGCGATCCGGTCGAGGACCTTCGGGCCCTTGGCCACGATCGTGATCGGCACGTCGTGGACCGCGCCCTGCGGGGTGACCACCGGCGGCTGGTGGTCACCGAGGAACACCAGCACCAGGTTGTCGTCGCCGTACTGCTTGACGAACGAGATCACCGTCTTCAGGGAGTAGTCCGTCGCGTCGCGGTAGGCCTCGCGGATCTTCTCCGGGTCCTTCCAGACCGACTCCGGCGCTTCGCCCGCGGCGGGCTGCGGGTTGAACACCGAGCCGTCGCCGACCTGGTTCCAGTCGAGAAGCCAGGGCCGCGGCGACCAGGGCGCGTGGCTGGAGACGAGGTCGACCTCCGCCATCACCGGCTGCTTCGAGGCGTTCGCGAGCTCCTTGCGCTGCAGCATCGAGAGCGAGAACTGGTCGGGCATGGTGGCGTAGGCGAATCCCGGGCCGTGGTAGCCGATGGAACGGGCGTCGTAGTAGGCGTCCGGGTGGTAGAACTTCTGCCCCTCCGGCCAGTCCTTGGTGTGCGCGGGCACGTCCCAGACCGTCCGCCAGCCCGCCCGCTGGAACGCCCCGCCGAGCGTCAGCCGGTCACTGGCCAGGAGGTCGTTGTACCGCTGCTGGTTGTCGATCCACATCCCGGACTGCACGGTCGAGTGCGCCAGCCAGCTGCCGCCGCCGAACGTCGAGGACGACAGGAACGCGCTCCTCGCGCCGATACCCGCCGCGCGCAGCTCGGCGGTGCCCGCGTCGAGCGTCGGGCCGATCTTCGCCCCGATGACCGGGTCGTCGAGCGCGATCCGCCCGTAGCTCTCCACGAAGGTCAGCACGACGTCCTTGCCGCGCAGCCCGTTCAGCAGCTGCGCGCCCGGGGTGGCCCGGAACGCGTCGTCGGCGGCCACCTCCCCGAACGGCCGCTGGTCCCGCAGGTCGGCGCCGACCTGGCGCAGGTCACCGTAGGCCAGCGCCGCGGCGCTCTGGGCGGCGACCGGCTGGCCCGGCGCGATCTCGACGCCGAACACCGAGGAGACCATCCAGATCACCGCGAGGACGGCCACGACCCGCGTGGCGCCGGTCCGCCGTCCGGCGGCCACGCGGCTCAGCCGCAGCATCGCGAGCACCATGAGCACCACGACGGCCACCGCCAGCACGCCGGCGCCGAGCAGGGCGGCGGTCGTGGCCGCATCCCCGATCTGCCCGGCGAGGAACTCGACCCCGGCGTGGAAGAAGCTCCAGTCGTAGACCGGGTCGAACGGCTTCTCGAGGGTGGCGTAGAACCCGGTGTCGAGAGCCTTCATCAGGGTGAGCAGCCCGAGGCCGAGCCCGACGAGCACGGCCGCGACGCGCCGTGCCCGCGGCGGCAGGACCAGCAGGAACGCGCCGATGACGAGCCCCTCCACCGGCACGCGCACGAGCGCCGCGACGGAGAACGAGCTGAGGTCGTCCGGGGCGAGGAGCGCGAACAGCACCATCAGCGCGGCCAGCACGGTCAGGACCCGGCTCGCCACGACGTGCCGCACCCGGCCGGGCCGCGGCAGCCCGAAGTCGGGCAGCGCCGCCCCCGGGGTGCGGCGGCGGGCGCGCCGCACCAGCGGCAGACCGATGTTTCCAACCATGGCGGGCCTCACGTCGTGGTGCACGGTGGTGACCGCCGGCCCGTGCGGCCGGGCGGCGGTCGTCACCGGATATACGGGCCACGGCGGCGCCCGGTTCACGCGGGGCCGGGTTACTCACGCAGGAGCGTGGCCGGCACGCCGCGCCGGAAGGGAATCGACGTTACCCCCGCCCACCCGCGCCAAACCTCGCGCACCGGCTTTCACCCGCGGAAACACCCGAAATCCCCGGGACAGGGGAAGGAGCGTTGCGGGCCCGGCCCGCCGGTGTTCTCCTCGGGGAGTCCGAAGATCGGATTCTGCAGCGGAGGCGAACGATGAATCTGTTCGACAAGGCGAAGGAAGCACTCGGGAAGCACCCGGACCAGGCCGACCAGGGTGTCGACAAGGCCGCCGAGGCCGCCAAGCAGCGCTTCGGCGACCACGCCGACAAGATCGACCAGGGCTCGGACAAGGTGAAGGACTTCCTGCACAAGCAGGGCGGCGGGCAGCAGGAGGCTCCTCCGCAGTAGGTCCGGCCCGGTGCTCGCCCAGCCGCCTGAGGGGAAGCACGCTTCGCCGCCCCCGCGGCTGGGTACCACCGGCTCCGTGGTCGCCACCTACCTCGTCCCCGTCCGGACCGCCCTGCTCCTCTTCCCGCTCGTCGCGCTGGCCGTGATGCTCCCGGCCGCGTTCGTCAGCTACCGCCGGCGCGGCCGCGCCGGCGGGTGGCCGACGTTCGTCTTCTACGCGTTCCTGTTCTACCTGCTGGCGATCGCGACGCAGACGGTCCTGCCGCTGCCCGCCGACCCCGGGTACTGCGCGGGTCACACCTACGCCAGTTCGCCGCAGCTGCGGCCGTTCTACTTCGTCGAAGTGGTCGCCCAGCGGGCCCGCGGCCACTGGAGCCCCGGTGCGCTGCTACACAACCCGGCGGTCTGGACCACGGCGCTCAACGTCGTGATGCTGGCGCCGCTGGGGTTCTACGTCCGCTACGCGCAGCGGATGCGGCTGGTGCCCGCCACCCTGATCGGCTTCGGCGTGTCGCTGTTCTTCGAACTGACGCAGCTGACCGGCCTGTGGTTCGTCTACCCGTGCCCGTACCGGCTGTTCAGCGTCGACGACCTGCTGCTCAACACCGTGGGCGTCGTCGCGGGCTGGCTGGTCGCCGGCCCGCTCGGGCGCCTGCTGCCGTCGCCGGAACCCGAACACGACCGGCGCCGCTACGCCGCGAAGGTCACCTTCACCCGGCGGCTGTTCGCGCTGGCCACCGACCTGCTCGGGTTCGCCGCGCTGCTCGGGTTCCTCTTCGGCCTGCTCACCCTCTTCGGCGAGGACCTGCGCCACCGCGACACGCCGGTCGTCATCCTCGCCCTCGTGTGGTTCGTCGTGCTGCCCGTGGTGACCGGGTCGACGCCCGGCAAGCGGGCGATGCTCCTGCGGGTGGCCCGCCGGGGCGGCCGGCGGGCCGGACCGGTGGCGCTGCTGGTCCGCAACGGCATCCTGTTCTCGCCGCTGTGGCTGACCTGGCTGCTGCTGGACCTCGACCGCTGGGACCTGGGGAACCACCCGGAACGGCTGTTCCTGCCCGTCGCGCTGGCCGCGTCGGTGTTCGTGGTGGGCGTCTGGACGCCGCTGGCGGTGCTGCTCGACGCGGAGCACCGGGCGCCCTACGAACGGCTGACCCGCACCGTCAACGTCGCCGTCGTGCCCCCGGTCCCCGAGGAACCGGGGCCGGCGCCCGCCCCGCCGAAGGAAGTCCTTAAAGGACGGTGACGGACCATCGGCACTGCCCGGAGCGGGCAGCGCTGGTAGATTGCGCCGGAACGGACTGAGCCGCCGGATCCCGGCGACGCGCGGATCGTCGTCGTGTACGCCGCTCGCGAAGCGGTCGAAGCTTCCTGGGGCGCGGCATGACGACCTCCGATACCCGTGTCGGCGAGCCCGGTTCCGGGCATGAAGAAGGGGAGGGCCCCCGCGGGGGCCGGCACGGCGAAGGAGGCGGACGTGAAACTCCGATCTGTCCGGCACGAACTCGGCATCTCCCCCGAGCTCTCCGAACTGGCGCGGGTCCGCCACTGGGTCCGGGCGGTCCTGCGCGGCTTCCCGGCGAACGTCGTCGGCACGGCGGTCATGGTGGTGGACGAGCTGACGTCGAACGCGCTGCGCCATGGCCGCGCGCCCTACCACGTCCGCCTGCTGCCCGGTGCCGCCAAGCTGCGGATCGAGGTCGACGACAGCGGCGGCGAGCCCGCCCGCCGCCGGACGCCGTCCGACCACGGCGGCCGCGGCCTCCTGCTGGTGGAACGCTGCGCCGCGGCCTGGGGCCAGCTGCGCCGGCCCAGCGGCAAGACCCTGTGGGCGGAACTGGCCACCGACGCGGAGCCGGCCGTGGCCCGTGGCTGATCCGGCGCACCCGGTCCCGCACGGCGAGGCGGCCGCCCACCTCAGCGGTAGGCGCCCTGACCGACCGGCCGGACCACGATCTCGTTCACATCCACAGTGACCGGCTGCGACACCGCGTAGAGAACCGCACGAGCGATGTCGCCCGGATCGAGCTTCGGGTCCTGGGACCGTTCGGGCGGGATGCCACCGGTGTCCACCAGGCCCGGCTGGACCAGGGTGACCCGGACGCCGGTGCCGACGCATTCGGCGCGGATGTTCTGGGCCAGGCCGGTGACCGCCCACTTCGTGGCCGAGTACAGGTTTCCCGGGCGTACCCCGCGGCCCGCGGCCGAGCCCGTCAGCACGAGGTGGCCGCCGGTGGCGGCCAGTGCCGGGAGAGTCGCGCGGGCGGTCAGCGCGGGGCCGTAGACGTTGGCGAGCACCATGTCCCGCCACTCGTCCGGTGGCGCACCGCGGTGGCCGAGGAACGAGGTGACCACGCTGGCGCCGGCGTTGGCGAAAACCACGTCGAGCCGGCCCCACCGGGCCCGGACCCGGTCGACGAGCCCGCTGAGCTGCGCCCAGTCGGTCACGTCGCAGGCGGCCGGCCACACCTCGGAGCCGCCCAGCTGCGCGGCGAGGCCGGTCAGGCGGCTCTCGTCGCGGGCGACGAGGACCAGGCGGTAGCCGGCTTCGGCGGCGAGCCGGGCGGTGGCGGCGCCGATGCCCCGGGAGGCACCGGTGATGAGGAACACGGGATCGGTCACGGACGCAGCCTAGCCAACCAACCCCGGAATGGTCTAGACCATATAGGTCCCGTCACCCCACCGAGGAGAACCCGTCGACTTTTCCGACGACTTCGGCACCGCGGTGCGCGAGCACCTGCGCCTGGTCGAAGACCGCAACGCCGCCACCCTCGACGCGGTGGCCGCCCGGCTCCTCGACGTCGTCCGGGCCGGACGGCTCGTGCACACGGCGGCCGCGGGCCACAGCCTGGCCGCGGTGCTGGAGACGTTCTACCGCGCCGGCGGCCTGGCCTGCGTGCGCCCGCTGTTCCACCCCGGCCTGCTGCCCCTGCACGGCGCCCAGGCCAGCACCCAGCTGGAACGGGTCCCCGGACTGGCGGCGACGCTGGTCGCCCAGGCCCAGGTCCGGCCCGGCGACGTCGGGGTCATCTTCTCGAACTCGGGCGTCAACGCCTTCCCCGTCGAACTCGCCGGCGAACTCAAGAAACGCGGCGCCCACGTCGTCGCGTTCTCCTCCCGGCCCCACATGGACAGCGCCCCCGCGCGATCCTTCGCCAAACTCGGCGAGCTGGCCGACGCCGTGGTGGACACCGCGATCCCACCCGGCGACGCGGTCGTCCCCACGCCCAGCGGAACCACCGCGGCCCTGTCCACCCTCTGCTCGACGTACCTGTGGAACCTCCTGCTCGTCCGCCTGACCGCCCTGGCCGGCGACGTCGCCGTGCCGCTCTGGCAGAGCTCGAACCTGCCGGGCGGCGACACCGCCAACGAGCACCACCTCGACCGGTACCGGGACCGGGTGCCGATGCTCTAACCGGTCGGCGCGCCGGGAGCTTCCCGGCGCGCCGGCTTCGACGGCCACCAGATGCGGCGCCCGACGTCCACAGTCAGTGCGGGCACCAGCAACGACCGCACCAGCAGCGTGTCCAGCAGCACTCCGAACGCGACGATGAACGCGATCTGCGCCAGGAACAGGATCGGGATCACCGCCAGCGCCGAGAAGGTCGCCGCCAGCACCACGCCGGCCGACGTGATCACCCCGCCCGTGAGCGACAGGCCCCGCAACGTCCCCTCGCGCGTGCCCCGGGTCAGCGCCTCCTCCCGGACCCGCGTCATCAGGAAGATGTTGTAGTCGATCCCCAGCGCCACCAGGAACACGAACCCGAACAGCGGCACGACCGGGTCCGCGCCCGGGAAGTCCAGGACGTGGTTGAACACCAGCGCCGACACGCCCATCGTGGCCGCGAAGGACAGCACCACCGTCGCGATCAGCAGCAGCGGCGCCAGCAACGACCGCAGGAGCAGCGCCAGCACGAGGAAGATCACCAGGAGCACGATCGGGATGATCAGCGCGCGGTCGCGTCGGGACGTCTGCTGCGTGTCGAGCTGGATCGCCGTCGGGCCGCCCACCTTCGCGTTCGCGTCCGGGACCGCGTGCACGGCGCCGCGCAGCCTGCCGACGGTGGCGACCGCGGCTTCCGAGTCCGCCGGATCGGTGAGCACGGACCGGATCTGGACGCGGCCGTCCACCACCTTGGGGCGGCCGTCGGGGCCGGACACCGGGAAGGACTGCGCGACACCGTCCATCGTGGACGCTTCGAGCACGGCGGGCAGCGCGCCGGCGTCGGCGATCGTGACCGCGGGCGCGCCGAGACCGCCCGGGAAGTGCCTGCCGAGGATCTGCTGTCCCGTCCCGGATTCGACCTCGGTGAGGAAGACGTCCGACTGCGCGGTGCCGGACGCCTTGAGCTGCGGCAGGAACGCGACGCCGATCCCCAGCACCAGTGCCGTCACCACCCAGACCGTGCGCGGGCGGCGGCCGACCAGCCGCGCGATCCGGCCCCAGCTCCCGGCCGTCTCCGGGTGTGGCGACCCCAGCGCCGGCCTGAACGGCCAGAACGCGCCCCGGCCGCACAGGGCCAGCACGGCGGGCAGGAACGTGGTGGACGCCAGCAGTGCGGCCCCGATGCCGATCGCCGCGACCGGGCCCAGGCCCTTGTTGGAGTTGAGGTCGCTGAACAGCAGGCACAGCACACCGAGCACGACGGTGCCCGCCGACGCGGCGATCGGTTCGAGCGTCGCGCGCCAGGCGAGCCGGAGGGCGTCGAACCGGCTCGGGGTGTCGCGCAGCTGTTCGCGGAACCGCGCGACGAGCAGGAGCGCGTAGTCGGTCGCCGCGCCGAAGACGAGGATCGAGAGGATGCCCTGGCTCTGGCCGTTGAGCGCGAGGACGTCGTGCTTCGCCAGCAGGTAGACCACGAGACTGGCGAGCCCGAGCGCGAACACCGCCGACAGCAGCACCAGGAACGGCAGCAGCGGGCTGCGGTAGACCGCGACGAGGATCAGCGCGACCACCCCGCCGGCGACCAGCAGCAGGATGCCGTCGATCCCGCCGAACGCCTTGACCAGGTCGGCGATCTGCCCGGCCGGCCCGGTGACGAGCACGGTCAGCCCGGCGGGTGCGCCGGCGAGCCTGGCCCGGACCTCCTTGACGACGTCGGCGGGGTTGCCGTCGGCGAAGACCGGCACGGCGAGCTGCGCGGCCTGGTCGTCCCGCGGAGCCTGCTGCGGCCTGCCGAGCGGACCGGCCACCCCGGGCACGCCCCCCAGCTCCTGCGCCTTGGCCTCGAGGAACCGCCGGTCTTCGCCGGTCAGGCCGCTCGTGCGCTCGGCGACGACGGTCGCGGGCAGCACCTGGCGCGGGCTGAACGCCTTCTGCTCGTCGGAGACTTCGGTGGCTTCGGCCGAGCGCGGCAGGAAGGCGGCGTTGTCGTTCTTCGCGACCTCGCTGAGCTTGCCGGCGAACGGGCCGCCGAAACCGCCCAGGCCGAGCCAGGCGATCACCAGGAGGGCCGGGATCAGCCAGCGGAGGCGGCGCGGGTTGTCGTTCATGGTCGCTAAAGTCCCTTCGAGCGCGAACACGCCCAATTGTTCAGCAAGCTGAACATTCTGCACGACGACCCCTGAGCGACGGCGAGCACAGTGATGGTGAGCACAACCCCCGAACCCGACCTGGGCACCTGGCCCACCGGCCGGCTGCTGGCCGTGGCCGCACGGCTGGTGGAGCAACGCTGGGTGGCCGTGCTCGACGAACTGGGACTCACCCACGCGGGTCTCATCGCGCTGCACACCCTGCGCGACGGGCCGCTCCCCCAGCGGACGCTGGCGCAGCGCTGCCAGGTGACCGACCAGACGATGAGCCGCACGCTCGACCGCCTGGCCAAGGCCGGGTTCGTCGACCAGGCCGCGGATCCCGCCGACGGCCGCCGACGGCTCAACCGGCTGACCGCGCGCGGCCGGGCCGTCCACGAGCAGGCGGTGCGCGCCGAGCCGGCCCTGCTCGGCGGCCTCGGCGACGACGCCGCGTTCCGCGCCGGCCTGCTGGACCTGATCACCCGGCTGTCCGCGGGCGATTGAGAGCGGGCGAGGCTGGGTAGCTCTTCCTACATGTGGATCGCGGTGAGCACCCCAGTGGCCGTCCTGATCGCTACCGTCCTCATGGAGCGGTTCGAGCGGCGGTGCCGCCTGGTCCCGAGCCCCGAGACCGAACGCGCGCCGGCCCGGAGCTGACGCCGAATAGTTGATCCGTGTTCAACGGAAATCCCCGGTCCGGCGGGCACGGCAAAACCCGCTCACCGGCGAGGGGTTCCGGTGAGCGGGCGCCGCGGCAAAGACCTCCCGAATTCAGCAGGTCTTCCACGCGAAGTGGTAAATCGTGTCCACGCTCGCGTGTTCGGAATCCATTTCGATGAAACTCCCGCCCGACGAGGAACCCGCGTCGGCCCGCAGTTCCGCATTGATGTTCAGGTTGCGGCTCTCGCCGCACGGCGCGAACACCAGCTCGGCCACGTCGGTGGCGTCGACGGCCCGCCACACGCCGTGGAACGGGCCGGGGAAGGTGTGCCGCACCCGGGCGGTCGGCGCGGTCCCGGCGAAGTAGTAGTTGGCCTGTTCGATCGCGGTCGCGCCGGCCTCGATGTGCGCGAAGCCGCGGTACTGCGCCTGGGCGATCGCATACGTGAACCCTTGCGGCACGTGGACGAGCACGTTGATCTGGCAGTTCTTCCGGGCCTCGAGCGCCGACACGCCCCCGCCCGCCTTCGCGGTGAAGTTGGTGTAGTGCACCGTGAACGACGTGTTGTCGGATGCGACGTCGGCCGACGCGGCGGCCGTGCCCGCCGGGCAGCCGGAGCCGTTGATCGTCTTGATGTCGAGGGTGATTCTTTCGGCCGGAACCGACGCGGCCGGAGAATCGACGGGCGCGACGAAGATGGACAGAATCATTGCGGCTACGACCGACATACCGAGCATGACGCTCCTCCAAATGGGCCACGGTGCCTGGTGGTGATGATGATCGCGCGCGGAGAGGATCGTAGCGCGATCGCAACCTTTTCGACGGCCACTGAACGGAGTAACACGACAGCGGAGTGCACGGGAAATCCATTTCCCGCCATTTCACCTTTCCCCGGGCCCGATATTCGGGGAATCGAAGGTCAAGACCGCTGGTCCGGACCACTGCCGCGGCGGAGGGAATGCGGCGGGGTGCAGCCGCCGAGCAGCGCTTCGGCGTCCAGCGTGACCGCGCCGCTCCCCCGCTCGGCGAACCGCCGGGCGACCAGCGCGCCCGGCTCCTCGACCGGGTCGGCCCGGCCGGACAGGAAGGCCCACTCGTGCTCGTCGGAACCGAAGTACAGCACCGCGCCGAACACCTCGCGGAACCGCCGCCAGGACGCGCGCAGCGTCTCGTTGCGCCACAGCGTGGGGCAGCCCGCCTGGCAGGTCACCACGCCGCCGGGGGCCAGCACGCGCGCGCAGCGGGCGAGGAAATCCGTGCCGTACAAGCGATTGTGCTGCGCTTCCGCCTCGGTGTTCTCGTCCGGCAGGTCGATCACGACCACGTCGTAGGTCTCCCCGCGGCGCTCGGCCGCGGCCAGGAACGCCCAGCCGTCCGCATAGGACACCCGGACCGGCCCGTCGCCGCGCTCGGCGCGCGCCAGCTCCGCCGGGGTGTAGCCGTAGGGCAGGTGCTCGGCGCAGGCCCGCACCGCCTGGGCGTCGATGTCGACGTGGTCGACGAGCTCCGCGCCCGCGTCGACCGCCAGCTCGCTCGCGACGCCCTCGCTCGACCCGATGACGAGCACCCGCCGCACCCGTTCGGCCAGCAGGAGGGCGGGCACCATCAGCGCCTCGTGGTACACCAGCTGGCTGGCTTCGGTGCTCTGCCGCTCGCCGTCGCAGAACAGCGAAACCCCTTGCGCTGTCGTACCGATCAGCACTTCCTGGTACGGCGTGCGCTCGTGGAACCGCACGTCGCCGACCTCCCAGACGCGGGTGAGGCCGGCCCCGACCGGCTCGTGGATCAGGGGCATCGGCGTTCTCCCCGGTGCAGGACGGACAGGTGGACCGAAGCGGCGTGCAGCGACGCGGCCAGCAACCGCAGGGCGTGTTCGGGATCGGCGCGTTCCCCGCAGGTGAACACGTCGGCGAAGAGCGACCCGTGCTCCGGGTAGGTGTGGACGGACGCGTGCGACTCGGCCAGCAGCGCGACCACCGTGGCGCCCTGCGGGGCGAACCGCTGCGCCACCACGTCGAGCACCGTCGCGCCCGCCTCCGTCACCGCGGCCCGGAGCAGCTCCCCGAGGCGGACCGGGTCGTCGAGCAGGCCCGGGTCGACGCCGTGCAGCTCGGCGAGCACGTGCCGCCCGGTGAACCGGCCGACGTCAGGCATCCCCCCACCTCCCGAGGCAGTACGTGCGCAGCGGCTCGATCCCGTTGAACCCCACCGACGCGTAGCTCGCGGTGTAGGCCCCGGTACCCGGCACGTCGAGCCGGTCGCCGCTGCGCAGCGAAAGGGGCAGCCGGTACGGCGTCCGCCGGTAGAGCACGTCATCGCCGTCGCAGGTGGGCCCGGCGAGCACGGCCGGGCCGTCCGGGCCGTCGTGCGCGGCCACCGGTTCGAACCGGTAGGCGATCGCCTCGTTCTCGGCCTCGGCGAGCCCGTTGTAGCGGCCGATGTCGAGGTACACCCAGCGCCGCTCGTCCCGGTCCGCGACCAGCACGACCTCGGTCCGCAGCAGGCCGGCGTCCGCGACGAGCACCCGGCCGGGCTCGAGCAGCAGCTCCGGCCGCCCGGCCGGGAAGTTGTCCGCCAGTGCCGACGCGATCGTCGCCGCGTACGAGGCCAAGGACGGCACGGCCGTGCGGTGGGCGGTCGCGAAGCCGCCACCGAGGTTGAGCCGGGTCATCGCGACACCCTGCGCGGCGGCTTCGCCGAACAGCTTGGCCGCCGTCGCGATGCCGATCCGCCAGGCGGTGACGTCCGGCTGCTGGGAGCCGACGTGGAAGGCGATGCCGGGCCGCAGCCCCCGCTCGGCCGCGCGCAGCACCAGGTCGAGGGCTTCGGCCGGGGCGCAGCCGAACTTCCGGCCGAACGGCGTCGCCGAGTCCGGCGCGTCGAGCACGACGCGGATCGACACCGCCGAACCCGGCGCGTACCGGCCGAGGTGGTCGACGTCGGCGGGCGCGTCCGAAGTGAACTCCCGCACCCCGCGCTCGAACGCGAAGGCGATGTCCCGCGGTTTCTTGATCGGGTTGCCGTAGGCGATCTCCGCCGGGCCGGCGCCGCGGGCGAGGCACAGCTCGAGTTCGGCAGGCCCGGCGACGTCGAAGCCGATCCCGGCCGCCACCAGGGCGTCGAGCACCGGCGGGGCCGGGTTGGCCTTGACCGCGTACCGCACCAGCGCGCCGGGGAACGCCGCGCCGAACTCCCGCGCCCGGGCCGCGACGACGTCGGTGTCGACGACCAGGCACGGGGTCGGCGGGTCACGCTCGGCCAGGAACCGGCGGATGGGGTCGGCGCTCACGGGCGCCAGTGTCGCAAACCGGCGTCAGGCGAACCGCCACAGGTGGTCCGGGGTGCCGTTGTCGTCCCATTGGGTCACCTGGGCACCGTCCGCGGTGGACTGCTGGTCGACCGCCATCACCTTGCCGCTGCGGACGTTGACGAGCTTCGACCAGCCGCCGCCGGCGTCGACGATCCGCCAGTTGTGGTCCGGGGTGCCGTTGTCGCGGTACTGCTGGACGTGGGCGCCGTTGTCGAGGCTCTGGTCGTGCACGGCGAGCACCTTGCCGCTGTTGCGGTTGACGATCCGGACCGTGCCGTCGCCGTTGTCCACGACGGCCCAGAGGTGGTCGGCGGTGCCGTTGTCCGACCACTGCGTGACCTCGGCCATGTCGGCCAGCGACATGTTCGAGACGGCCAGGACCTTGCCGGACCGCTGGTTCTGCAGCTTCCGCCAGACCGTCGTCGACGCGGCCGGCCGGGTCAGCAGCGCCAGGTAGCCGCCGGCGACCGGACGGGCCTGGAAGCCGCGCTGGGTGGCGTCGGCGACGACGTACCAGTCGCTGAACGGCACGCGCTGCGGTGTGGTGTTCGCGTAGCTGTAGACGCCTTCGACCAGGGTGGCGCGGATGTTCGGCTGGTCGGCGAGCCAGGCCGCGGTCCACAGTTCCCAGTCGGCCTTCGTGTAGTTGTTGCGTGGGTCGAGCAGGACGCCGTGGGCGCCGGCGCGACCCTGGTACCAGGCGGCCTCCTGCGCCGCGACGCCGAGCGGGACCAGGTCGAGGCCGAGCACGCGGTCGGCGAAGCCGTTGTACTTCAGGCTCCAGGTGCCGGGCTGGTCGTAGGCGAGCCGCAGGTGCTGCCCGTCCTCGGCGAGCGTGACCCACTGGCTGACGTAGCTGCGGGAGGTCGAGCGGTACCGCTGGGCGTCGGCGGCGTTGCCGACCGCGGCGGCGATGATCCCCATGGCGCCGACCCCGATGATGCCCTTGAGGGCGAGGTTCGCGCTGTGGGCGATGAAGCCGGTGAAGTCGTCGGTCTGGTTCTGGAAGCCGGGGTCGAGGGTGTTGGCGACCAGGTACTCGGCCCACTGCCGCAGGATCCGGTAGTGGGTGTTCGCGAAGGCGACGGCGTCGGTTTGCGGCAGCCGCTGCACCAGCGCGGCGGCCATGATCAGCAGGTTGGCCGACTCCTCGACCGGCATGCTTTCTTCGTTGCCGTCGTTGTGCCCGGTCGCGTCCGGGTAGTGCGTGCCGAGGTCGTGCTCGGCGAACGGCATCGGCCAGCCGCCGCGCTCGGCGTAGTCGAGCAACGGCTCCAGCAGCAGCTGGAGGTAGGCGGGTGAAAGGTGGAGGTAGGCCGGGAACGCCGGGTAGGTGACGTCCACTGTGGACATGTTGCCGTTGGAGGAGATCTCCTTGAGGAACGCCCAGGGCGTGCCGCCCCGGTCGACCAGCTCGGTGCCGCCGAACGCCTGGCGCAGCGCCAGCGCGCAGATCCCGGCGTAGTGCTCGCCGGTGGTGCCGCCGCCGGCCGCGGCGACGGCGTCGTCGTGCAGCCGCTGGTCGATCCCGATCGCGGTGGACAGTGCGGCGGCATAGTCGTTCGCGAACCACACCGCCATGTCCTGCCAGCTGCTCCAGTAGTGCGTCCACCAGGGGCGGAGTTCGGTGCCGAGGTAGCGGACCGCGGGAGTGCGGACGTGCCCGACGGCGAGGGTGAAGGGGGCCGAGGTGCCGCCGGCGGGGACCGTGCCGAGGTTCTTGTTGAAGGCCAGCACCGGCCAGCGGTCGTTGATGGCGCGCGGCTGCGCGGTGTCGCTGGTGTTGTTCAGGGTGCCTTGGGTCGCCGAGGCGGCGCGCACGAGGGTGTCCTGCCCGATCTGCCAGGTGGTTCCCGACGTCGGTGCGGCGAGCACGAGGGAGCCCCAGCTCGCCTGGTCGCCGTTCTCCTGCAGCACGCCGGGGCTCGCCGGGGTGCAGCTGAGCAGCGTGTAGCCGTTCGCTTGCTGCTGCGACCAGGTGACGGGCGTGGCGGTGTTGCCGTGCACCCACTCGGCCGAGGTGTCGAAGTGCAGGTCGACGACGTGCGCGCGGCCGTCGGCACTGGCGGCCTCGATCGTCACGTACCCGAACGGGACGCACTGGCGCTGCAGGTTCGCCGGGTCGACCGGGGAGAAGAAGGTGACGGTGAGGTTCACGCCGCCGCCGGTGAGGACGTAGCTCGAGCGGGTACCGGTGACCTGCAGGCCGAGCTGCGTCATCGGGGCCGGGGCCGGGCTGCCGGGCGCGCCGGCGAAGAGGTAGGCGGTGCCGTCGATGCGCGCGATGCCGCAGAGGGCGGTGATGTGGCCGGTCCAGAAGCTCGACCAGGTGCCGGCGAGGTTGTCGGCGGGCTGCCAGGTGGAGAGGTAGGGCGAGCGGACGATCAGCGGGGTCGCGGGCGGCCGGATCGGGCTGAAGCTCCCGGCGGCGGTCGTGGCATTGGCGTTGGCGTTGGCGTTGGCGTTGGCGTTGGCAGCATTGGTGGCGGCAGCTCGAGCGGTGGCGGCGCCGGCGCGAGCGGGAGCGGCGGCTGCGGTTCCGGGCAGCCAGAGGGCAGCGGCCACGGCGGCGGCGGTCCCTCCGGCGAGCCGGAGCAGCTCGCGGCGGGTGAGGTGATCGCGTTCTGGGTCTCGTGCTGGTTGTCGTTCCGGGGAGGACATCGGTGGCCCCTTCCAACGGCGTACGAGCCGGGCGAGAAACACCTTTACATCGTTGGTACAACGTTGTAAATCCGCCGAAGGTCGGGGTGGGAGCCGGGTGCGGACCAGCGGGACCGCAGGTCCGGTGCCGGGTGGGGCGGCGCGGTTCCCACCGCCAACACCGAGCGGACCGCGCCCGCCGGGCAAACCCTGCCCGCGACCCCAGTCAGGACCGGCGGGCCGGTGTCCCCACTGGCCGTGCCGAGTGCCGGGTCCGCCGGCCTGCCTGGGCTGAGCGAACCGAGCGAGCCGGGCTGGCCCGGGAGGGCCCGGGAGGCCGGGAGGGCCCGGAGCGCCAGGCGAGCCCGGCAGCCCGGCATCCCAGCAGCCGAGCAGGCCGGCAGCCGAGCAGGCGACCAGCCCGGCAGCCCCAGCAGGCGAGCAGGCGAGCAGTCCCAGGCGGCTCCCAGCCTGCGGCGCCGGGCTGAGGCTGCCTACCACCCCACCCCACCCAGCCCAGCGAGCAGTCTCAGGTGGGTCAGCGGGCGTCCGGCCTGCGGCTGCCACCACCCGCCCCACCCAACGCTCCCGCGCCCCGGCTCAGGCGGCCCGGGGCGGCCGGTCCGACGGTGGCCACACGTACGGCAGGTCCGGCGGCACCCCCGGGAACCGCGCCGCGTAGTGGTCCGGGTCCTTGCGGACCAGCGCCGACTGGTGGCTGCGGTGGAGCGCTTCGTCGCCCAGCCACGGGGGCACCTCGCCCGTGGCCGTCAGTTCAGGCTGCGTCCGGATCTCGGCACTCCGCACCGATCGGGTGAACTCGTCGGCCAGTTTCGCCGCGCACGTGTCCGCCGCGCCCAGGTCGCACCACACCGCGCAGACCTCGAGGCCGTAACGCGTCAACGCCTCCTCGTAGCCGGTCCACATCTTCGCCGCCGGGTGGTGGCGCCAGCCGTAGCCGGGGATCACCAGCGCGCGCAGCACCTGGAGTGCCTCGACGCGCTGTTTGCCCAGGCGGCGGCGATCAAGCGCGCGGGCGCTCGCGGTGAAGTCGGCGCACGGCAGGAACGTCTGCATCCGGGGCGGGTACCCCGGCAACCGCCCGCCGACGCGGGCGGATCGCCCGCCGCGACGACCCCGGGAACGAGGCCGTCGCAGGGGCGATCCCCTCACCGCTCGCCGCTGCGGGCGCGGGCGGTGACCGCCGCTTCCGGCTCGACGCTCACCCGCGGACGCAGAGGCCGGGCTTCGAGGCCCTCGACGTCGATCACCAGGAACCAGTGGGCGTTGGCCGGGATGTGGATCTTGAACATCGGTGCGGTGGCCACCCCGCCGTGCATCCGGTAGTACTGCCGGCGCCGGTAGGCCTGGAAGTTGACCGCGGTCAGCAGCCTGACGTTGGCCATCGCGTCCAGGCGGACGGTGACCACCGCGTCTCTTCGCACCTTCCCGAGATCGAACACGCTCGCTTCCATTTCGTCCCTCTTCCACGCATGGTTTTCGGTCGGGTCCTGCGGTCGCGGGCAGCGCGGAACGCGCCGCGAAGCACACGACGGACGGAAGGTCGGGACGCGACTAACCGGGGCCGGTGCCCGGTTCGCTCGGCCGCCACAGCGGCAGGAAGTCCCCGTGCACCCAGGTGGACGCGGGGAAGCGGTGCGGCGCGTGGCCGGCGGCCAGGCAGGCGGGCGGGATGGTGGAACCGGTGCCGGAGGCGACGTCGGACGACACGGGTGCGCCGGGGTGCGCCGGGGTGTCCCCGGACCGGTGGCCGGCGGCGGCCTGCGCCCCGCGGTCCCGGGCCAAGGCCGCGCTCCGGTGCGAGCCGGCCGCGGCGGCCGAGGCGCAGACCCGGCCGGAGGCGACGAACCGGGCGGCCGCTCGCCCGGCCGCGGCGGGACCGAACTGCCAGGGCGGCGCCGGGCCGGCTGCCGCCGGTGTCCCGGCGGGCGAGGTCACGGGCCGGACGGGATCGGCCCGGGGCGGTCCGACGGCATCGGTCACCGGCGCGACGACCGGAGGCCCGACGGTGTCGGCGACGGGAGTGAGCAGGTCGCCCACGACGGGCGACGCGGCGCCGAGCACGGACCCGAGCAGGCCCGAGGTCACCGGTTTGACGAGCCCGGTCAGCGGACCGAGCAGACCGGTCACGGGCGGTGCGACGGCGGAAACGACCGGCTTCACGACCGTGGCGACGGTCTTGACCACCGGCGAGAGGACGGCCCGCGCGGCGCCGGTCACCGGCGCGAGCACCGGAACGGCCGACCGCACGACCTGCGAAACGGGCGCAGCGATCCCGGCCACCGGCGAGACAACGCTCCCGACGGCCCGCGACACCGGCTCAACAGAACCGATCGCGCGCGACACGGGCGCCGCCACCGCACCCACACCCGCGGCCACCGGCGAAACAACGCTCCCCACCGCACGCGACACCGGCTCCGCACCGGCGGCAGCGCCCGCAGTCACCGGCGAAACCCCGGCCCCCACCGCACGCGAAACCGGCGCCACAACCGCACCAGCACCCAGCGGCGAAACCCCAACCTCGGCAACACGCGACACCGGCTCGACAGAACCCACCGCACGCGACACGGGGTCCGCAACCGCGGCCACCGGCGAGACAACGGAACCCACCGAACGCGACACCGCGCGACCTGCCCGGGAAACCGGCTCCGCCGCGACCGGCGCCACATCGGCATCCGGCACCCGCGCCGCAGCGCGTTGCTTTCCCGGCGAAGCGATCCGGTCCTTCGGCGGCTGGACCGCGTCCGCATTTCCCTTCGGCGCCACCACACCCGCCACCACGCCGACCGGATCCGGGAGGCCCGGGACCGCCGCTTCGGCGTCTCCCGACATCAGCCACGACACCAGCCACAGGCCCGCCACGGCTCCCGCCAGTACCAGCAGCCGCCGCGCGGCGACGGATGCGCCGGCCACGTTGCGAGCCCGGGTCACGTCGGCGAACCTCCACATTCAGAGCAGGCCTGGGACGTACCCCTCAACGGCCGAGGCCACACCCCTGCTACGGCCCGCGCGGCGCTTCCACTCGTCCGGCCTAATCCTTAGGTATCAGCATGCCTGACTTAAGACTCCATGCGGGTGAGACAGTTGGGCCAGGCGTCCGGGTCGGGATGCGTCCGCGAAGTCAGGCTTCCTGAGCGCGTCGCTGCCCGGAGAGCGCGCCCAGCGCCGTGACGCCGTGCTGCAGCCCTTCGCGGAACGTCGCGCGCTGGCCAGGGCTGAGGTCGGCGAGGAGGGCGTTCTCCACCTCCGCGACCGCCGGTGCGCAGCCGGCGAGCAGCGTGCGGCCGGCGTCGGTGAGGCCGGCCAGCAGGACCCGCTTGTTGTCCGCCTTCGGCGTGCGCGCGATCAGGCCGCGTTTTTCCAGCGCCAGCACCATTTCGTGCATGGTCTGCGGACGCAGGAACGACCGGCGGGCCAGCTGCGCCGAGGACAGCGCGCCGCTGGCTTCGAGCACGGTCAGCGCCGTGTACTGCAGCGTGGTGAGCCCGAGCGGCCTCAGGGCGTCGTCGAGCAGCGCCCTGATCACCAGCTCGAGCCGTTTGACCAGGTAGAGGGTCAACGGCGCGCCGACGGGGTGTTCCTGGGCGGAGGTGCTCACGGCGCCCATCATGACACGCGCCCGCCGCTATGCTCCGATCATGGACCTCGGTCGGCAGACGCGTGTTCGGCAAGCGTTCGAGACTTTCTTCGCGGCCCCGGAGCCACCGCCGGAAAACCCCGTCCTCGCTCTGTTCCACCGCACCGCGGAAACTGTGCCCGCGTACCGGAAGTTCCTGCGCGAACACGGGATCGAGCCGCAGACCGTGCAAACCATGGCCGACTTCGCCCGCTTGCCCCTCACGGACAAGGCCGGCTACCACCGGAAGTACCCGCTGCCCGAGCTGTGCCGCGGCGGCACCTTCGACGAGCTCGACATGATCGCCGTCTCCTCGGGCTCCAGCGGCCACCCCACGATCTGGCCGCGCGCCCTCGAAGACGAGCTGCACGTCGCCCGGCGGTTCGAAACCGTGCTGGTCGACGCCTTCCGGGCGGATCGGCGCAGCACCCTCGCCGTCGTCTGCTTCCCGCTCGGCACCTGGGTGGGCGGGCTGTTCACCACGGCGTGCGTGCGCCACCTCGCCGCCAAGGGGTGCCCGATCACCGTGGTGGCGCCGGGCAACAACAAGGCCGAGATCCTGCGCGTGCTGCCCGAGCTCGCGCCGCACTTCGAGCAGGTGGTGCTGCTGGGCTACCCGCCGTTCGTCAAGGACGTCGTCGACACCGGGCTCGCCGAAGGCGTCGACTGGCCCTCGTACGCGGTCAAACTCGTGCTGGCGGGCGAGGTGTTCAGCGAGCAGTGGCGCGAGCTGGTGGCCGGCCGGGCCGGGATCGCCGACCCGGTCCGCGACATCGCGTCGCTGTACGGCACGGCCGACGCGGGCGTGCTCGGCACCGAAACGCCGATGTCGGCGGCCATCCGCCGGTTCTTCGCCGGCCGTCCGGACCTGGCGCGCGAGGTGTTCGGCGACGCGAGGCTGCCGACGCTGGTGCAGTACGACCCGGCGAGCCGCTTCTTCGAGGTGCACGAGGGCACGCTGGTCTTCACCGCGGACGGCGGTGTCCCGGTGATCCGCTACCACATCGCCGACGACGGCGGGCTGCTGCCGCACGCCGAGCTGCTCGCCTACTGCGCCCGGCACGGCTTCACGCCGCCGCCGGGGCCGGAGCTGCCGTTCGTGTACGTGTTCGGCCGGTCCCTGTTCACGGTGTCGTTCTTCGGCGCGAACGTCTACCCGGAGAACGTGACCGTGGGCCTGGAGCAGCCCGGTATCAGCGACACGGTGACGGGCAAGTTCGTCATCGAGTCGGCCGAGGACGCCGACCGCGACCGCCGGCTGCGCATCACGGTCGAGACGGCACCGGGCGCCACGGCCGACGCGGGCCGGATCGCGGCGGCCGTGCGCGCGCAGCTGGTGCGGCTCAACAGCGAGTTCGCCCACTACGTCCCGCCGGAGCGGCAGCTGCCGGACGTCGTGCTGCGCCCGGCGGGCGACCCCGAGTACTTCCCCGTCGGGGTGAAACACCGCTACACGCGGCAGGCCTAGGGCCGGGCGAGTTTGCGGAACCGTTCGCGGCGCTCGTCGGCCGACGAACCGTCGGCGATGTCGTCGTCGAACCACGAACACAGGGCCGCCCACAGTTCCGCACGGGCCGCGAAGTCGTCCGCGGCCACCGGAAGCTGCTCGAGCTCGGCCACGTCGGCGACCAGGTGGTCGAGGCGGCGGTCGCAGAGCCGGACGTATTCGCGGACGACGATGTTGGCGTCGAGGCCGGTCTTTGCGCGGGGGCCCGCCGCGCCGCGCAGCTGGGCGTGGAGGCTGTCTTCGCAGTAGAGCGGGAATCCGGAGATCGATCCCGGGTAGCCGGACTCGGCCGCCCAGTCGCGGAACGCGCAGATCGCCTGGTAGCGCGTGTACCAGTCCTGTTTTCCGGCGGCCAGGCTCGCCAGCTTCCGCCAGGCGTCGCGGTCGGCCGAGCGCCAGCGGTCGAGGGTGCGGCCGTCGTGGGGTGAGCCGGGGGCGTGGGCGCGCCAGAAGTGGGCGCGGCAGCCGGCGATCTCGGCGACGAGCCGCCGGACGTAGCTGACCTGTTCCCAGACGTGGGCGCGTTGTGGCCGCAGGGGTGCTGCGCGGTCGGGGGAGAACGTCACCATTTCGAAGACGCGGAACAGTTCGTGGCCGCGGAGGGCGGCGAGGTCGGGGTCCTCCCCCATCACCCAGGAGCGGCGTTCCGGCAGTCGTCCGCTGTGGCTGATCGTCGCCGCGTGGTAGAGCTCGCGGACGGCGCGGCGGGCCACTTCGTCCCGTGTTTCGCCGAGCAGACGGGGGTTGCGTGCGCGGTCGCGCAGGTCGCGCTCGCCGCGGGGGCCGACTTCGAGCATGGCGACCGCGTACACGCTGGCCGCGTTGTAGCACTCCTCCCACGAGCGGCGGGGCCCGGCGGCTTCGACGGTGTCGTCGAGCGCCTGCGGGTCCGGCGGCCAGCGGCGGTCCGGGCAGACGTCGGCCAGCCGGACGCGGCTGCCGGGGTAGGCGGGCTGGGGTTCGGGCACGGCGCCGGTGACCGGTTCGACGTCCGCCATCGCGCGGCGCAGCACCGACCAGACCAGCGACAGGTCGAGAGCCCGGTTGGACAGCTGGTGCCAGCTGCGGTGCCAGCGGCGGCCGAACCGGCGGTAGTCGGCGATGAGCCGTTCGATTTCGTACTGCGAGAGCGCGCAGAAGTACGAGCGCATCTCCGCGGCGCGCTGGTTGTACTCGGCCAGGCGGGCCGGAGTCGCCTCGTGGACGAGGAGTTCCTCGACCGGCACCTTCAGCACACGCCGGTGCAGCTCGAGCCGCTTCTCGCGCGGGATCGCGTACGGGCGGGTCCGGACGTCGAGGTCGACGTACCGGCGGAAGCGCAGCTCGATCGCGGCCCGCAGTTCGGCGCGGCGCTGCGCTCGTGCGTCGCCGGGGGCGCTCGCGGTGGTGCGCCGCACCCACCAGGACCCGGCCACCGAGTCGCCGTGGCCGAGGACGAGCGCGTGCCGGTAACGGGCGATGAGCAGGGCGACGTCGCGGCCGCGGCCGGCGTGGCGGGGCTGGCGGGCGAAGTCGGGGCCGATCCACCAGCGGGCGAGTCTCGGGTGCCCGCGGCTGCAGACGGTGATCACGTCGTCGTAGGTGGCGAGCGCGTCGAGGTGCAGGTCGAGCTGTTCCTGCAGGGCGGCGATCTCGAGTCTGATGTAGACGTTCGCCGGGTCGAGGCTGACCGCGCGGTAGTACTCCGCGAGGGCTTCGTCGTAGCGGCGGTAGGCGATGAAGTGGTTGGCGCGCTGGTAGGCGTCGAAGAGCTCGTAGGGGATCTTCGCGCCGCGCCAGGCGGCCCAGTGGATGTTCGAGCGGACGTACGCGCTGCGCGGGATGACCAGCGCGGCCACCGCGTTCGCGGCGCGGTGCAGCACACGCGGCCAGTTCGCGTCCTCGATCACCAGGGGGCTCGCGGCGAAGCGCGGAACGCGGACGAGTTCGAGGATGAGCTGGTGGCGGCCGGGGGTGTTGCCGGGCCGGACGGTGCCGGTGACGGTGAACGCGGCGGGCGGCTGGGCGAGCCGGATCACCTTGGTGACGGCCTTCCACCAGCCCTCCGCGGAGTCGCCGGCGTGCTCGACGATCTGGAGGAAGTCGTAGGAGCTGCCGGCGCCCGGGACCGGTGTCGGGGTGTAGAGGCGGGAGTCGTTGAGGAACCGCTTGAAGGTGGCGGTCAGCTCGACGGCGGAGTCGACTTCGCGGTCGTGGCTGCCTTCGGGCCGTTCGTCGACGAACACCCGGATGTCGATCTGGTTGGCCCGGTAGGCGGCGGCTTCGAGCCGCGCCTTGCCGATGAAGTACAGGGTCAGGACGGCGGAAACGATCACCACGGACGTCTGCAGCACGGTCCAGGTGATGACGGTGGCGACCTTCGGGTCCCGCACGAACGTCCAGGACTGGAAGAACGGCAGGTAGGGCACGACGGCGAAGCCGGCCGCGACGAGCCCGGCCGCCACCGCCGCCAGCCACCACCGGATCCGGTGCGCCGCGGGCAGTTCCGCCTGGTCGAAGCCCCCGAGCCGCCGCCCGTGCACCATCGATCACCCCCTCGTGTGTCAGGTTACTCGCGGAGGGGGTGTGATTCGTTACGGCTCGTTACTGATCCGACCGGAAGCAGGCCGACCCCCGCGCGGCACGGAACCGTTGCCCCCAAGTCATTCGGCCGTGGCTGTAGCCGGATTGGTAGCGATCGGCTCAGAATCCGCGAGGTCGGCGATCACCTGGGCGTGGCACGGTTCGGGGACGCACCAGCACCCGAGCCGCCGCCCGCGCAGCTCGGGCAGCAGCGCGAGGAGGTCCGGCCTCCCCAGCAGGTACTCGCGGTACTTGGCGAGGACCTCCTCGCGCGTGCCGTCCGGACCGGGCCGGAACGGGCTGGCCAGCTTCGAACCCCCGAGGTGCCAGCCCCCGCGGTGCATGGCCCGCCCGACGTAGACGACGTCGGCGTACTCCGGGTCGTCCCGGTGCCCCTTCAGGTTGACGACCGTGGTCGGCATGCGCTCTTCCCTCCGGTTCCACCCGATGGTCCGCCTAGTGCAGATGCACTATGCTGAAGGTTCACGGTTGAGCCGGCAGCCGCTGCCGGACGTCCCGCGCCCGGATCGGCAGGCTGCCTACTCCGGCACCCCGTCCGTTCCCGGGTACGTCCGGTCCGCTCCCGCTGCCCGACGAAAGGGTGTGCCGCGATGGTTCCGGAACCACGCTCGGCCGACCACCAGCTCACCGCCACCGGCTGGATCACCCCCGGCGGCCGCATGTCGCTGCGCGTGCTCCACCCCGGCACCCACACCCTGCAGGTCGAGGTGACCGGCGAAGTCGATCTCGGCACCGCCCGCCGCCTGGACGCGGTCCTGCAGGACCGCGTCCGGGCCGGGCTCGGCGAAGTCGTCATCGACCTCTCCGGCGTCACGTTCTTCTCCGTCGCCGGGCTGAACTCGCTGCTGCGCGCCCAGCTGCTCGCCGACTCGGCCGGGGCCCGCCTCACCGTGGACTCCGGGCGGTCGCGCGCGGTGCGCCGGCTGTTCACGCTGCTGCCGACCGACTTCGACAGCGTCGCGAACGTCCGGCCGGTCCCGTGACCGCTCCCCCACCGCTCACCCGGCCGCCTGACGGCCGAGCCGCCGGACGGCTTCGACGATCGCCGTGTTCGGCGCACCCTTCACCAGGTATTCGGTGACGCCGGCCGCGGCGAGCCCGGCGATCGAGGCCCGGTCGGCGTAGGCGGAGAAGGCCAGGATCGCGGTGTCCGGGCTGCGCCGGGCGATCTCGCGAGCCGCCTTGGCGCCGCCGCCGCCCGGCATCCGGACATCGAGAACGGCGACCGCGGGCCGGTGCCGCTCCGCGAGCCGGATCGCTTCGTCGGCGTCTTCGGCGACCGCGACCACGGCGATGTCGGCCTCGGAGTCCAGGAGCTCCTTCAGGACGTCGCGGATCATCGCGTCGTCGTCGGAGATCAGCACCCGCAGCTCGGTCATGCCCCGAGCTCCGGCGCGTCGGGCAGCAGGGGCAGCCAGAACTCGACGACGGTGCCCTCGTCGGGAACGCTCGCCACCGAGAGCCAGCCGTGCGCCGCTTCGGCGCGTTCGTGCATCTCGACGAGCCCGAAGTGCCCCGCTTCGGCGTCGCCGCCGGCCGTGCCGACGCCGTCGTCGGTGATCCGCACCAGGGTTCCGTTGTCCACGGTGGACAGCGTGACCTCGACCCGGGTGGCCCGCGCGTGCTTGTGGACGTTGCTGAGCGCCTCCTGGCAGATCCGGTACACGGTGATCGCCGCTTCCGGCGACGGCTCGGCGGTGAGCTCGTCGCGCACCGCGTGCGTCAGCCCCCACCGGCCGGCGACATCGTCGGCGTAGGCCGAGACCGCCTCCACCAGGCCGTGCCGGTCGAGTTCCGGCGGCCGCAGCCGGGACACCAGGCCGCGCAGCCGGGCGATCGCGGCGGCGACCGACTCGTCGAGGCCGCCGACGGCGCTCGCGTGCGGTTCCGGCAGCCGGGAGGCGAGCAGCTGCAGGCGCATGCCGACGGCCACCATGGACTGGATCGACTCGTCGTGGACGTCCCAGGCGATCCGGCGCCGCTCCACCTCCTGCGCCTCCACCAGGTGCCCGACCAGCCGGCGGCGTTCGCGCAGCGCCTGCTCGGCGTTGCGGCGTTCGGTCATGTCACGGGTGACCTTCCCGAACCCGTGCAACCGGCCCTGCTCGTCGTAGAGCGCCGTGATGACCACGTTGGCCCAGAACCGGGTGCCG
>Ga0207678_10000147_pt1 | contig 57839 bp, 58 predicted proteins | sample KBSC63metaG_FD_184319 | JGI IMG/M metagenome (GOLD analysis project Ga0207678, IMG submission 184319) | Corn rhizosphere microbial communities from Kellogg Biological Station, Michigan, USA - KBS C6-3 metaG (SPAdes) (version 2) | ecosystem: Host-associated > Plants > Roots > Rhizosphere > Soil ... | reverse complement strand
AAGGTGACCCATCCCGACGCGCCCGTCACCCTCCTCCTCGCCCATGCCATCGAGCTATACCTCAAGGCCTTTCTCCGGCTGCGCGGGGTTGGCATTGAGGAGGTGAGGACCACTTTTGGTCACGACTTAAAAAGCTTGTTGATGAAGCATCTACACGCGGTCTCTCGCTCGGCAAGGAAGAGATCGACATTGCCGCGGTCCTCACTGAGAAAGAGTCGATAAGACGGTCCCGCTACATTGAGACAGGCTATTACCAGCGACCGGGACTAGCCGCTCTGTCCCGCACCTCCCAAGGTCTCGACCAATCTGTGTCAGCCGCATTGAGGGACGCAGGCATGAGCATTCAATCGGCCGAACTCAACCACATCGAGGCTGACTAAAGCCTTCTAATACCGCTGTTGGACCTATCCTTGGACGTGCAGATGTCGATTGCCACCATACGATGCCGCCAGGACCACCGCCGGGGCCACCGCCGCGGCGGAAGCCACCACCGCCAGGAAGGTTTCTGATCACGGCCGGATCGGTCGTGTGTACCACTCACAGGCGCGAAGAACCCGGATGCCACCTTACTCTGTGAGGAAAGTGATTTGGGTGGGAGCTTCACCCCGATATAGGCGCTCGGCGGTCATGACCACCGTCACCTGCGTGTAGTGCTGCGCGATGACTACAGCGCAGCCCTGATTATTGCGCCCCTGGAACCAAATCGTGGAGCCTCCCAGGCCAACCGCATCGATGGCAACGCCGCCCACTGAAAGCGCAATCTTTTCGTCAGGGTCTAGCGTGGCTTGGAGTGTCTTGATGCGGTGAACGATGTCGTCATAAACGGCCCTCGCGCTGACTGCCTCGCTTGAAGGTCGATTTTGCGGCTTCTCCGCTTCGGACACGAAATCCTCCCAAGGTTTGTCTGGCAAATGCGCTTCACGGCGATGAATTAGGCCCACCTGAGTGAACTAGGCCAAACGCCGTGCGATCTGAAAACCGGATTTACTGGACTCGCGAAAGTTGCAGGTTGGCAGGAGGCTTGAAAGTACGCCAGCTTGGTGCAAATCGTGACGTTTTTCTCGACACGCTAATATCACGATTGCTGATATGGATGCGGAGGTTCTCCATGCCACAACCAGTCTACACGTTCTCGTTGAGTTGACTGAACCTGATCCTCGACAAAGCACACAGATGGGTGCTGAGCGTGTCCTCCAGTTACGTGACTAAGTACACAGATGCGTGGGTTGATTCGCTGCGAAAGCCCTCAGAAATACGCCTGGTCCGAACTGGGTACTCGGGCGCTGCGTTAGACCCTGCTCAACCGCGGCTTATTCCATGAAAAGCGCCTTAGTTCTTCTACTCCTCGTCGCCCTTTTGGGCCTTGCGGTCTGGTGGGCTGTTTATGCCTGGAACAGTATTGACGTGGAGATGAGCATCCATGGCTACATAGCCATGATCCTCGGCATCGTTTTTTCGCTCGTGATCGGCTGCGGTCTTATGGCGCTGATGTTTTACAGCAGCCGTCACGGCTACGACGATATAGATCGCCGCTGATCCCCGAAGACGCGAATTGGCTCGATGTGCCGTGGTGGCGCTACACAGATGCGCTCGGTGCCATTGAGTAGGCCTGCTAAGCTTCTGGCCTGACAAATAGAGGACGAGATGCAATGGCTAATTGGTCACTTTGCGGGAGGCACGCCGGTCCCGGTAAGCCTCCAATGACAATCTTTATCAATCTCGACAACGTGCTCACCCTTGAGCGTCAAGACGACGTAACAAACGGTTATCATGGTTGGTGGCGAAAAGGTCTACATCGACACCATGCCGGAAACGCTGATTGGCGCTGTTGCTCCTCCGGGTCCTGTGTAGGTCCACTGCGTCGCCAGCGCGCTGTTATCGCCCCTTAAAATCGGGCTGTTGCGTTCTTCGGTAGTTTAGCCCCACTACCGAGTCCGACTCTCAACGATCTTTTTCAGCCTCACGCGGTCGCGAGTGGAAACGCCAAGCAGCTCCGCCCCCCTCGAAACGAGATCAGCTTCGTATTCATGCAGGACACCATCGGCGAGCACGATTTCCCAAAGCATTTGGACGATGCGCTGCCTTCCCTCCTGATCAAGCTCTCGGCAGAGCACGCTCGTGAAGCTATAGAGATCAACCGACTCCTGCTCCCAGGCCTTAGCCTCTCCTAAGATGCGTTCAAACTCGTCATCGCCTAGGTTGAAACGCACTTGCAGCAGGCTCTTGAGCTTTCGACGCTCTTCTGGGTCGGCACGGCCGTCGATCAGCGAGGCATGAACTAGCAGTGCCGCCGCCGCGAGCTGCAACTCCTCCTCGCGCAAATGTTTGGCGCGCTGATCTTCACCAAGCACGCGGTCTGCAAGCTCCTTGAGTTTCGCGAGCATAGGCATGAGACCTATGTCTCCCAACTTCGTCGCGAGGGCAAGCTACATCAGATTAAGCGGACGATCTGTGTATTTCGTCCAGCGGTAGGCCTTGCCCCTGCAACTCACCAAAGACGAACGCGCCCCCGTCGCGGCACCCTCAAGATCGCGGGCTTCTACCGGGGGGCGATCTGCTGCAATCGCACCATGTGAGGTGTTGAAGGCTTCGAGAGGCTCATCAGGGCGCGCCGTAGCGCAAGGCCGCAGTGCATCCCTGTGTGCGAGTTCATAGGAACTACGACTGGCGCGGTGGTGCCGCTACCACGGCGTAGCCCTCGGTGCAGTGACTAGCGGCACCCCTACCCATAATGTTCGTGCGTACTAACGGCGGCCGTGCTGAAAGCACGGACGCGCGGCGGCTTAGCCGCTACATAATTAGCAGCAGATGCGACAAATGCTGCCGGTTCAAATCGGCAGGGCTCTTCACGTCTTTGTCCCAAGTGTGCGGCAAGCGTTGAATATCTCTTATACGGTCGCCACAGACTTGGGACACAGGGGCTTTTGGCGGTCGCTGACGCCTCTTACGCAAGGCTTCGTAGGAGATACCTAAGGCCGCCGCCTCAGCTCGCATGGCTCGCGCCTTGGACTCGTATTCATCACGAGGCCTAACACCCTTCTCCCGTCGCCGCTTGCTCTCGGCGTCGGTCCGGCGCTTTCGTGCGGCCCTGTCGCGCTGGGTGCGGGTGAGGTCGCAGGAACCAATGCTCCTGAGGTTCAAAGCGGAGCGTTCAACATAGGTACAGCCGATGCGCCTGGCGATGGTGTCCGCCTTGAGCTTGATAGGTCGCCGCCCTGCAATGCGCTCGGCAAGGGCGCGGGCGTCCTCGCAGCTCAACCACGGAGCCCACGCTCGTGCCTCCGCTATCATAGCGGGGACGCCATAGCCGGGGTTCAACTGCATTACGTAATTCAAGAGAAGCTCAAGGTCGTCGCGCCCGGCATCATTATCCGGCAGGGTGTCGCCGTGGCGATATGACAGGAAAAGGCGAAGCTCTCGCGCACGATTGACTACTACAAGCCGATGGGGCGCGTACACACGACCGTGCGTTTCATGCCAAGCATAACGGAGGGCGACCTCGGCGTGCCTTGGGGCCGCACTCGGCTTGGCTACACGGATGGGGGCAAGAGCGGCGCGCTTCATGGCCGCGCCCTCTCAAAGACCGAAGGCGCGGGCTGCTTCTCAGTGCTCCCTGTTGTCCGCCTCCGCGCCGCTCCCGTCCTTTCTCGGGACGTCGCTTTTGACGGCTGTCTCACTGCGCGAACGTCGCACGAACAGCGCGGCGCGTTGCAAAGCCGGTCGTTCGGGACTATTTCGGGAGTCTTTGTTCCACTGTCTGCACTTTGCTGCTGATCCGTTCCGCTCGCGGGGAACGGCAGCGCGATGTTGTGGTCCGCACAATCCTTGAAAAAGCTACGGGAAAGTGGTCGGAGCGGCGAGATTTGAACTCGCGACCCCCGGTCCCCCAGACCGGTGCGCTAACCGGGCTGCGCTACGCTCCGATGCCGCGATGATTGGCAGAGTGGATATACACGCTTGAGCCTACGAAACAAGCCGTGGCCGCGAACCCGGCCTACTGCTTGGCCGCCGCCAAGATCCTTCGGCATGTCTCGAGCTCGTCGAGAAGCGCCCCGAGCGCCTTCGGATCGAGCACTTGAATCCGTCTCTCCTGCTCGGGCGCGGTGAATGAGGCGTTCGCCCCTCCGCCCTGCGCGGCTTCGGCAGCAACGTCGGGAATGTCATGGCGGGCCGGCGCGGCATCTTCACCGTCTTCGCGATCAGCCATGCGGCGGAAGTCCATGACGAAGCGGGGTCCGTGCTCGCGCAGGATCTTCTGCACTCCCCTGATGGTGTACCCGTCGTTATAGAGCAGGAAGCGAATGCCGCGGAGCAGAGCCACGTCCTCCGGCCGGTAATAGCGTCGGCCGCCGCCCCGTTTCATCGGCTTGAGCTGGGTGAATTTGGCTTCCCAGAAGCGCAGCACGTGCTTCGGGACCTCAAGCTCGTCAGCAACCTCGCTGATCGTTCGGAACGCCTCGGGCGCCTTGTCCAAAAGCTTCTCCTCCTCGGCGTCAAATCTCGCCAGCTATTCTGCCGCCTTTCTTCGCGAGAGGGCGTCGTTGATGCGCTGCTTCATGATATTGCTCGCCCGAAAGACCAGCACGCGACGCGGCGTGATAGGAACTTCCTGGCCGGTTTTCGGGTTGCGACCGATCCTCTGGCCCTTGTCGCGAATCCCGAAGGAACCGAACGAAGACAACTTCACCGTGTCGCCGCGCTCGAGACTCGCGACGATCTCGCGCAGCACGAGCTCCACGATCTCGGCGGACTCGTTCCGCGGCAAACCAACCTTCTGAAACACGGCCTCTGCTAAATCGGCGCGCGTGAGTGTCTTCCCGCTCATATTTCCTGCGCTCCCCCAGTCGCGGGACTATTCAAGATGCTAATCGAGCGAGCGCTACATGGTCAATCTGTCACGCAATCAAATTCCTGATATTGCACTATTTTCCAACGAGGTGTGGCTTTCGGGCGGCAGCCCTATCAAATCCCTACCACCGCAGCAAAACGGCGCCCCAGGTGAAGCCGCCACCCATGGCCTCGAGCAGGACGAGGTCGCCCTTCTTGATCCGCCCGTCGGCACAACCCGCATTTAGAGCCAAAGGGATTGATGCGGCTGAGGTATTTGCATGCTTTTCAAGCGTGACAATGATGCGTTCCGGGTCCAGCCCAAGCTTCCTCGCAGCGCCGTCCAAGATGCGCCTATTGGCTTGGTGGGGCACAAACCAATCGACATCTGAAGCAACATAGCCGGTCTGGCTCAAAGTGGCCTCGATCACCTGACTGATCTTGGTCACGGCATGGCGAAATACCTCTGGGCCGTCCATGCGGAGATAGCCGACCGTGCCGGTCGAGGACGGCCCGCCATCGACATAGAGTTTGTCACGGTAGCGACCGTCGGAGCGGAGGCAGGTGGCGAGGATGCCCCGGTCGGTTAGCACGCCATTGAGCTTTTGGGCCTCGACCACGACGGCACCTGCCCCGTCGCCGAACAGGACGCAGGTCGCACGATCTTGCCAGTCGAGGATGCGGGAAAAGGCCTCGGATCCTATCACAAGCGCGCGATTAAATAGTCCGCTTTTCAAATGGCTATCGGCGGTTGCTAAAGCAAAAACGAAGCCAGAGCAGACCGCCTGCATATCGAACGCGGCACCCTGGGTGATGCCGAGCTCGGCCTGAATGGTGACAGCTGTGGCCGGGAAGGTCTGATCGGGGGTCGAAGTGGCGAGGATGATGAGATCGATGTCCTCCGGCGCCATTCCGGCATCGTCGAGGGCGGCGCGGGCAGCGACTGCGCCCATGAATGAGGTGAGCTCGCCATCGGCGGCAATCCGCCGCTCTTTGATGCCGGTCCGCTCCGTAATCCAACTGTCGGAGGTATCGACTATCTTGGCGAGGTCGTCATTGGTCACCACCCGCTGGGGCAGATATCCGCCCACCCCCTTGATGACCGTGCGCACAGTTTCCAATCCACTACTCCCCAAACTTACGCTCTTCCCAGACTTACGCGGCTCCCTCAAGCTCGAGTTTCGCGTGGAAGCCCGCCACATCGCTTGCGAGGCGCTTAACTACGCCGTTAGAAGCCATGTCATAGGCTAGGTCGATAGCGCTGGCGAAGCCGGTGGCATCGGTTCCGCCGTGACTTTTGATGACAATACCGTTTAGCCCAAGAAAGATGCCGCCGTTCAATTGGCGGGGGTCCAGCTTCTCCTTGAGAGCACGAAAAGCGCCTTGCGCCAGAACCGCGCCCAAGCGAGCAAGAAGCGACCGCCCCATGGCAGCGCGCAAATATTCGCCGATCTGCTTAGCCGTTCCTTCAGCGGTCTTCAAGGCGATATTGCCGGTATAACCGTCGGTGACCACAACATCCACGACACCCTGGCCGACATCGTCCCCTTCGACGAAGCCGTGATAGCGGATGGGAAGCGGCGCGTCTTTCAGGACGGCTGCGGCTTCCCTGATCTGGTCGAGGCCTTTGATCTCCTCGACCCCGATGTTGAGGAGTCCGACAGAAGGCTTGTCGATGCCGAACAGAGCGCGAGCCATTCCGGCTCCCATGAGCGCAAACTCGACGAGTTGACGGGAATCGGCGCCGACGTTGGCCCCCACATCGAGCACGATGCATTCGGCGTCTACAGTCGGCCAAATGGCGGCGATTGCCGGGCGATCCACGCCCTCCATCGTCTTCAGGCAGAACTTTGCCATGGCCATCAGCGCGCCGGTATTGCCGGCCGAGACGGCAGCGGCGGCGCGTCCGTCGCGCACTGCCTCGAGCGCAAGCCACATGCTCGATTTCCAGCGTCCCTTGCGCAGAGCTTGGCTAGGTTTTGCATCCATGGCGACGGCCACATCGGTGTGAATGACGGTGGCCTTTTTGGCCAAGGCTTCGTGGGAAGCAAGCTCGGGCTCGATGCGCGCGCTATCGCCGACAAGCAGGAAGCGCAGGTCGGGATGTCGGATCAGCGCAATCGCGGCGGCTGGAACCACCACGCTTGGACCGTGATCTCCGCCCATGGCGTCGAGCGCGATGGTGACTGGAGCACCCATTCTTCAATGCCGTTCAGGAAACTGTCCATGCGGCCTCGAGGCCGCCGCAACCCCCGGAAATGACATTCGAATAGACTGAAAAGGGGGCGTGTTGACAACTGGATTTTGCCTTTGAGCCGTTCTTGCTCAGCGGCGCTTCAGCCCCACCAGGGCCGCAAATGGGCCGCTCCCGCTTCCGCCTTGCCCGGGGGCGCCTTGCGACCAATCGAAGCTCACCCCCTGTTTCCGTGGGTAAGGGTCGAGCGACGTCGCGAGAGTCTCGTAAATGAAAGGGCCGAGGTCGATCTTTCCATCGACGATCGGCTCTGGCCAGTCGAGGTGGCCAGGGCCTCCTGGCTCGTCAGCGCTTTTCTCGAGCTGGTCGATCAGCTCCTCCCGCCAGAACTCGGCCTCCGCCGGGACATCGATGATCGATTCCACGGGTTCCAGCGAGACAACGCAGGTCTGAGTAGCCGAGGCAGTAAGTCGGCCGGTCAGTCGCAGCCGGTCGCCGCCGCCGCGGTTCAGGCGGTAGGTGAAGGTGAGCTGCCCAAGTCCCTTCAGATCGAGCAGTTTTGCGATGGCTGCGAGTTCCGATGGCGTGGCCTCGATCTCGCCCTGCACGCTATCATTGATCTCGTCGACTTTAAGGGGTCGCGACAACGGCGGCCGGTCTAAATCATGACTCATTGAAAATCTCGGGCCCTTTTCCCAAAATTCTCAGTCTTTCTCGATGCCATTTACCGGAATTCCAAATCAATCTCCGGAAATTTTACCTCGCCTGACTGCAAACCGGCCAAGGGTTCGGTATCGAGACGCCGGACTACCCCTTTTAGATAATAAGCGAGATGCCTGCCCGCAGCCTCTGCTGCCGGGCCTTCGAGCGACAGGGCCTCGGCGATCGTGGTAGCGAGGGCGCCGTCCCCGCTCTCCAAGGCTTTCTCGTAGCCCTGCAGCAAGGCGGCACACGACGCAGCGAGTCCCCTCATTTTTTTCGGTATGCTGAGATCACCGATGCCGAGCTCCCTGAGCACCGTCTCCATATCGGCGGTGAACTGATCCATGAGCTCTTGGGCGAGGTCGCGCGTCTCCGCGTCAGCCTTGAGGCGAAGGAGCACGGCGAACAGGTTGAGAGAGAGGACGACGAAGCGTCCTTCGAGCGTATCGGGAACTCCAAAGCCCTGATAGAAAACGGGAAGCCGCGCCTGCGCCACAATCGCGCCATAGAGTTTCTCGGCGCCGAGGTCTTTCTCGCGCCACGAAAACAGGGGAATGAGAGGGCTCAAAGGACGGGACTCCGTTGCTTCGGCTCCCAGCCGCTTTGCAGGCCGTCAACAAGGCGGCATTTAAGGGCGGCCAGGCTCGCGATCACTTCGGGCAAAATGCCGTTCTTTGCATGCATCGAGGGGCGTTCAAATTTGCGTAAGCTCAAGCCGGCCTCCGTCCAGGCAGCGCTGCCCGCGCTTCTTGCGCTGTCGCTTGGCGCCGGTCTGCTCGCGGCGTGCGGCGCCCAGATCGACAGGCATGGGCATGTGTTCATCGACGTCGACCTCAACCAGGTTCAACCCGGCATGACGAAGGATCAGGTCAAGACCGTGCTCGGCTCGCCCGATACGACCAGCACGATCAACGGGGACGCCTATTACTATATCTCGACCACGCAAAAGACCGTGGCCTTCCTCAAACCGTACGAGATCGACCGGCAGGTCGTGGCGGTTTATTTCAATCCAAGTCAGACGGTGGACCAGGTCGCCCATTACGGTCTCAAGGACGGCATCGTGGTCAACTACTACAAGGGCGAGACGCCGGCGCGCGGCAAGGATTTGAGCGTGCTCGAGCAGATCTTCGGCAATATCTCCAACCGCAAGCTGTTCAAGGATCAGAGGCCGGGCATGAGCGGCATACCGGGCCCCGGACTGTAGCTGTTGCGAATGAGCCGCGGTCGCTCCCTATTGATGGGCAAGCACCGCTAGCAAAAGCAGCGCCACGATATTGGTGATCTTGATCATTGGGTTCACGGCGGGCCCGGCAGTGTCCTTGTAAGGATCGCCGACCGTGTCGCCGGTCACCGCCGCCTTATGCGCTTCGGAACCTTTGCCACCGTAGTGTCCGTCCTCGATATATTTCTTGGCGTTATCCCAGGCCCCTCCCCCCGCTGTCATCGAGATGGCGACGAATAGGCCGGTGACGATGACGCCGAGCAGCATGGCGCCGAGCGCCGAGAAAGCCGCGCTCTTGCCTGCGATCCAATTGATGATGAAGTAGAACACGATCGGCGATAGCACCGGCAGGAGCGACGGGATCAGCATCTCCTTGATCGCGGCGCGGGTGAGGAGGTCGACGGCCTTGCCGTAGTCCGGCCGGTCGGTGCCCTTCATGATGCCGGGCTTCTCCCTGAATTGGCGACGCACCTCCTCGACGATTGCCGAGCCTGCGCGCCCGACCGCCGTCATGGCGATGCCGCCGAACAGATACGGCAACAGCCCGCCGAGGAAGAGGCCGACCACGACGTAAGGATTTGAAAGAGTGAAAGTAGGGTCTACGCCCTGGAAGTAAGGAAACTTGTCGGCGTTTGCGGCGAAATATTTGAGATCTTCGGTGTACGCCGCGAACAGCACCAGCGCACCGAGGCCCGCCGAGCCGATGGCGTAGCCCTTGGTTACGGCCTTGGTGGTGTTACCTACCGCGTCGAGGGCATCGGTGGTTTTGCGGATCTCCTTCGGCATGCCCGACATCTCGGCGATACCGCCCGCGTTATCGGTCACCGGGCCGAAGGCGTCGAGCGCCACGATCATACCGGCGAGCGCGAGCATGGTGGTGACGGCAATGGCGATGCCGAACAGTCCTGCGAGACCATAAGCGACGATGATGCCCGTCATGATCACGAGCGCCGGCAGTGCCGTGGATTCGAGCGACACGGCCAAGCCCTGAATGACATTAGTGCCATGGCCGGTCACCGAGGCCTTGGCGATGGAATGAACGGGACGGAAATTGGTGCCGGTGTAGTACTCGGTGATCACCACGATCAGCGCGGTCACCACGAGGCCCACGGCGCCGCAAAAGAACAGCGACTTGCCGGTGAAGCTCACATCGCCGACCTTCATCGCCGTGTCCCAGCCGACAAGCCAGGCGGTCAGCGGCCAAAGCAGGATAAGCGAAAGCACGCCGGTTGCGATCACGCCCTTGTAGAGGGCGCCCATGATCGACTGGCTTGGGCCAAGCCGGACGAAGAATGTGCCGATGATCGAAGTGATAACGCACGCCGCGCCGATGGCAAGCGGGTAGAGCATCATCTGCATGACGCGATCGCCGCCGGCGAAATAGATCGAGGCGAGCACCATGGTGGCAACCACGGTCACCACGTAGGTCTCGAACAGGTCGGCGGCCATGCCGGCACAGTCGCCGACATTGTCCCCCACATTGTCGGCGATGGTCGCCGGGTTGCGCGGATCGTCCTCGGGAATACCGGCTTCGACCTTGCCGACGAGATCGCCGCCCACATCCGCGCCTTTGGTGAAGATACCGCCGCCGAGCCGCGCGAAGATCGAGATGAGGGACGCGCCGAAGCCGAGCGCTACGAGTGCGTCAACCACTTCGCGCGAGGCGGGGCTAAGTCCAAGAAATTGCGTGAGGATGAGGAAATAGACCGACACGCCGAGAAGGGCGAGGCCGGCGACGAGAAGGCCGGTAATGGCGCCTGAGCGGAAGGCAAGGCTGAGCCCGTCGGCCAGGCTTTTGGTCGCGGCCTGCGCTGTCCGCACATTAGCGCGGACCGATACGTTCATGCCGATGTAGCCCGCCGCACCAGACAAGATCGCGCCAACCGCGAAACCGATCGCCTGCGGAATGCCGAGCAAATAGGTAAGAATGAGAAAGATCACCACGCCGACAACGGCGATCGTGGTGTATTGCCGGGCGAGATACGCCTGCGCCCCTTCCTGAATGGCGGCGGCGATCTCCTGCATGCGCGCCGTGCCGGGGTCTGAGGCGAGAACGGCTCTAGTCGTCCAGACTCCGTAGGCGATCGAGAGCGTCGCGCAGAGAATAATCAGGTAAAGGACCCAGGTCATAAATTCTGCCTCGTTCGTTCGTGTGGGATTGCGGAGGAAGAGGACCGCAAACGTTCAGACACTAAACGTGCCCGCGGCCCGACTGCCCCCAGAGAAAGTCGTCGTGGCGTAAGCCCGCGCGGAAAATGCCAAAGTTGTAAGCAGGACGCAACAGACGCTTGGGATCAATGAAACAGGCCGAAAGCTGCGGCTAAAGGCTAGAAATGCGTGAACCCCTTAGCCGCGAGATTGAGAATTTGCCCATCCGCACCGAGTACCCTGACCTCTCCCGGCCGGCCTTCGATGCGGCCGATCACGCTCACACCCACGCCCTTGGCCCGCGCTTCAGCCTCGAACGAGATGCCGCTCGCCTCGGGCACCGCGGCCAGGATCTCGTAATCATCGCCGCCGGTCATGAGCGCCTTAAGAAGCTCGGGCGCACACTCGAGGACTTTTCGCGCTACATCCGACAAGGGAACGCGCGAGGTGTCGATCAACGCTCCTGCATGAGAGACTTTTGCGAGCTTGTCAGCGTCGGCCACGAGGCCATCCGACACATCGATGGCGGCCGTGGCAAAGTTGCGGATGACAAGCATGAGGTCGTTCCGCGGTTCCGGCCGCCTGTAGCGCTCCACGACAAATTCCTGCTCTTCATCGTTGAGGCCCCAGAATCGCGCGAGCGACGGCTCTTTCAGGATGCGCAAGCCAAGATAGGCGTCCCCAATAGTTCCGCTCACATAGAGACGGTCCCCCTGCTTCGCTCCATGCCGCAGTACGGCGTGGCCATGCGGAACGAGGCCGAGCGCCGTGATGGTGATGCTCAAGGGACCTGGCGATGCGGTCGTGTCGCCACCCACAAGGGCCGCGCCCGCGCGTTCCTGGAAATCGCGAAGACCTGAGGCGAAGGCCTCGAGCCATGCCGCCGAAGGATGTGGCGGCAATGACAGCGCCAAGAGATAGATGTAGGGGCGCGCTCCCTTGGCGGCGAGATCGGAGAGATTGACCGCTAGAGCCTTGTGCCCAATCGATTCCGGTGGATCGTCTTTGAGGAAATGCACACCCTCGATGATCGTATCGCAGGACAGCACGATCTCCTGCCCCTCAATCGGCCTGAGCACAGCGGCGTCATCGCGCAAGCCGAGGGATGAAGTGTCGGTCGCAAGCGGAGCGAAATATCTGGCGATGATGTCGAACTCGCCAAGACTCTTCCCTCCGCCGCGCTCGATATCGTCAGCCATCGCTCGTGCCGTGTTTTGCGAACTCTGCAGGCCGCGCCTTATGTCCTAGCCGGTCGAGAATACCGTTCACCACTTTCGGCTCATCATCGGAAAAGAAGGCATGGGCGATATCCACATATTCGGAAATCGCGACGCGTGCAGGCACGTCATCGCGCTCCAGGATCTCGTAGGCGCCGGCGCGCAAGATTGCCCGGAGGATCGAATCGACGCGTGTGAGCCGCCAGCCTTCTGCCAGTTGCTTATCGATCAGCGGATCGATCTTGAGCTGTTCGCGCACCACGCCCTCGACGAGATCGCGGAAGAAGGCTGCCTCGGCGTCGCAATATTGGCGGTCCTCGATTTCCTTGCCGAGACGATAGGCTTCGAACTCGGCGATCACCTCGTTCAGGTCGATGCCGGTCATGTCCATTTGATAGAGCGCCTGGACCGTGGCGAGCCGGGCTGCGCTGCGGGACGATGCGCGGGCTTGCGGTTTGCCTCGCCCGGCCATGGCGGCTAGCGCCGGCTCGCTTGGGAGAAATGCTGCTCGAGCTGCATCAGCGTCAGACAAGCGCGTGCGGCGTCGCCGCCCTTATTGCGCCCATCGACGCTCGCCCGCTCCCAGGCCTGCTCGCGGCTCTCGCAGGTCAAGATACCAAAGCCGATCGGCACCGCATGCTGCACGGCGAGCTGATGCAGGCTAGCGGCCGATTCTCGCGCCACGATGTCGTAATGGGTTGTCTCGCCTCTGATGACGCAGCCGAGCGCGATGCAGCCGCGGTGCCTCCCTGCCCGGCCGACAAAGCCGTTGGCGAGCGCTAGGCTCAAGGCAAGCGCGATTTCGAGAGAGCCGGGCACGGAGAGCCGCTCATAGGTCATCTGGTTGGATTTGAGCTCTTCGATCGCGCCACGCGCGAGCTCGTCGGCGATGTCTTCGTAGAAGCGCGCCTCGATGATGAGAACGGAGCGTGGGCCTTTGCGGGCCATGGTCTGCTACTCCAAGCCTCTGTGGCCGGTCACCTTGAGCCCATAGCCCTCAAGCCCAACGATCTTGCGCTGAGGCGAATTGGAGAGCAGCACCATCTCGCGCACGCCAAGATCGAGGAGGATTTGCGCGCCGATGCCATATTCAATGAGCCGCTGCTGGCCAGGGCCTCCGCCCTGTTCGGTGAGACGCGCGGAGATGGCATCCGGCCGCGACTCGCGGATTAAAACCACCACGCCGCGGCCTTCGCGTCCGATGATGTCCATCGCCTTGTGCACCAGCGTCTCGCGGTGGCCCGCGGTCGAAACGAGGTCATCGATCGTGTTTACCGCGTGCACACGCACGAGCACAGGCTCTCCCGAAGCGACATTGCCTTTGACGAGGGCAACATGCTCGGCAGGGTCCACGGTGGTGCAATAGACCTTGAGGTCGAAAGCACCGCCAAATGGGCTCTCGATCTTGCTCTCGGCCACGACCTTGACCAGGTGATCGTAGCGCAGCCGGTAGGCGATCAGATCGGCGATGGTCGCGATCTTGAGCCCATGGCGCTGGGCAAACGCGATGAGGTCGGGAAGCCGCGCCATGGTGCCGTCGTCGTTCATAATCTCGCAGATGACGCCGGCAGCATAAAGCCCGGCAAGGCGCGCGAGATCGACAGCGGCCTCGGTATGGCCGGCGCGGATGAGCACCCCGCCCTCCTTGGCGACTAGGGGGAACACATGGCCTGGCGTCATGATATCGCGATAGTCCTTGGTGGGATCGATGGCGACGGAGATGGTATGTGTGCGGTCATGTGCCGAGATGCCGGTCGAAACGCCTTCGCGCGCTTCAATTGACACAGTGAACGCCGTGGTTTGCCGCGCGCGGTTTGAGCGCGACATCAGCTCGAGGTGAAGCTGCTTGGCCCGCTCCGGCGTGAGCGCAAGGCAGATCAGGCCGCGGCCATACTTCGCCATGAAGTTGATGGCGTCAGGGGTAGCCATCTGCGCCGGGATGACGAGGTCGCCCTCGTTCTCGCGCTCCTCGGCGTCGACCAGGATGAACATGCGGCCGTTCCGCGCGTCCTCCACCACCTCCTCGATGGGTGAGAGGAACTGATGGTATCTGGTCTTGCTGATGATGGTCACAGGGGTTCGCCTTGACTTTCGCTCAGACGTGCGGCGTAGCGCGCCATGAGATCGACTTCAAGGTTTACCAGATCGCCGGGTGCCCGGTCTCCCCATGTCGTGCGGCGAAGTGTGTAAGGAATGATGTTCACGCCGAAGCGATTGCCGTCGACCTCGTTAACTGTGAGCGACACGCCGTCGAGCCCGACCGAGCCTTTGGTGGCAATAAAGCGCGCAAGCCCAGGCGGACTCCCCAAGATGAACCTGACGCTGTCGCCGTCGGTGTGGCGCGCTAGGACCTTGGCCCGGCCGTCGATATGGCCGGTCACGAGATGGCCGCCGAGTTCTTCGCCGAGGCCGAGCGGGCGTTCGAGATTGATGCGGCGTCCTTCCTGCCACTCGCCTAGCGTGGTCCGGGCCGAGGTCTCGTTGGAGACATCAACGCTGAACTCCGCGCCCTTCTTGGCCTTGGCGACATCGACGATGGTGAGACAACAACCGTCGCACGCGATCGACGCGCCTTCTTGGAGGTTCGAGCGCTTATAAGGCGAGGCGATGGTGAAGCGGCCGCCTTGCCGCCCGCGCAGCGTGCCTACGCCGCTGACAATGCCGGTGAACATCTTGCCATCCGCCGCCAGGCGGTCATCCGGTCTGGACCGAACGCCCGCGACCGAGTTTGCGCAAAATGACTTTTTGCGATCACCCGATCGAGCCCTTCATTCACGAAAGGTATAAGTCCATCGGGACCTGCGGGCTGAGACCCCTCGTAGATCACCATCTCGTCGATGAGATCGGCATCCAGAAAAGCGCGCGCGACCGAAGGTCCCCCTTCCACCAGCACACGCGTGATGCCGCGGCTTGCAAGCGTCTCCAAAGCGTCGCGCACGCCAAGCATGCCATGCGAGTCGACCGGCACGTAGACAATTTCGGCGCCGCGATCCTGGAGCGCATCGGTGTTGGGATGCTCCTCGTCGGCGGCGCAAACGAGCCAGACCGGCACCATTAGGTCGTCGAAGAGATGCGCTTGCGGCGGCGTCCTGAGACGCCGGTCCAGCACCACCCGCACCGGGGAGCGGCATGACATGCCGGGAAGGCGGCAGGTGAGGCTCGGATTATCGGCGAGGACGGTACCCCGGCCCACGAGGATGGCATCGTTGCGTGCACGCAGGAGGTGGGCGTGCCCGCGGGCCTCAGGGCCAGTGATCCATACCGGCGCGCCGTTGCCTCTCGGCATCAGCCCATCGGCGCCCACGGCAAGCTTCAGCGTCACGGAAGGGCGGTCCTCGGTGACACGCAGGAAATGGCCAAGCGCCACCTCCGCCGCTTCGTCCGCCAACACGCCTTCCTCGACTTCAATCCCGGCAGCTCTGAGACGCTCGATGCCGCGGCCAGAGGTGCGCGGATCAGGATCGCGAATGGCGACGACGGCGCGCGCGGGCTTTGCCCTAACGATGGCATCGGCGCAAGCCATGCCTCTGCCCTCATGCGCGCATGGCTCGAGCGTGACATAGATCGTGGCGCCGCGCGCCTTGTCGCCGACCCGGTCCAGAGCAATCGCCTCGGCATGGGGACGGCCTCCAGGCGCAGTGGTGCCGCGTCCGAGGATCACGCCGGAAGGCGCCACCACCAGCGCGCCGACCGAGGGGTTCGGCCAGGTCAGCCCTAGCCCGCGGCGCGCCAGTTGGAGCGCCTGCGCCATATGATCTTCGTCGCTCGCGCTCATCGGGTTGATGTGGGGTTTGGACTTAGTCTTCGGCAGGGGCGGCCGCCTTCCCTGACGGCATTTCTTCATCGTTCTCGGTGGCGGCAAGCTCGCCGAGCAGTGCCTCGAAGTCCTTGGCCTCGCGGAAATTCTTGTAGACCGAGGCGAAGCGCACGTAGGCAACGTCATCGAGGCCCTTTAAGGCCTCCATCACCAGGCGGCCGATGGTCTCCGACCTGATGTCGTTCTCGCCTATATTCTCGAGCCGGCGCACGATGCCGCTCACCATGCGCTCGACGCGTTCGGGATCGACGGGGCGCTTCCGCAGCGCAATTTGCACCGAGCGCATCAGCTTGTCGCGATCGAACGGCATCCGGCGCCCTGACCGCTTGACCACGGTGAGCTCCCGCAGCTGCACCCGCTCGAAGGTGGTGAAGCGGCCGCCGCAATCGGCGCAGACGCGGCGGCGCCTGATAGTCGAGTGGTCCTCGCTAGGACGCGAGTCCTTCACTTGCGTGTTGGTGCTGCCGCAATAGGGGCATCGCATGGGCGGTCGCTCTCCCCTTTCCCACCCTCACGCAAGTCTACCGGTAGATCGGATAGCGCTCGCAAAGCTCGATGGCCCGCTTCTTCACTGAGGCTTCGACCTTGCTGTTACCTTCGTCGCCGTCGGCGGCAAGCCCGTCGAGGACCTCGATGATCATGCCGCCGATCGACTGAAACTCCTTGATGCCGAAGCCGCGCGTGGTGCCCGCGGGCGAGCCAAGACGGATGCCGGAAGTGATCGCGGGTTTCTCGGGATCGAACGGCACGCCGTTCTTGTTGCAGGTGATGTTGGCGCGGCCGAGCGCAACCTCCGCCGCCTTGCCGGTCAGCTTCTTTGGTCGCAAATCAACCAGCATCAGGTGCGTGTCAGTGCCGCCAGACACGAGAGCCGCGCCGCCTTTGACCAGCGTCTCGCCCAATGCCCTGGCGTTGTCGATCACCGACTGCGCGTAGAGCTTGAAGGACGGCTTGAGCGCCTCGCCGAATGCGACGGCCTTGGCGGCGATGATGTGCATCAACGGACCGCCCTGCAGCCCCGGGAACAGCGCCGAGTTGATCTTCTTGCCGATCTCCTCGTCATTGGAGAGCACCATGCCGGCGCGCGGCCCGCGCAGGGTCTTGTGGGTCGTGGTGGTCACCACATGGGCATGCGGCAGAGGGCTTGGATGCAGGCCGGCAGCCACCAGTCCTGCGAAATGCGCCATGTCGACCATGAGATAAGCACCGACCGAGTCGGCAATCTCGCGGAAGCGCTTGAAATCGATGATGCGCGGATAGGCCGAGCCGCCAGCGATGATCATCGCCGGCTTGTGCTCCAGGGCAAGTTTCTCCACCGCGTCATAGTCGATGCGGTTGTCGTCCTGCCGCACACCATATTGCACGGCATTGAACCACTTGCCGGAAAGGTTCGGCGCCGCGCCGTGAGTGAGGTGTCCGCCATGGGCAAGCGACATGCCGATGATCGTGTCACCCGGCTTGATCAGCGCGAGCATCACCGACTGATTTGCCTGCGAGCCCGAATGCGGCTGGACATTGGCGAAGGCGCAATTGAACAGGCGCTTGGCGCGGTCGATGGCGAGTTGCTCGACGACATCGACATATTGGCAGCCACCGTAATAGCGCCTGCCCGGATAACCTTCGGCATATTTGTTGGTGAGCAGCGTGCCGGCGGCATCGAGCACGGCGCGTGAGACGATGTTTTCCGAGGCGATGAGTTCGATCTCGTTCTGCTGACGCTCGAGCTCGTTCTCGATGGCTGAAAAGACCTCGCGGTCGGCGTCCTCCAAATGCTTGGAGAAGAACTCGTTCCCGCGCGCCTCGGCACGCCTCATCTCACTTGCCGTCATGGCCTACTACTCCTCGAGCTCGAACCCGCCTTATCCAGCCAAGGGAGGATTGGACCCGCCCAAATCTCTCGCGGGGCGCTCCCTTCAATATTTGGCTGGCTCTACCACATGTCGCGCGGTGGCGCCAGCAACACCCAAGGCGTTGCCTCGCGACGGCAGGGCGTTGAAAGCAAAGTCAACGGCTTCCTGACGAGTCGCGTCAACCTCAGCAGAATGAGGGCGATGCGGCCTTGGATCAATAGGCCGAGGCTGTCTCCGGGCCGCTTCCGTCCTGCTGGTAGATGTCGGGGCGGAACTGCACGATGCCGTCCGGCGCCGACCAAGCCGTGATATAGGAGAAGTAGACCGGAATCGGCTTCACCAGCTTGACGTCGATCTGCTCGCCAGTCTGTTTCACCTGTTGGATGCGCTGCAAATCCCAACCGCCCGTGTCGCGTAGCAGCCAGACCACAAGCGGCTCGATGTTATCCGTACGCACGCAACCCGAGCTTTCGAACCGCACGCTCCGCCCGAACAGGCTCTTCAGCGGCGTGTCGTGCATGTAGACGCTGTCCTTGTTCGGGAAGTTGATCTTCACGAAGCCGAGCGAGTTCTGATCCCAGGGGAGCTGGCGGAACTGATAGTTGTACACCTCGGGGCCGAACCAGTTGATCTGGCGCGAGTCGACCGGATTGCCGGCGGCGTCAAAGGCCTCCATGTGGTAGGCCGCGAGCATATCCTGATTCCGCCGGGCAAACTCCTGAGCCTTCGGCACCAGGTCCTTGTAGATGATGCTCTTCGGCACGTACCAATAAGGATTGAAGTTGATCTCCTGGATCTTGCTCGCGAGCTCAGGCGTCGGACGCTCCGGCTTGCCGACCACCGTGGCGTGGCGCTGCACAACCTGCCCGTTCTCGACGGCCTCAGCCTGCGCCGCCGGGATATTGACCACCACGTAGCGATTTCCAGCGGCCGGCGCCAACGTTTGCAAGCGCTTGAGGCTCGCTTGCAATTGGGCAAGCCTCACCGTGGCCGGCACGTTCAGCGCTTCGACCGTGACCCTCATGTCGACCACGCCGGTCGGGGGCAGGCCGTGGCGAGCCTGGAACTTCTTCACGGCTGCAACAACTGCCGCGTCATATTCCTCGGGGATGCTCTGACCGACGAGATCCCCTTCAATTTCGAGCCGCCGATGCAGCGTCACGATTTCGGGGCCGCGCGAGCCAGGCTTCATCACCACGGCGGGAACCATGGGCCAGCCGCCCTGGGCCACGATTGCCTGGTAGCGCGCGATCGCAGCCTTGGTCGCAGCAATATTCGCAGAAGCAAGGGTCGGCGTTCCCAGCGCAGGGTTGGTGATCCAGGCGGCAGTCGCCGCATCGAACTCCTCTGGTGGAAGCTCGTCGCCATGGAAGGCTTGCGAGCCTGGCTGCTGCGCAGCGCGCGAGCCTCCGCCGAAGAAGCCACCGCCGTTCCTGCCGCCGAAGAAGCCGCCGCCGCCCGAGTTTCCGGAATTGTCGTCCTGATAGCCGCCTTGATAACCCCCCTGGTTCGGGTTGCCCCTGAGCCAGGAGAAGAGACCGGCACTCGAAGGCTCGGCGCTCGCGAGGAGGAGGATCGCACCAACTCCCGTAGCGGCGAGGAAGGCCCCGCCTCTCACTCTAGTCTTCCATGTCAGCATAAGCCGCTCCCCCGTCCGTTGGCGGCATGTCCCGCGTTGACTATAAGCGCTTTGCCTGCGCCACTCTAGAGCCAATGAACCGCCAATTCCTTTTCAAATCCTCTAAGGATCGATCACAGTTCTTTGGCAACGGGACACGTTACTCCCTCGTCAGCCGATCATGTCCGGCGCTCTACATGAACGGATCGCGCCATGACTGAGAGTTATCCAGCGAATTTGGCTATTTTTGGCTGTGCCGCGGTTGAAAACGACGCGGCCCCGGTGGAAACCACCAGGGCCGCTAAATCTCACACTCCTGCGCGACGATTAGAGCTGATAGCGGATCTGGTCAGTCCAGAAGCGCTCGAGCCGAATCAGCGCCTTATTCAACGACTCAAGATCGTCGACGCCGATGCCGCCCACCTGCTGCAAAGACTTGAGCTGCCGCTGATAAAGCCCGTTCACCACATTGGACACCTCTTGCCCTTTCTCGGTGAGCCGCACCCGCACCGACCGCCGGTCGGTGGACGAGCGCTGATGGTGGATGTAGCCGGCATCGACCAGCTTCTTGAGATTGTACGAGACGTTGGAGCCGAGATAGAGGCCGCGGCTCGTGAGCTCGCCGGCCGTCAATTCGGCATCGCCGATGTTGAACAGCAGCAAAGCCTGCACGCTGTTGACGTCCGAGCGGCCCAAGCGTTCAAATTCATCTTTGATGACATCAATAAGCAATCGATGAAGCCGCTCGACAAGCTTCAAGGAAACAAGATAGCGCCCCTTGAGATCTTCTACCTGAGACGCGCCCGTATGCGTCCCCTTTTTCAAGACTACACTCATCGCCTACCCTCGTTAGTTGTTGTTAAATCCCCAACTTGGCGAGGACTATAGGCAGGCCACGCTAAAATCCGCTTAAGCGGCACGCTTAAGATTGGATGAAATTCTACGATTAAATTTCTATGATATTCGTGCGCGTTTGAACCCAGGTATTAGAGACCTGGAGTGAGCTCCTTAAGCTCGAGCTCATTCTCGACAGGGCTGTCGAACATGCGTTCGATCGCCTGATCGTCGACATCTGTCAGGCGCGCCGGTTGCCAGTTCGGCGCACGTCCGTGCCCCGCGATGCGCGCAGCGATGCCCTCGCGATAATCGTGCGTCTCGATGAGATGCGAAGTGAGACGGAATTCCAGCTTGAGCGCGCTCAAGAGATCGAGCGACTTGCCGCGCTTCATCTGCGCCAAGGCGACCTTGAGAGACGTGGGTGACTTCTTGCGTAGCTCGGCTGCGGTCTCACGGGCGAAAGACTCATGCTCGCCTTTCTCTGCGTCGAGCCGCTCGAGGATCGATTCGACAGACGATGCGGCGAACACGCGATTGATCAGCGGCGTGTGCCGCACGAGCTCGCCCTCCCCGGGATCGCGGTGAAGTCCATCGAGCAGCTTGTCGATCGGATGGTTGTCGCGCAATGCGTCTTTGATCACGCCGAAATGCGCCGACGGAACGTAATGGCTCACGAGACGCTGGCGATAAGCCTCCGCCGGCCCGATAGTTCGCCCGGTTAGCGCGAGATAGACTCCGGTCCATCCGAGCAGTCGCGGCAAGAAATAGGTTCCGCCAATATCGGGCAGAAAACCGATGCCGACTTGCGGCATGCCGAATTTGTAACCCTCGCCCGCGATGCAATGCGTGCCGTGCAGGGTGATGCCCACTCCTCCGCCGAGCACGAGTCCATTGATGAGAGGAACATTCGGCCTGATGAATTTGTCGAGCACCCATACATGGGTGTACGCCGCGCGGTAGAATTCCTTGATCGCGCCGAGCGCTCCCTGTTCCAGCCACTCGTGCAGGACCTTGAGATCGCCGCCGCTCGAGAACACCGTGGGATGGCTCGATTGCATGAAGACGCCATAAATCTGCGGTGCCGGAGCCCAACGGCGATAATGCTCGCTCAAAGCCTCGAACATTTCTTGGTTTAGCGCGTTTAATCGCGTAGGCCGGCTGAGCGTCACCACGCCGGCGCGACCGATTTCCTCAAACGTGATGCCGAGCGCTTCAGACACCCTCGACGACTCTTGCTCGAACTTTTGCAAATGACGCCTCTCTTGGGCTTGCCTTGATCCGGCAAGCCTTGTCTTGAAAGGGCCCGCGGGCAGCTACCACCCAATCGGGCAAACCACAAGCTTTGCAAGGAAAAGAGTAAGGGTCGCATGACGTTTCATCCAATCGCCCGCCCCGCCCTTGCCATTCTCGTCGTACTTCCGCTCTGCGCTCAGGCCGGAAACGATGTCCCGCCGTTGCCCCAGCGCAATCCTCACCGTGGGCATGGAACGGAGGCAAAGGCGCCTGTGCTGCCGGGCGATCAGCCAACCGTGCCGTGGACCGACAAGGAGGTCGCCGATGCCAAGGCGGCCTGTGCAAAAGCGCTCGAGAGTCTCACCATCGAGTACGAACAGCTCCCACCCCTGAAGCACGGCATCTGCGGCGCACCGGCTCCAATCCTCGTCAAGTCGATCGGCAGCGAGCCTAAGGTCGCAATAGATCCGCCTGCCACTATGACTTGCGCGCTCGCGGCTGCGCTTGGCTTTTGGCTCGACAAGACGGTGCAGCCCGAAGCGAGGGCGGTGCTCTCGACGCAAGTCGTCAAGCTGCGCAACGCCAGCTCCTATGTCTGCCGCAATCGCTATGGCGGCGACAGCACGCCCTTGAGCGAGCATGCGCTCGCCAATGCGCTCGACGTGTCGGAGTTCGTGTTTGGCTCAGGCGAGCACATCACCGTGCTTGAAAGCTGGCCGCGCACCGTGACGGCTCCTCTGCCGTCTCAGCCGAAGCCCGATCGCGTTGTGGTGGCAACCCCGGTGAAGCCGGTATCTCAGCTATGGGCGGCGGACAGGCAATCCTTCGCGGTGGCCAAGGTTCAGCTAGCCGAGGCGAAGATAAATCCCTTCGTTGCCCTGACCACGGTAATCGATGCTAAGACCAACCCTTTCGTGGCTCCAACAGTGGAAGCTGAACACCCTCCTGCGGCCCCGCTTTCCGAGGTTAAACCGTCTGAGAATGCCACTCCCGAGACACAATCGAAGGCTGATGCGCGGAGCGAGTTCGTCAGGGTGGTGCACGACGACGCCTGTCACACCTTCGGCACCGTGCTAGGGCCAGAGGCCAACGAGGCGCATAAGAACCATTTTCACCTGGATATGAAGGCGCGACGGCACGCGGCTGTGTGCCAATAAAGACGAAAACGCAACCACGTCTCCAGGCGCTGTTGGCGCGATCCCCGTCACGGTGCTAGCTTGCGCGCTCACGCGAAGAGAACACGTATAGCGCGATGGCCTCCCCTAAGGACAAGACGGTCTCCTTACGCACCGAGCGGGTGAAGCGCGCGCGCGTCAAGGCGCCAGGCGCATCGCAGCCCGGCTTTCCGGCGACCCGGCTCAGGCGCAACCGTCGCGCCGGCTGGTCGCGCCGCCTGGTGCGGGGCGCGACGCTGACCACCGACGATCTGATCTGGCCTATTTTCGTGATCGAGGGAGAACGCGTCCGCACGCCAGTTGCTGCCATGCCCGGAGTCGAGCGTCTCTCGATCGACTTCGCCGTCGATGCAGCGGAGGAGGCTGCTTCGCTCGGGATTCCGGCAGTCGCGCTCTTCCCCTACACCGAGGCCTCGCTCCGCGACGAAGACGCAAGCGAGGCGCTCAACCCCGGCAATCTCGTGTGCCGCGCGGTGCGCGCCATCAAGGCGCACGTGCCGGACGTGGGTATCATCTGCGACGTGGCGCTCGATCCCTATACGAGCCACGGCCACGACGGTCTTCTGATCGACGGCGAGATCGACAATGACCGCACCATCGAGGTGTTGATCGCCCAGGCCATCGTCCAGGCCGAGGCCGGCTGCGACATCCTCGCGCCGTCAGACATGATGGATGGACGCATCGGCGCGATCAGGGCAGCGCTCGAGGAGGCAGGCTTCGTTAATACCCAGCTGCTCGCTTACGCGGCGAAATATTCCTCGGCCTTCTACGGGCCGTTCCGCGATGCGGTGGGCTCCGGCAAGCGGCTCCGCGGCGACAAGCTCACCTATCAGATGGATCCCGCCAACGGCGCGGAAGCCTTGCGCGAGGTCGCGCTCGACATCGCCGAGGGCGCGGACATGGTCATGGTCAAGCCGGGCCTTGCCTATCTCGATATCGTGTGGCGGGTGAAGACGGCGTTCAACGTGCCGACCTTCGTCTATCAGACCTCGGGCGAGTATTCGATGCTCGCCGCGGCAGCCGATCACGGCTGGCTCGATCGCAGCCGCGTCATTCTGGAGAGCCTGATCGCCTGCAAACGCGCTGGCGCCGACGCGGTGTTCACTTATTTCGCGCCGGAAGCGGCAAAGCTGCTGAAGGCGAAAGTCTAAGCGCTAGTTTGTGACCTTCACGGTCTTGAAGATCACCTTGGCGTCCTTTTGCTTATCGAAATTGTCGCCCGACAGGCCGAAACGCCATACGCCTTTCGGCGCCTGACCGCGCAACTCGCGCACTTTCGTCCCGTTGATGAAGAAGGTCACGCTGTTGCCGTTGGTCTTGACGCGCAGCATGTTGGCCGCGCCTGGCTCCTTCTTGATCGCAGGCGAATCGACATTGGCAGCGACGGTGCCAAGCCATTTGCCGTCCTGCTTGCGCGCGATCCAAAACTTGCCGTTGTTTAGCACGCCGAACTGAAAGTAGGTGCGGTTGTCCTCGCCCCAAAACAGAAGGCCTGCGCCGAGGATCGGTTGATCGCCGTTAGGCCAAACCGTCTCGGAGCAGATATCAGCATCGCGAACGGTGTAAGTCACATTGAGATTGGACTGCATATCGTCCGGCGGCAGCTTGAAGATGAAGGATCCGTCCTTCACTTCGATTGAGTCCTTAATCGGCCAGCCGCCGGCATCATCGACGAATTTGTCCTCGAAGATTACTTCCTGGCCTTCGCAGGCGACCGCGCGCCAAGCCGGTGCGCCGGTTAATACTAGCGCAAAGCCAAGCAACAGCACCGATCTTCGCATCGAAGCTCCCCGTTAGACTTGCCTTGCGGTCTTTCGCCGAAAACCCTTAACGCGTTGGCACGGCCTCGGCAACCGGCGGCCTTGCCGCTGTGTGCGGGATCAATGGATCATCGATGCTTGTTTGGCAGAGGGGCCATCACCATCTAGGGCGCGAGAAATTGTCGCTTGGCCATGACTGGAGACAACATGTCCGACCAACGCACGCTTCCGCCGCGCGGCCAAAGTTTCGCCAACCAGCCATACGCGTTCGATCCGGTGGCGCAGCCTCAGCTGTTCAACGGGGTGATCGGCAAGCGCACCGTCGCTTTCATCATCGACGCCATGATCATCCTGGTGCTGACTGCCATCGCCTACGTGGTCGTGGCGCTGCTCGGGGTGATCACGCTCGGCCTCGCTTGGCTCCTGTTCGGCCTCGTCTTTCCCGCCGTCGGGCTAGGCTATAATGCGCTCACCACCGGCGGTCCGAAATCCGCAACCATCGGCCAGCGGATGATGGGACTAGAGGTCCGTATGTGGTTCGGGGGCAAGGTGACGCCTTTGATCGCGGCTTTCCACGCGCTTCTGTTCTGGTTCTCGCTCGTGATCTTCTGTCCGATCCTTCTGTGGGTCCTCTTCGATCCGCGCAAACGCTGCCTGCACGATATCCTTGCGGGCGTGGTGGTGCTAAACCGGGTCTAGTTCCGAGTCGTTCTAAACTGACGCGGGGGGAATGCAGCACGCGCGCTCATGCCGGATTGCGCGTCGGGCATTCAATCAACTAAGCTTGGACCGGTTCGGATTCGTTCCGGGCGATCGGCAGTGACAGAGCACAAGAGCAACTTTCCAGAATTTTACATAACCGCGCCGCAGCCCTGTCCCTACCTCCCCGGCCGGCTCGAGCGGAAGCTATTCACGCATCTCACCCGCGACAAGCCGCGCTTCCTCATCGACAATCTATTGAAGGGCGGCTTCCGGCGAAGCCAGAACATCGCCTACATGCCATATTGCGATTCGTGCTCGGCCTGCGTCCCGGTGCGCATCCTGGTCGAAGAATTCACGCCGCGCCGCTCGCTGAAGCGCATTGCCCGCATCAATCGCGATCTGGTCGCAACCCGCATGACGCCATCGCCAAGCTCGGAGCAATATTCGTTGTTTCGCTCCTATATCGATGCGCGCCACGCCGATGGTGGCATGGCCGAGATGTCGGTGCTCGACTATTCGCTGATGGTCGAGGACAGCGTGGTCGAGACGTTCGTCACCGAGTACCGGCTGAAGCCCGATCCTCACGGCGACGGAAGCTCTCCCCTCCTCGCCGTGTCGCTGTGCGACCGCCTGAGCGACGGCATCTCGATGGTGTATAGCTTCTACGACCCTGACCAGCCCCATCGCAGCCTCGGCACCTACATGATCCTCGACCACGTCGATTTCGCGCGCAGCCAAGGTCATCCCTTCGTCTATCTCGGTTATTGGATCGAAGGCTCGCGCAAGATGCGCTACAAGAACCGCTTCGAGCCGCAGGAGCGCCTCACCTCCAAGGGCTGGGTCCGTTCGGCCTCCGGCGATCAGTAGCTGTTGAACCGCGGGCCGAATTTTCCTGACTTCGGGAAGCCCTTGGGCGGCAGGCGTCCGGCCTGAGCGCGCTGACCCCACCAGTCCCTGAGCTCGGTCGCGGAGAGAGTGAAGCTGCGCTTCGCGGCGTCGAGATAGGTCAAGCCTTCCTTCTTGTCGAAGACCTTGGCGTCGGCGAGTCCGCCGTCCTTATAGCGTTGGAGCCTGACACCCTTGCCGCGCGGCATTTCCGGAAGCTCGCTCAACGGGAAGAGCAATAGTTTCCGGTTGTCTCCGATCACCGCGACGCTGTCACCCGCGGCTGGCGCGACGACGACCGCCTCCTCGCCTTCGCGCACGTTGAGCACCTGCTTGCCCTTCCGCGTCATGGCGAGCACTTCGTCTTCGTTGACGATGAAGCCGTGGCCGCTCGATCCTGCGACCAGCAACTTGCGTCCCGGCTCATGCACAAACAGCTCGACCGCGTCTGCGGCCTCCTCGATGTCGATCATGAGGCGGAACGGCTCGCCGTGGCCCCTGCCCCCTGGGAGTTTGTCGGCACCAAGCGAGTAAAATCGGCCATTGGTGGCAAACAGCAAAAGCGTGTCGGTGGTCTGGGCCTTGACCGCGCGCTTCAGACGGTCGCCTTCCTTGAAGGACAGGCTGTCGATCTCGGTCTGATGGCCACGAATGGCGCGGATCCATCCCTTCTCCGACAGCACGATGGTGACCGGCCCTTTCTCGATCATCGCTTCGGCGAGATCGACCTCAACGCCCTCTGGCGCCTCGGCGAAGCTCGTACGGCGGCGGCCAAGCTCGGTTTTTTGCCCGAACTGATCTTTGAGCGCCTTGATCTCGCTGGCGACGGTCTTCCACTGCTTGTCCTTCGAGGCGAGCAGCGCCTTCAGCTCTTTGCGCTCCTTGGTGAGATTCTCGTGCTCGCGCCTGATCTCCATCTCTTCGAGCTTGCGCAACGCGCGCAGCCGCATGTTGAGGATTGCTTCGGCTTGCACCTCGGTGAGCTTGAACGCCTTTATCAGCGCGGGCTTCGGCTCGTCCTTCTCGCGGATGATTTTGATGACCCTGTCGATGTTGAGATAGACGATGAGGTAGCCGTCGAGTACCTCGAGCCGGTGATTGATCTTGGCCAAGCGGAATTTCGACCGCCGGACCAGCACCGCTTGGCGGTGATCGAGCCACTCGCGCAATACCTGCCTCAGGCCGAGCACGTTCGGCACCTGGCCGCGGCTCAACACATTCATGTTGAGAGGCACGCGCGTCTCAAGCTCGGTCAGCTTGAACAGCGACTCCATGAGAAGCAGCGGGTCGACGCTCCGGCTCTTGGGCTCGAGCACGAGCCTGACTTCCTCGGTCGACTCGTCACGGACGTCGGCAAGGAGCGGCAGCTTCTTCTGAAGCAGAAGCTCGGCGATGCGGGCAACTAGCCGCGCTTTCGGGATCTGATACGGGATCTCCGTCACGATGATCTGATAGGTGCCGCGGCCGGTATCTTCTTGTTTCCATTTCGCCCGGAGCCGGAAGCTGCCGCGCCCGGTCTTGTAGGCTTTGACGATCTCCTCGCGCGGCTCGACGATTACGCCTCCCGTCGGCAGATCGGGTCCGGGCACGAGCTCGACGAGCTTGTCTGCGGTGGCGTTGGGAAACTTGATGAGATGCAACGCCGCGTCGCATAGCTCGCCGACATTGTGCGGCGGGATGTTAGTTGCCATGCCGACGGCAATGCCCGACGAGCCATTCGCGAGCAAATTGGGGAAATTGGCAGGCAGCACCGAGGGCTCCTGCTCGCGCCCATCGTAATTGGCGCGAAAGTCGACCGTGTCCTCGTCGATGCCGTCGAGCAGCCGCGCCGCAACCTCGGTCATCCGCGCCTCGGTGTAGCGCTCGGCGGCCGGGTTATCGCCGTCGATATTGCCGAAATTGCCCTGGCCATCGACCAGCGGGTAGCGGACCGAGAAATCCTGGGCAAGCCGCGCGAGCGCGTCGTAGATCGCCTGGTTGCCGTGCGGATGGAAATTACCCATTGTGTCGCCGACGATCTTCGCGCATTTGCGGAACTCGCCCTGCGGCGAAAGCCTGAGCTGCTGCATGGCGTAGAGCAGCCGGCGATGCACCGGCTTCAAGCCGTCGCGCACGTCGGGAAGCGCACGGTGCATGATGGTCGAAAGCGCGTAAGCGAGGTAGCGCTCCTCGAGCGCCTCGCGCAGATTCACAGGCTCGATCGGGCCTTGCGAATCAGGCGGCGGAATCCGTTTTCCCATAGGCCGCGCTTAGCGCATTGAGCCGCAGGGCTCAAGGGCTCGGCAACCGCAGAGGATTCCGGTCAGGGAGAGACGGCAGGGGCTTCCGGTCAGGCAGCGACGGACTCTGGTCTTCCATTTGGACTACTGCGGTGTGGGTGGTTTTGAGGCAGGAGGTATCGATGAACACCTGGATCTCCTGGTACCACCACTGATTGCCGTGCCTGAAGCCGGCGACGCCGACGCCGATCTCGTTCGAGCGCGACCGCAGCGCGCGCTCATGCCCCGGAGACTTCTTCCAGAAGCGCATGGCCGCGTCCATCGCCGTATCGGAGGAGGCTCTTGCAGGTCGCGTCCATGACATGTGCCAATTCTCGCCGCGGAACTTGCAGAACTTGACCCCTCCAGCGCGTAGCCGCTGCACCGGGTTACGCCCATCGGCGCTATGGCCGCCTCTCGCAGTTTCGGCCAGGTAGTTGGCGTATGCCTGCGCCGCGCGGCTCGCACCTTCGTTCTCGCTCAGGGGCGCCAGCCCTTTGCTCTGCCGATAGGCATTGGTCTGCTCGATGATCGCCGCCTTGGCGCCCGCGGGAATGTCGAATTGCTGCGCGTGCGCTCGTCCCGCCGTGGCGACTCCGAGCACAATGACGGCAAGCGCTGTGACACGCGGCAACAACATCGTTCAAGGATAGCGCAACACTGCTAGGCCGAGCGAGCCGCCTTGGTGGGCCGTGCGAGAATGGCGATGAGGCGCTCACGCGCTTGCGGCATGGAAAGGCCGTGCGGCACGAGCGCGTCGCGCTCGATGAAGTGGCCAGTCAGAATAAAGCCCGCGACGATATCGCCCTCGCCAATGGGCGCTGCACCATCGATTAGGAAGGCGGGCAACTTCAGCAGTTTGTCGCAATACGGCTTGCCAGCATCACGCGACACGGCGCGGCCGGAGCGCGGCGACACATAGGCGAGGTCTGCATCGACGCCAGTCGCGGCGCATTCGGAAAGATCGAGCCCGAAGCCGAGCTCTCCTAGAAGCCGAAGCTCCCATTGCACGAGGAGCGCGGGCCATGTAGCTGCGTCGTCGAACGAGCGCAGCACATTCAGCGCAGCCGCATAGAGCTCGGGATGCGGGTCGCGCTCTGGCAAAAGCCGCGCGAGTCCTGCCAGCGAGGAGATGGCGGCAAGCGCCGCAGCATCGTCGAGCACGCGCGCGGCATGGGCCTCCATCACCTCGACATTGAAGCCCCCGAGATGCTCTGACAGACGCGCGCGCCATGTCGCCCGGAGCAGATTGCCGGGCTGGAGCAACGGGCGCATGCGGCGCGACCGCCCACCCCGCACCAGCCCGAGATGCCGGCCGTGAGCGCGGCTGAAGATTTCGGCGACGATGTTCGCCTCTCCGAGCGGCTTCGCCGAAAGAAAAATGCCTTCGTCGCTCCAGTCCATCGCCTACCCTAGAGGGCAAGTGGCGATGAGCTCAAGCGTCCCCCCAATGAGGTACGCGGAAGGTCGCTACATCCCGCCGTTGACGTTGGTGTTCAGAGCATTGACGCCCGTGCTCGGGGTATTGACGCCTGTGGCTGATGACCCCTCATCGGGAGCAATTGCCGATCCAGAATTGCCCAGACTGGGCAGGGCAGCATTCGGATTGTAGGTGGCCGACCCCGGATTGCCGGGAAGCGCGCCGAAGCTTTGCTGGCCAGGAACGCCGAGGGAGGCAGGGCCGGTGATCCCGAGCGCCCCGGTGTTGACGGGAGGCGTGCCAAGTGGCTGTGGCGTGTTGAGAGCGCCGGAGTTGGTCATTGGCGGTAGCGAACTCTGGAGCGGCGGAGCGGGCGGAAGGATGATGTTGCTGTTACCGCCCATTGGCCTCGCGGCCTGTGCGCTGCCTGCCGAAAGGAGCAAGGCTGCCGCCGCAGCCAAGATTGGAAATGCGGATTTCATCGGGGTGACTCTTTGTAGGAAGACTGTGGCTCAACCCCGGATATGTGCCTCGGGAATCGGTGTTGGGATGCGGCGCTTGGCCTCTGGGTCGATCAGGGCAAGTAAAACGAAAGGCCCGGGAGGTACCCCGCGCCTTTCAGGCCTCTGCGAGACATTGGGCTGTCAGCCTCCACTGCTGGTGCCGCCTCCGGTCGAGCCAATGCCGCTGCTCGCGCCGCTGCTTGTGCTGCCTCCACTACTCGTGCTCGGTGTATTGATGCTGGACGCCAAGGTCCCAGTGCTCGGACTCGCGGCGGTCCCCGAGTTGTTCAGCGAGGGCAATGCGGCGTTCGGGTTATAGGTCGGTGAACAGGGCTGCCCGTGAAGAGCGCCATAGCTCGGCTGCTGCGGGCTGGTCGAGCCAGGCATGCCCGGGCTTGGGCCAAAATTCTGCATCGGCGCACCGCCAGGCGCACCAGGGGCTGCGCCGGCAGCGCCGGGGGCGGTTGTTGTCGCGGCCTCAGCCGTCGTTGCTCCAAGCAACGCGGCCGCGGCTACGAGAAATACGCGTTTCATGATGGTCTCCTTAGTGATGCCTAACGGACCGCAACGTTCCCCGTACCAGGCGGTTCCACCAAAGGTCGGCCTGACCCGAACCTAGCGGTCCTTCGGAAAATCGAGACCCATCTCGCGGTAGCGCTCGGGATCCTCGCCCCAGCGCTCGCGCACTTTGACGAACAGGAAGAGATGCACAGGCACCCCAGCGATCTCGGCGATCTCCTCGCGCGCCGCCGACCCAATCTCCTTGATGGTCTGGCCTTTCGCGCCGAGCACCATCTTGCGCTGGCTTTCGCGCGTCACATAGATCGTTTGTTCGATCCTGACGCTGCCGTCCTTCAGTTCCTTCCAGTCTGCGGTCTCGACCGTGAGCTGATAGGGAAGCTCTTCGTGCAGCCTGAGGAAGAGTTTCTCGCGGGTGATCTCGGCCGCGGTCTGGCGGAGCGAGGCATCAGTGAGCTGATCCTCGGGGAATAGCCAGGGCCCAAGCGGAACGGCACTTGCGAGATAGGATCTGAGATCGGCGACGCCGTCGCCGGTCAGCGCCGAGACCATAAACACACGATCGAACTGCATGAGCGCCGAGATCTCGGCGGTAAGCCGCAGCAGGTCGGGCTTACTCACGAGGTCGATCTTGTTGAGGATAGCAATCGCCGGCCGCTTTACTTCAGGGAGATGCTTGAGCAGTGCGTCGAGGCTCGAATCGAGCCCGCGATGCGCGTCGATCACCACAGCGACGATGTCGGCTTCTTCTGCCCTCTCCCATGCCGCTTGCGACATGGCCCGGTCGAGCCGCCGCTTGGGCTGAAAGATTCCCGGCGTGTCGACGAGGATCACTTGCGTGTCACCGATCAGCCCGATGCCGCGCACCGGACCACGCGTCGTCTGCGCCTTATGTGTAACGATGGAGACCTTGGCGCCGACCAGCGCGTTGGTGAGGGTCGACTTGCCGCTGTTGGGGGCGCCGATAATTGCGACGAAACCGCAGCGCGTGCCCGTCTCCGTGGCAGGAGCCTCAGACATCAGGCGGAGCCTGCCACACTCCCTCGCGGACCAGCATGGCAAGAGCGGCGGCCTGCTCTGCGGCGCGCTTGTTGGCGCCGGTGCCACGTTCAGGCGCCACTCCGTCGATTTGCACCTCGGCAGTGAAGCGGGGCGCGTGATCCGGGCCTTCGCGGGCAACTTCGAGATAGCGCGGCAGCGGCAACCGCCGCCCTTGCGCCCATTCCTGCAACAGCGACTTGGCGTCAGGGGCGGCAAGCTCCAGCATGTCGAGCTGCGGCTTCCAGAAGCGGCGCACCACGGCCCGCGCCGGGTCGTAGCCGCCATCGGCGAAGATGGCACCGAGCACCGCCTCGCAGGCATTGGCGAGAATGGTCTTCTTGCTGCGGCCGCCGCTCCCCGCTTCTCCCCCGCTCATTAGAATGAATGCACCGAGCTCCCACTCCTGCGCGATCTCGGCACAAGTCTCGGCGCGAACGAGATGATTGAACCAACGCGCAAGCTCTCCCTCACGTGCCTTGGGGAAGGAATCGGCAAGAAGCTCGGCAACGGCGAGACCAAGTACGCGGTCGCCAAGGAACTCCAGCCTCTCGTTGTCCTCTTGAGGACGAGCGCCTGCGCGCGCGCTCGCATGAGTGAGCGCTACCTTGAGCAGAGCAGGGTCAGAGAAATCGCGCCCGAGCCGGGCGCACAAATCTTTGAGTGCCCGCGCCTTGAGCAAGGCTTAATGCACCACCTGGAAGATGCGCGACCAGCGGACGCTCGTCGGCCAGTGCCAAAACTCCCAGAAGCTCGTGCTCTCGTCGAGCGAGAAGAAGATGATTTGCGCCTTGCCGACGAGATTCTGAAACGGCACGAAACCGACCTCTGACAAGAACCGGCTATCGGTCGAGTTGTCGCGGTTGTCGCCCATCATGAAGAACTCGCCTTCGGGCACCTTGTAGACCTCAGTGTTGTCCCCGAAGCCCTCTTGCACCAAGTCGATAACGGGATACGTCACGCCGTTCGGCAGCGTTTCGAGATAGCGCGCCACGTGCCGCTCGCGGCCCGACGGTTCCGTGGTGACGAAGTCATCGGTACGCACCTTCGGCACCGGCTTGCCGTTGATGTTGAGGATGCCGTGGATCATCTGGATCTCGTCGCCGGGGAGGCCGATCACACGCTTGATGTAATCGGTCTCATTGTCGCGCGGCAGCTTGAACACGACCACATCGCCGCGGTCCGGCTCTTTCGACCAGATACGGCCTGGGAACAAATTGAGCCCGAAAGGGAAGGAGTACCGGCTGTAGCCGTAGCTGTATTTCGAGACGAAGAGATAATCGCCGACGAGCAGCGTTGGGATCATGGAGCCCGACGGAATATTGAAGGGCTGAAACAGGAAAATCCGCACGATGAGCGCGAGGATCAGCGCGTGAATGATCACGCGGACGGTGTCCTTCACGCTGCTCCTAGCTTCCGTGTTCTCGGCTTCTACGCTCATGCGGAAGCTCTCCTCGGGTTCATGGTCAATTCAGGCTCGTAAAGGTTAGGCGCCCCTATAGCCTCTCCCCGGTGATCAGGCAAACGCGTCAGTCGCGGAGCGAGACCTTTACGGCAGAGATGATGACGATCGCCTGGGCAGTGGGGAAATCGTCGGTGATCGAGAGGTCGATGCGAACCTCGTGGCCTTCGGGAGTGAGCTGCTCGAGCGCCCGCGCCGCCCCTCCAGTGAGCTGCAATGTGGGGCGGCCAGATGGCAAATTCACCACGCCCACGTCGCGCCAGAACACGCCTTGGCGGAACCCCGTGCCAAGCGCCTTGGCGCAGGCCTCCTTGGCGGCAAAACGCTTGGCGTAAGAGGCGGCGCGTCCTGCGCGGTTGTCGGATTTCCGCCGCTCGATTTCGGTGAAAACGCGGGACAGGAAGCGCTCGCCATAGCGCTCGATAGTGCGCTCGACCCGCCTGATGTCGATGATGTCGTTGCCGAGCCCGATGATCATCACGTGCCGGAGACCCTGGCTTCCGTGTCGCTATGCCGCAGGGCCGCGCGCGCCTCATCCATGATGGCACGCATGCGTGCGACACTCTTGCCGAGACCCACGAAAATCGCCTCGCCCACGAGGTAATGACCGATATTGAGCTCGACGATCTCGGGAATCGAGACGACGGGCGTGACGTTATCATAGTTGAGCCCGTGGCCCGCGTGGACCTCGAGCCCTGCCTTGGCGCCCCGCCGAGCCCCCTCCACAAGGCGAGAAAGCTCGCGGCGGAACGAAGGCGTGTCGCCTTCCATTGCAGCTCCGCAATAGGTGCCGGTGTGGAGCTCGATCGCATCGGCACCGACTTTGCGCGACGCATCGATCTGCTCGGGGTCAGGGTCGATAAACAGCGAAACCTGGATGCCGGCTTGTCTGAGCTTGGCGACAAATGGCGTAAGCGTTTGAATCTGTGACACGACGTCGAGACCACCTTCGGTGGTGATCTCGAGACGCCGCTCCGGCACAAGGCAACAGGCATGCGGCCGCACTTCGAGGGCGATAGCGAGCATTTCCGGCGTCACCGCCATCTCCAGATTGAGCGGCGCGATCGCTGCCGCCATGAGCCTCGCGATATCTTCATCCCTGATGTGGCGGCGATTCTCGCGGAGATGCGCGGTGATATTGTCGGCGCCTGCCTCGACGGCTAGTCTCCCCGCGCGCAACGGATCCGGATAACGGCCTCCCCGCACGTTGCGCAACGTGGCGATGTGGTCGATGTTGATGCCGAGGCGGATCGGGGCCACGCTCTCGATGTTGCGCGCGGTCATCGCAGGAACGGTCGTCATCGCGCGCCGACGGCCTCCCCTCTCGACTGGGTACCAAGCTCGCGAAGGCGGCGATGTTTGTAGGCCTCGACCATCGGCTTGACGAGCACGTAGCTCAGCGCGGCGAGTGCCAATCCCACGGGGATGCAGCCGAGCGACATCGGCTTCAAGATCGGCCAAAGCTTCTCGAGCGAAGATTGGAAAATGCCGTTGGAGAGGTCGATGTTGTGCTTTACGGCACGGCCGCCGAGCATCAAGTGGCCGACCTCGTAGGTGGTATACCACAGTAGTGGATAAGTCAGCGGGTTGCCAAAGAAGGTGCCAAGCACGGCGGCGACAATGCTGCCGCCGACCGCCCAGGCGATCAAGGCAGCCATGACCATGTGGGTGCCAAGAAAGGGCGTAGCCGCAGAGAACACGCCGACCGCAAAACCGAGCGCGACGGCATGGGGAGATTCGCTCAAGCGCTTCAGGCGATAAAGGACGTAGCGAGTCGATCGGCTCCAGCTCCGGCGCGGCCAAAGGTGCACGCGTATCCGCCCGAGAATGCTCTCCTCTTCGCGGCGCCTGAACAGCATCGTCACCTCTCGACAGACTTAGAACCAACCGCCGGGTGATTGCGTCCCGTTGGCGACCAAAGCCCTACCATATCTAGGTTAAGTTCTTCCAGAAACCAGCGCGCTTAACCGTTCGCCCGGGCGGCGCTCGACACCACATCTTTGGCTCTGAGCCCGGCAATGATCTCGTTCAGGTGTTTCAGGTCCCACACTTCGAGGTCGATCAGCATCTCGGTGTAATCGGGCACCCGGTTCGTCATCTTCACATTATCGATATTGCCGTCTGCCTCGCCGATCACGGTGGCCACTTGCGCAAGGCTCCCCGGCTCGTTCAGCACCGTCACCGCGAGCTTGGCCGGAAAGCGCTGGGGGTTATCCTCGTCGATGTCCCAGGTCACGTCGATCCATCGCTCGGGCTCCTCGTCGAAGGCCTTAAGCGCCTCGGCGTGGATGGGATAGATGGTGATACCCTGCCCGGGACTGAGAATGCCGACGATGCGATCGCCAGGCACCGCGCCGCCATCGGCGAAGCTAACCGGCAAATCGCCCCGCAAACCCCTGATGGGGATGCTGCTTGGGCCATCCTTCGGCGCCTTGCCGCTCGACCCAGGCCAGCGGAACTTGAGGCCGATCACCTTGCCGAGCCCGAACCAGCCCTCGTCGTTGCGCTTGAGCTTGCGCCTTCGCTTCTGCGCTTCGGTTGAGCCCTCATCCGGGAAGACCGCGCGAAACACATCAGCCGAGGATAGTTCGCCGCGTCCCACCGCCGCCAACACATCTTCTGTTGTCTTCTGCGACAGGCGGCCAAGCGCGGCCGAAACTGCCTCCTCGCCAAAGGTCTTCTCGCGGCGCTGGAAGGCGCGCACCAGAATCTCGCGGCCGAGCTTGCCATATTGCGCGCGCACCGCGTCGCGGGTCGCACGCCTGATGGCCGAGCGCGCCTTGCCGGTGACGGCAATGCTCTGCCAGGCCGAGGGCGGAAGCTGCGCCTTTGAGCAGATGATCTCGACCTCGTCGCCGTTCCTGAGCTCGGTCGTAAGCGGCATCGGCCTACCGTTGATCTTGGCGCCGACGCAAGTGTTGCCGATGTCGGTGTGCACCGCATAGGCAAAGTCGATGGGATTTGCCCCTCTCGGCAGAGCGATCAGCCGTCCCTTAGGCGTGAAGCAGAATACCTGGTCCTGGAACAGCTCGAGCTTGGTGTGCTCGAGAAACTCCTCAGGGTTGTCACCGTCAAGAAGCATGCCGACGAGATGGCGGAGCCAACGATAGGCATTGGTGTCTTGCGACGGCGCCACGCCCTTCGGCGTATGCGACCCATTGACGTCCTTGTAGAGCGCATGCGCGGCGACGCCATATTCGGCAACCGAGTGCATCTTCTCGGTGCGGATCTGCAGCTCGACGCGCTGATGGCGCGGGCCGACGATCGTGGTGTGGATGGACTGATAGTCGTTCTGCTTGGGATTCGAGATGTAATCCTTGAAACGGCCAGGGACAGCGTGCCACGTGGTATGCACCACCGAGAGTGCGCGATAGCAATCCTCGACCTCGGGCACCACGATGCGGAAGGCATAAATGTCGGACAGCTGCTCGAGTGAGATCTGCTTCCGCTCCATCTTGCTCCAAATGGCGTAAGGCTTCTTCTCGCGGCCGGCGACGATTCCGGCGACCCTTGCTTCCTTGAGCTTGCTGGTGACCGCGGCCTCGATCTCATCGATCAGGCCTTGATTACGCTTGCGCAAAATCTTGAGTCGCTCGACGACCGCTGCGTAGGCCTCGGGATTGAGCGCCTTGAAGGCATGGTCCTCGAGTTCTTCGCGCAGCCATTGCATGCCCATGCGGCCGGCAAGGGGGGCATAGATGTCCATGGTCTCTTCGGCGATGACCGTGCGCTTGGCCGGCTTGATATGCTCGATCGTGCGCATGTTGTGCAGGCGGTCGGCGAGCTTGACCAGCAGCACTCGGATGTCGCTCGAGATGGCAAGCAGGAGCTTGCGGAAATTCTCCGCCTGCTCGGCCTTCTTGGTGACGAGGTCGAGCTTCTTGATCTTGGTCAGTCCATCGACCAGGGTGCCGATCTCGCGCCCGAACATGGCGTCGATTTCGGAACGCGTGGTTTCGGTATCCTCGATGGTATCGTGCAGGAGCGCGGTTGCGATTGTCGCATCGTCGAGCCGCATTTCGGCGAGGATGGCCGCCACTTCCAGCGGATGGGAGAAATAAGGTGCGCCAGAGGCCCGCTTCTGGTTGCCGTGCGCTTTCATGGCATAGACATAGGCGCGATTGAGCAGCGCCTCGTCGGCGTTCGGCTGATAACTCAGCACGCGCTCGACCAGCTCGTATTGGCGGGTCATGGCGCGCGCCTCTCGTCAGCCGCCGCATCCACATCGATTGGCAGCCGCACCTTCTCTTCAAGAAAGTCTGCGCCTCGGCACGAACCGAGGCGACAATGCATTACGGCAAAGGGGTAGCCCGCGCTTTTTGAGAAGCGGGTTAGGTCAGCGTGAGCGCGGTCCCGCATTGGAGCCATCCGAAGGTGCCTGGCTCGCCATCCTCCGCAACAGCTCTTCCTCGGTCATCTTGTCGATCGTGGTGTCGGTCGACTGATCGTCCTGTCCGAGAACGGGCATCCTGGTATCGGTCGAGAGCATGGGCACGGCCTCAGCCTCCGGCTCATCCACCTCCACATATTTCTGCATCGAGTGGATGAAGTCTTCCCTGAGGTCGTCGGCGACAATCTTCTGCTCGGCGATCTCGCGGAGCGCTACTACGGGATTCTTGTCATTGTCGCGCTGCACGGCAATCTGGGCGCCGGCGGAAATGGTGCGAGCACGGTGGCTTGCCAAAAGCACGAGCTCGAAGCGGTTCGTAATCTTGTCGATGCAGTCCTCGACGGTGACGCGAGCCATCAGGGAATCCTTGTGTTCGGTTTGCTGTGATTTGGTCTCTATTTAGGCAGTTCGCTTGAGGCTGGCAAGCAGGACTAAGCCTTAGAGCCTTCCTATCACCCTGCCCTCGCCTCGCCCCTGCGTCTCGCGCCAAAGCTCCCGCGCGCTCTCCTTGAGCACCGGGTGACGCCAATCGGGAGCGACATCCAGGAGCGGTCTGAGCACGAACGGACGCTTATGCGCGAGAGGATGTGGCAGAACTAGAGGGCGTCGGCCTGCCCCGCCGAACTCAGGCTGCCGGTCATGCCAGTGCCTGACCAGGCCTCGATAATCGATGATATCGATATCGAGCGTACGCGGTCCCCAGGGCCTGCCGCCCCGTCTGCCAGCCCTTCGCTCGATCGCTTTCAACACTCTAAGTAGCGCTTCCGGCGCAAGGCTCGTGTCGATCAGTGCTACCGCGTTTACGTAAGCAGGCTGACGCGCCCGGCCGACGGCTTCCGTCTGGTAAAATGGCGAGACCGCAATGACTCCTATATTAGCGCGCTCAATTTCGCCTATGGCATGTTCAAGCGTTTGTGCCGCTGTGCCCCAAACCCCGGGACAATTTGCACCAAGAGCTATCAGAATCTTCCCACGCGCGAGCAATTGCACACTCCTTCCGTCACACCTATGTTGTCTAAGCAGCCCTCGAGTCGACGTTGCTGAGAGGCCGCTCTCTCAATCGCCTTCATACTTCCGGTGATAGGAGCTTAAATGAATTTTTATCCGACAGAGCGCGTTGGACTCTTCATCGATGGCGCCAACCTCTACGCCACTGCCAAGGCACTCGCTTTCGACATCGATTACAAGCGGCTGCTTTCGCTGTTCCGGAGCAAAGGACAGCTCGTGCGCGCCCTTTACTATACGGCGCTTGCCGAGGAGCAGGAGTATTCCTCGATCAGGCCGCTCATCGATTGGCTCGATTATAATGGCTACACCATGGTGACGAAGCCCACCAAGGAGTTTGTCGACGCGACCGGTCGGCGCAAGATCAAAGGCAACATGGATATCGAGCTCGCCGTTGACGCCATGGAATTGTCGGACTACCTCGACCACATCGTGCTGTTCTCGGGCGACGGCGACTTCCGCTCGCTCGTCGAGGCGCTCCAGCATAAGGGCAAGCGCGTGAGCGTTGTGTCGACGCTCGCCACCAACCCGCCGATGGTGGCCGACGAGCTTCGCCGTCAGGCCGATCAGTTCATCGACCTCGCCAATCTGCAAGAGGAAATAGGGCGCGACCCCGCCGAACGGGCGCAGCGTGCCGAGCGGCGTCGTACCGAGCCCGAGCCGCTCGATGAGTTTGAGTCGGAAGACCTGATCGAGACCTGAGCGAGCTCAAGCGGAGGACGTTTCCCTTTTCTAAACCCCATTGCGGCTCTCCACGTTCGGCCTCCGAACTCACAAGTTGGAGGTACGCGCAATCGGTACAATGATCGAATTCGTGGCAGGGCTTGGTCTCGTCCTGCTCGTCCTTTCCGACATCTCCCGCACCATTCTCCTGCCGCGGCCGACCGTCAGAGCGCTCCGCCTCAGTCCGCTGCTCGGCCGCCTTTTCGTTCCGCTCTGGGTTCAAGGCTACGGAGCGCATCAAATCGACGCGGTCGCGCCAGACGGCGCGGGCAAGCCTCGCGCCTCTTCTGATCATCCTCGCGTTGCTTTTCTGGGTGGCGCTGGACTTATGATTCACGCCGACAGCAAAGACATAGGTCCCGCCGTCGATCTCTCGGAGACTGTGTATCTTGCTGGGTCAGCCTTCTTCACGCTCGGCGTCGGCAATAGCATCGTGAACGGACCGGCGCGCTTTCTGGTGGTCCTCGCGGGTCTGTCGGGGCTTGCCAGCGTGACAATCGGCGCGACCTTTCTGCTGACCGTGCAACAGGCCCTCCATCGCCGAGAGGTGCTTGTGCTCAGCACGCTCCCGGTGGCTGGACGTCCGCCATCAGGCCTTGTCATCCTCGAGACCTACGGACTTAACGAAGCGCCGGATGCGCTCGCCGAGCTATTCCGCGACTGGGAGAAATGGGCCGCCGACGTCTTGCAGAGCCACCGTGCCGATCCGGCGCTCGCGCATTTCCGCTCGACCGATGAAGGCGGCGAGTGGCTGGCTGTATTCGGCGCCGTGATCGATGCTGCAGCGCTGCTACTGGCAGCGACCGAGACCCAGAGACCTACTGCGCCTGCCGCGCGCATGTTCCTTCCGATCGGCTGCCGCACTGTCGGCTCTCTTGAGAGACTTTTCGCCGTACAGGCGGCGCCCACGCGTGACGCGACGGTCGATCGAGAGCAATTCAAGGTCATGCGCGAGCGGCTCCGCAGCGCAGGCTACAGCTTGTGCAAGCCGGAAGACGCGGCGTACATCCGATTTCAGCAATTGCGCGAGGACTACCGGCCGGACCTGATCGCGCTTTGCCGGCACCTTCGCATCTTATTGCCGGAGCCGCCGTTGCAAGGGAGCCAGCCCGAGATCGCGCGGCCGAAACGAAAAAGGACTCCCACGACACAGGCGGAGGTCAAAGCATGAAACTCGGCTTCATCGGGCTCGGGCACATGGGCAGTGCCATGGCCGCCAATCTGCTGGTGGCTGGACATGACCTCACTGTCTATAACCGCACCAAAGCGAAGGCCGCGCCGCTGGTTAAGCGCGGCGCGCATCTCGCCGATACGCCGGGCGCCACCGCGCGAGGTGAAGTGGTCATCACCATGCTCGCCGACGACCACGCCGTTGATGAGGCGGTGTTTGGCGATGATGGAATTCTTGTCGCTCTCTCTCCCGACGCTATCCACATCTCCATGAGCACGATCAGCGTGGCGGATTCGGAGCGGCTTACGCGAGCCCATCGAGAAAAGCGTCAGGAGTTCGTCGCGGCGCCGGTATTCGGGCGTCCGGACGCTGCGGCGTCGGCCAAGCTGTTCATCGTGCCGGCGGGAAAGCGTGAAGTAGTCGAAAGATGTCAGCCTCTCTTCGATGTGCTTGGGCAGCGCACCTTCCCGATCGGGGACGAGCCGCCGATGGCAAACCTCGTCAAGCTTAGCGGTAACTTTCTGATTGCATCGGTAATTGAGGCTCTCGGCGAGGCGCTGGCCTTGGTAAGCAAGCGTGGGATCGATCGCGTGCAATATGTCGATATTCTCACCAACACGCTGTTCGGCGCGCCGGTCTACAAGACTTATGGTGAGCTTATCGCCGAGGAGCGCTATTCACCTGCGGGCTTCAAGGCCGAGCTCGGCTATAAAGATGTGAGTCTTGCCTTGAGTGCAGCCCGGGAGCTTAAAGTGCCAATGCCGCTTGCGAGCCTCATCTCCGACCGCTTTCTTGCGCTGCTCGCTTCGCGCGGCGGCGATCTCGACTGGTCGGCGCTTGCCCTCCTCGCCAAACGCGATGCCGGTGGGGAGACGCCATTACGGCGCTCTGAATGACGCAGGCCACGATGCTGCTTCATGCGACGGACGAAACACACACGCCCGAACCCCCAAAGGATTGCCCCCTCTGCCCTCGTCTTGTCGGCTATCGCAACAATAACAAGGCAGCGCATCCTGACTGGTTCAATGGGGCGGTGCCGTCGTTCGGTAGAGACGACGCGCGGCTGCTCATTGTCGGTCTAGCGCCGGGATTGAAGGGCGCCAACCGGACCGGGCGACCCTTTCTAGGGGATTATGCTGGCGAGTTGCTCTATGGCACGCTGCTCAAGGTGGGATTGGCGCACGGACAGCATGACCTCGTTGCGCCGGACGCGCTCGAGCTCGTGGATTGCATGATCTCCAATGCGGTGCGCTGCGTGCCTCCCGCCAACAAACCTCTCCCCGAAGAGACCGCAACCTGCCGCCAGTTTCTCATCGGACGCATCCAGGCACTTCCCAATTTGCGCTCCCTGCTTGCGCTTGGCCGCATCGCTCATGACAGCATCATCGACGCCCTCAGCCTCAAGCGGGGCAATTTCGTGTTTTCCCATGGGGCAAGGCATGAGCTTCCCTCGGGGCTGCTCTTGTTCGACAGCTATCATTGCTCACGACAGAATACGAGCACCCGTCGGCTCACGGCCGCGATGTTCGAGGCGGTTCTTGCCGATGCCGCGGCAAGCCTGCAGAGACCTTAGCAGGCGCCTTGCCGCGACCTGCCAAGTCAGGCATGCTCGGTTGGGCAGCTGGATGAGGGTGTCCCATGGCGGGACTTGAGATCTCGCCGGCGAAAGTCGGCTTCGTGATCATCAAGGCGCGGGAAATTGCCGCCAAGGTGGCGGCCTGGGATGACGGCGCTACCTCGGATCATGATGCCGAATCCATCCTCGAGGACTTTTCCGACGACGCCACGCAAGCCGAGCTCAAGGAATTCATCCGCGATCTCAATGAGGACGAGCAGGTCAGCCTCGTGGCTCTGGCGTGGATCGGCAGGGGATCGTTCGGGCCGGAGGAGCTCGAGGAGGCTCTGACCACCGCGCGCTCCGAGCGCACCAATCGCACAGCGGACTATCTTCTCGGCATGCCTTTGCTCTCCGACTATCTCGAGGAAGCGCTCGACCGCCTCGGTTATTCCGTCGAGGACGCTGAGGACGAGGCGCTCGGCGACTGATCGAGCCAGGCGATGATCTCGCCGGCATGGAGTGCAGGCTCCGTCACTGTGTAGAACACCCGTTTGATCCGCCCATTCTCCACGATGAGCGTGAGCCGCTTCAGATAAGTCTCTCCACCCGTCGCGAAGCGGGGCAAAGCCAGCGCGGCGGCAAAGCGTCCCTCGGCGTCGCTCAGAATCGGAAACGGCAGCCGGAGACGCTTCGCCATCTCGCACTGATACTCGGTCGTCTGTTTGCTCAAGCCGAAAATCGCAACGCCGCGCGTTTCGAATTCATCAAAAAGATCGCTAAAGCCCTGGAGCTCCGGCGTCGAACCGTGGGCGCCCGGAATGATGTCCCAGTCCGGTGGGTTGGGCAGACCAGGACGCCCTGTCCAGGGATAGATGGCGACAATGCTCCGTCCAGAATGAGTTGCGAGACAGACTTCGCCGCCATTTGTGGCCGGCAAGTTCACATTGGGCAGAATGGTTCCAGGCCCGAGGGGCGCCCGCACAATGCTCAACCCTTTTCGCGCAGTAGGCGGCCCTTCTGGCGCTGCCAGTCCCGCTTCTTCTCGGTCTCACGTTTGTCGTGAATCTTCTTGCCGCGTGCCAGTCCAAGCTCGACCTTGGCGATGCCGCGCGCATTGAAATACATCTTGAGCGGTACGAGCGTCATGCCCTGTCTTTGGATGGCGCCAAGCAGACGTGCGATCTCGCGCGCATGCAGCAGGAGCTTGCGGGGCCGCGTCGGCGCATGGCCGTTCCGCACAGCTTGCGCGTATTCGCTGATATGAGCGTTGATCAGATAGATCTCGCCTGCCTCGTCTGAGGCGTAGGCTTCGGCAATATTGGCCTTGCCGGCGCGAAGCGACTTCACTTCCGAGCCAAGCAGCGCGATGCCAGCTTCGAGCTTCTCCTCGATATCGTAGTTGAAGCGCGCCTTCCGGTTCTCGGCGACGAGCTTGCCGCTCTCGCGCTTCGGCGCCATCGCATCACCTGCCAGAGTCTAGACGAGAGCAAGCCCGAGCGTCGCCAGCGCATCATCGACCCTTTTGCGCGAGGCAGGCGCGAGCGGCGCAAGCGGAAGGCGGGTCTCGCCGGTGCACAGTCCGAGCTTGCCCGCCGCATATTTTACCGGACCGGGATTTGACTCGACGAATAGCGCGTCATGCAGCGGCATCAGCCGGTCTTGCAATTGCAGCGCGAGCTTGAAGTTGCCCGCGAGGCAGGCGAGCTGGAATTCGGCGCAGAGCGCCGGCGCGATATTGGCGGTGACCGAGATGCAGCCCTGGCCGCCATGGGCAATGAAGCCGAGCGCGGTCGCGTCCTCGCCGGAAAGTTGGATGAAATCGGGCCCAAGCGCCGCCCGCTGCTGGCTCACTCGGGCCATGTTGGCGGTCGCGTCCTTCAGGCCGACGATGTTCTTGAGCTTGAACAGGCGCGCCATGGTGTCGACCGACATGTCGACCACGCTTCGCACCGGGATGTTGTAGATCAGGATAGGGATGTCGGCGCAGTCGTTGATCGCCTTGAAGTGGAGATAGAGCCCTTCTTGTGTCGGCTTATTGTAATAGGGCGTCACCACCAGCACGCCATCGGCACCGGCCTCTTTCGCGTGCCGTGTCAACTCGATCGCCTCGGCGGTCGAATTCGACCCTGTCCCCGCGATGACCGGCACGCGGCCTGCCGCCGCTTCGATGCAGAGCTCCACCACCCTCTTATGTTCATCATGGCTGAGGGTCGGCGATTCGCCGGTCGTCCCGCACGGCACAAGACCGTGGGTGCCTTGATCGATCTGCCAATCCACATGCCTTTGAAAGGCGCGCTCGTCGAGCTTTCCGTCGTTGAACGGCGTGATCAGGGCGGTGATCGAGCCTCTAAAGGGCGGGATTGGCACGTGAGTAAGCTCCTGAGGCCGAATTCGCTGCGCAGCGATGCGTTGCAAGGAAGGCGGACAATAGGGTCTGAGGGTTAAGGCGGCAAGGCGTGGAACAACCCTTCCGATTGGCCTTGACTAGACGCTGTGCGGCCTCACCGGCCTTCGCGTTGCTCAAGCAATAAAGTACGACAATCCAAGACCTTGAGCTGGTTCTCTCAGAATTGCTCTCATCCCACTGGCGCCTCATGGGTCATTTTTCCGCCGGATTCTTTCAGACATTCTTCAATTCGGGCACACTACACTGCCGTCATCGTCGCGGCTCCCCGGCTAGGGGGACGTCCTGACTGCCGTAAGACGCAGGATCGTAAACCGGTACCGATCGACGAGATGAAACGCTTTAGCGCGCACGCACTCTCATTACTGGTTGTGTTCGCGTGTTTCGCGCCGGCTTTGGCTACGGCCAAGTCACAACGCGACGCGCCGGTAGCAAAGATAACCAAGGCCAAGACTGCGCGGGCCGCCAGCGAACCCCAACCCCTACCACCCCTACCTGACCGGAACCCCGAGCGCCTGGCTGCACCGGTGGCGACCTTCACTTCGGTCCCGGCGGCAGAGGGCCAACCCGCGGCAGCCCAACCTGATGCGGGCGCCGTGACGGGAGCCCTGCCCGGCCAGCCCACCGCGGGAGATCAAGCTTCCGCTTCGCCGACCGTGACCCCGCAGCAGGACGCAGGAACCTCGACCACGAACGTAGCGCTGCCTGACCGCTCTTCCAAAGTTACGGCGACAGGCGTGATTTTGGTCAACCCAAAGAGTGATGCCGCGACCGCGACCACAAGCGTCCCACTGCCCGACCGCAATCCCAAGGGGCCAATGCTGGCAATAGTGACGCCTCCGCTTACGCCTGGTCTTTCACTCGCAACGCCAGTCCAGCCAAAAGTCGAGCAGAGCGCAGTTGGCGTGTCGGACGTGCCGCTCCCCGATCCCAATCCGAACCGCGCACCGACGGCCACTCCCTTCGAGATGAGGGGCACGCTTGCCCCGGCCATCCAGGCGCCGGCGCCGCCGATGGACTACGCCGCGATCCTGAAACCGCTTGTGTTCTACGACATCAGCGCCGCGGACGAGGCTAATCTGAGAGACGTGTTGAGAGGGGGCGGTACAGCCGCTGCTGCCAAGATCCAAGACTCGGCGGTCCGCGCCTTCGCCCTCTGGTATCGATATCAGGCCCCAGGCGTGAATGGCAGCGGCGATGCCATCGAGCAATTCCGGCTCGCTCATCCCGACTGGCCCGGTCAGGACGATCTTCGCGAGAAGGCCGAGGCTGCCCTCTTCCTCAACGATGCTAGTCCCGAGCAAGTGAAGGCCTTCTTCGCCGCGTCGGGTCCACAGACCGGAGCCGGCAAGGCGGCCCTCGCCGGCGTTTATCTGAAAGAAGGCAATGAGACGGGTGCGCACGAACTAGTGGTCTCTGCTTGGCGCGACCACGAGCTCAATGCCGCGGTGGAGACGAAGATCCTCAATCGGTTCGGGTACATGCTCACTGCCGAGAATCACCGGCAGCGTATCGACCGGCTGCTTTATCCCGACGATAAATCAGCGACCGCTGCGGCGCTTCGCGTCGCGAAGCTGCTCTCAGCCGACGACCAGAAGAAGGTGGCGGCGCGCATCGCCGTGGTCCAGAGGGGCGGCAACGCCGGCAAGCTGCTCGAGGCCTTGCCGGCCAGCGCAATCCAGGCTGATGTTGGGTTGCGCTTCAACCGCATCCAGTATCTCCGCCGCAAGGACCGTGAGGAAGAAGCCTGGAAGATGCTGCTCGATGCGCCGAGCGAGCCCAACGTCCTTCTCGATCTCAACAATTGGTGGGTCGAGCGTCGCGTGAATTGTCGCGCCGCGCTCAACGCCGGCAAGGCTCGCATCGCCTACGAGATTGCCGCCAAGCACGGCCTGGTCTCGGGCGACGCCTATATCGAAGCCGAGTTTCTCGCTGGCTGGATCGCCTTGCGCTTCCTGAACGAGCCCGACACCGCCCTGCAGCATTTTGTTGCACTGCGCTCAGCCGCCACCAGCTCGAAGAGCATCGCGCTCGGCGAATATTGGCTTGGCCGGACGGCGCTCGCGCTTGGCGATCGCAACGCAGCCATCATTCATTTCCACGGTGCCGCAAAGTATCCGCAATATTTCTATGGCCAACTCGGCCGCCAGGCCCTCGACGCAAGACCGGCTCGGCTCGCGGTGACCTCCACCCCGCTGCCCAAGGATTCCGACATTCAGCGCTTCCTGTCGCGCGACGCCGTGCGCGCCATCGGCGTCGCGCGCGCCACGGGCCTCGACGGCGCAACGCCGCAATTCTTCCTCGCGTTGTCGCGCAAGCTCGAGAGCCCCGCCGAGATCGTGCTTCTCGCCGAACTCGCCAAGGTGTTGGGACAGCCCCAGATCGCGCTGAGGCTATCCAAGATCGCGTTCAACCGTGACCTCCCCGTCGGCGATTACGCACTGCCGATCGGCGTCATTCCGGAATTCAGGAGCCTGCTAGGGCAGGACCGCGTCGATATCGCCCTGGTCCATGCCCTGTCCCGCCAGGAGAGCGAGTTCAACGCCGCCGCCAAGAGCCCAGTGGGCGCAAGCGGCCTGATGCAGCTCATGCCGAGCACGGCCAAGGCCATCGCCAGAGCCTATAACGTGAAATTTGACGTCAATCAGCTCACCAACGCGGCTTACAACACCCAGCTCGGCGAGGCGCATCTGCGCGATCTGATCGATAGCTATAACGGCTCCTACTTCCTTGCTTTGGCCGCTTATAACGCGGGCGGCGGAAGAGTCGCGGAATGGATGAAGCAGTTCGGCGATCCGCGCGATCCGCGGGTCGACCCAGTCGATTGGATCGAACGCATCCCGTTCACCGAGACCAGGCAATACGTGGTCAAGATCATGGAGACGCTGCAGCTTTACCGGTCGCGGCTGGCGGGTCCCGACCAGGCGCTGCAACTCGTGCAGGATCTCAATCGCGGGCGGCGGGCGCCACGCTCGACAGCAGCAATCATTCAGGTTCAGGCCAAATCAGAGTAGGTTGCTGCCCTGCGCTTTGACTGCTGGTGAGACTTGCCCCTTCCCAAACTTTGTGAACAGTGAGAGCGCGCACCGCGCGCTGCCAACGGTTCTAGACACGCTCCCAAGGTCTGATCCTCAACATGCCCGAGCCTGCTGGCGAGCTGTGGCAAGACCTCACCTACGCGTCGTTCGACGACCTTAGGCTGCATGTGCGCCACTACAAGGCGCCGGCCGCGAAATCCCGCAGCGTGATCTGCCTTCCCGGGCTCACTCGCAACAGCCGAGACTTCCATACGCTGGCGACTTTTCTGTCGAGATACGCAGAGAAGCCACGCGACGTTTATTGCTTCGACTATCGCGGCCGCGGCCGCTCGCAATACGACCGCCACTGGCGGAACTATGTCCCCTATATCGAGCTGCTCGACACTCTCGATTTCCTCACGATCAACGGCCTCCACAAGGTCGGCATCGTTGGGACCTCGCGTGGCGGCATCGTCGCGATGTTGATGGCGGCGCTCAGGCCGACGGCCATGGGCCCGGTCGTTCTGAACGATATCGGCGCCGTGATCGAGACGCGGGGACTAGCACGCATCATCAACTATGTGAGACGCATGCCTAACCCGAAGTCTTGGCCTGACGCCATCATGATCGTGCGCGAGATCAACGAGCGGGCCTTCCCGAATCTTACCGATGCGGAATGGGAGGAGATGGCGCGGGCGATTTTCGATGAGCGCAAGGGCAGACCTGTGCGGGCCTATGACCGGAGGCTCGCCCGCGCCGTTGGCGGCATCGACTTGAGCCGGCCAGTTCCCGATCTCTGGCCCCAATTCATCGCGCTTGGACAGGTCCCGGCCCTCGTTATCAGGGGCGCCAATTCCGACGTTCTTAGTGCCGAGACTCTGGAAGCCATGATCGAGCGCCATCCCAATCTGCGCACGATCACCGTCCCGGACCAGGGCCACGCGCCGTTGCTCAAGGACCACGATACGGTCGAGGCGATCGCCTCGTTCTTCGCCGCCAACGATTAGGCTCGTCGTTAAGCTTTGCCCGAGGGCTTCTCGGGTGCGCTCCTGCGCTGTTTGGCGCCGATCCTCTTCTGCTGGTCGTAGCGCGCGCGGGAGAGGCTGCCCAAGACGAGGCCGGCGGCAAACACAAAGACGAGGAGCAGCAATGTGCTCAGAGCGAAATTGCTCATCAGGCTCCAGTTCTGTCAGATGGCTAGGAACGTACGGGCCAGCGCCGGCTCCAGCCCAAGACAAATCCAAGCGCGAACATCATGAGGAAATAAAGCCATAAATCGGCGAGTTGCATCGCCCCTAGTCGCTGTCGAACAGCGGCAGCAATTTCGGCAATTTGACCCTGGGCCCCTGCCCGTCGCTGCGGGCGAGCTCCTTGATGCGCGGAACTACCCGGGAGGCGACATCATTGGAGATTGCCGCCTCTTTCCATCTGATGCTTTCGGAGGTCGAAAACAACGTGGGCAGGTCGCGGCGCAACTGATAGGAGACCGCGATGGCGGTGCCCTTGTCAGGCGCCACGCCCTCGATGGTTACCGCGAGGCCGGACAGCGAGATTTTCCCGGAGTCCAGGCGGCTCAGCGCGCGTAATGCGGCGGTGACCGCTGCATCCCAGTTCTTCGGCGCACCAGAGGCAACCTCGAGCCTATCGTCGAGCCCGGGACGCTCGAACAATTGCCGCGACAATTCCCGTACATTCTGTCGCGCGCCCTCGCTCGGCACGCTGCCGGACAGGCTAAGCTCATTGGCGTCGAGGTCGGCTACGAACACGAACGGATCGGCCATCGGCGGCCTCACATTCTCTGCCATGATGGTAAGTCCGGTCGGCAACGGTCCGCTGATCGCCTTTTTCACATCGGCATAGTCCGCGGCACTACGCGCCTCGCCGTCGATCTTCAGAGTGACATTGTAGAGTCGTGCGGAGCCGCGCGTCAGATGCGAGAGCTGCTTGAGCCCGAAGCTCACGGCCCCGAGCCATTGTTCTTTCGGCGGCGCACCCGGCGCAACCTTCAGCCGGTCTTCGGCTTCGAGGTCGGGGAAGTGCGCCTTCACCATGCCGAGCACGGTGCGGCGATCTTCTTCCGATGGCACTTGGCCGCGCAGTCTGATGCCCGATCCGATGCGCGTCGCCGACCACACGTAGCCTGAGGGGTGGACCTCGCTGGCCGGAGTCGTTTCAGAGACCTTCACCGCATCGGCGACGGGAGATGCGACAAGCCAAGCTTGCGCAGTGCCGAAGCTTGGCTCAGTGCCAAAACCGCCGCGGACACCGATGGCTGCGGCGGCCGCGACCAGCAGAACGATGCACAGCAGCCAAGGTCTCGGCCGGAATTCCGACATGGAACCCTCGCCGTCCTTGGCGCGCCACCATTTGGGTTGGTCATCTCTTCTATGCAAACCCTCGTTCCCCAGTTCGCCGCAGCGTCTCGCTTAAGCGATCTCGCCGCGATTCTCGCGATGGGCGGACCCCGTGTGGCCCGTTCGCCCTGGTGCTTGCAAGGACCGGGCCCTGCCTTTTGCGAGCCTTCTTTTCAGATCCTGAGCGTGAATAGCGAAACTATAAGCCATCAGCGGACGATGTTCCAGATAACTCTTTCTCTTCAAGGTTTATTGTCCAAAGGCCAGTTGCTATTGATTTGTACGCTTTAGTACAGCGTTGCCGGGCGCCTGCAACTATTGGAAGTGGTGCGCCAAGCCGATGATGCCGATTGCAATCAGGTAGATCGCCACCACGTAGTTAAGGAGGCGCGGCATAAGCAGGATGAGAATTCCCGCGATCAAAGCGATCAAAGGACTAACAATTACTGGGTCAATCGTCATCGTGTTTCCCCCGAAAGACGCACGCCGAGCGGACCTGATTCGCATCGACCAGGCGCAGCATAGGCCATTTGGCAAGACTTGTCGTGGACCGAAAATGCTGGGCTAAAACTTGATCTGCACGAGCGAAACTAAAGCCTCGGCAACACCTTCAATCTTGTTCCAAAAAGCATATATGCCGTCTTGCGCTTGCCGCTTTTGGCGGCAATGGGTAATTCACCAGGCCGGTCTGAGGGGACCGGCCAACATCTGTGGCGGAGCAAGGGGGACGGGAGCGCCATGATCGTCGACGAACCCGGATTCTGGCTCGCCGTCTTTCAGATCATTTGGATCGACGTGTTGTTGTCAGGGGACAACGCCGTCGTTATTGCGCTTGCCTGCCGCAAGCTACCCCCCAAGCAGCGCCTGTGGGGCGTGGTGCTCGGCACCATGGTCGCCATCACGTTGCGCGTCGTGTTCGCCGGGGCGATCACCGCGCTCATGAAGATGCCGTATCTCAAGCTCGTCGGCGGCGTGCTGCTGTTGTGGATCGCGGTGAAGCTGCTCGGTCCCGAGGAGAACGGCAAGAACGAGCACATCGAGCCGGTAGAGAATTTGTTTCGTGCGATCAGGATCGTCGCCATCGCCGATCTCGTGATGAGCCTCGATAACGTCATCGCCATCGCGGCGGTGGCCGAGAAATTCGATGCACCGCAGAATTACGCGCTGCTGATGTTTGGTCTCGCCGTCAGTATTCCGCTGATCATGGCCGGCGCCGCCATGGTGATGACGCTGCTTGACCGCTTCCCCATCGTAGTCTGGGCCGGTGCCGCACTACTCGGCTGGATCGCCGGAGAGATCATCGCCAAGGACCCGCTGATCACCGGCAATCTCGATCCAGCCTCGGCGCATACGGTCTGGATGGTTGCCGCGACTTTGGGAGCGCTATTCGTGATCTTCGCGGGGCTCGTGCGCCGGCGATTGGCAAGGGCGAGCACCTGACCAATCAGCTGTAGGCGGTTAGGCACCGCCAGGCTTGGCCGCTGCTGGATCTGCCATAACCGCGCTTTCGGGCCGCCTCTCGCCCTGCGCACCTCCCGCCACATGATCTGCGACAAAGGCGCCCCGTTGCCCTCTCGGCTTCGGCTTCCCGCTCGTGGTGTCTTGCGCAGTCTGCAGCTCGAGCTCGGCGTTGAGCTCTGCGCCGAGCAGCACGATGTAGAAGGAGAGATAGAGCCAGAAGAGAAGCACGATCACCGCGCCGAGCGAGCCGTAAGTCGCGTCGTAATGGGCAAAATTCGCGACGTAGAACGAGAAGCCGGCCGAGGCGAACAGCCAGACCGAAGTGGCGAACACCGAGCCGACGCTGACCCACTGCCACTTCGCGGTATGGCGGCATGGGCCATAACGGTAGAGCAGCGCGAGAAGAGCGAGAACGAGGAGCGTGAGCAACGGCCAGCGCGCTACTCTCACGATGAGCTCGAATTGTTGCGAGTAGCCGGCATAGGCGAACACGATCGGCACATAGACGATAGCGAGTAGCACGATAACGGCGCCGATGATGCCCAGAAGTGCGAAGATGAAGGCATTCAGGTAGTAGCGCAGCATGTTGCGGCGTTCGGGCTCCTCATAGGCGATGTTCAGGGCCGCGAACAGCGCCTGGGTCAGGGACATCACGCTCCACACCGAAAGAACGAGGCTCACCCCGAGGCTCCAGCCGAGCAACTTGCCTGAGGCTTCGGCGAGCCTATGGACCTGCTCGATGACGAGATTGTAAGCCTCGCCCGGCAGCACCGAGGCCAATCCGCCGAGTTGCTGCTCGATCGTGATCGGGTCGGCGGTCAGCCCGTAAAGGGAGATCAGCGCCGAAAGCCCAGGGAAGATCGCGAATAGAGCATAGAAGGCGCAGCCGGCCGCAATCACCGAGAGATTGTCGCGCGAGCTTTCGGCCCACACCCGTTCGGCCACTTGCCGCCAACCTTTTAGCGGGATGTGGTAAGGACGCGTCGCGTCGCGACCGTAAGGATCGGCCTTGCCTGTCATGGGTCTTTACGAAGGATCGCGGGAAGTTGCAAAGACAAGCGAATAATGCGGCGCCGCGCACCGCGGTTCCTATCGGCTAGCAGCACCAACCGTTGGCCGAGTGGCTGAAAAAGGCACCATCTTGAAATTGGACCGCATTGTTTTTCTGGTACCTCGTGATTTCTCGATGTCGCTTCCCGCCTTCCTACTTCGCACGGTCGAGTAGATGCGTTGAGTCCTGTGGCCGCGCTCTCCTTGCGGAGAGCGGACCTAGGCACTCCACGCGAACGGTGATAGTCCAACGCCGGTTGCAACCCGGTGGTAATTCCTCAATTGTCGCGGATAAAACCGTTGTGGGATGGGTGGCCGAGTGGTTGAAGGCACCGGTCTTGAAAACCGGCAGACGCGCAAGCGTCTCGGGGGTTCGAATCCCCCCCCATCCGCCAAACTCGTTGGATTTCCACTACGTTAGTCCGCTGGTATATCCGAGTGAGAGCGAAGCAAGGAGCGTTGTGGGAAGCGTTTGCAAACCGTTTGCAAACATTTCTTTCGCAGAATGTCCCGGTGACCTCAAGCGGCGCGAGCCGTCGCCTCAGTCTGGCGCCTGGTCGTGTTTGGTCTCACGATCGTCCCTAGTCGAGCCTTGCTTTAATTCCCTGTCATCAAGGGGATTAGCGCGCTCGACGGCGCTTGAAGGTCGTTTGGTTTGGTTGGGCACTTTGATAGATGGGCATAGCCTTCACTATCTGTTCTGCCGCCTTCTTGACGCTCGCATCGTCAACTTTGCTACCTGTGTGAGACAATGCTCGTCGGACAAATTTCTCCGCTTCAATCAATCGCTCCGCATGGGTCATTTTTTCTTTCCCTTTTTCAATTCCGACCAGGTTCTGTCTAGCACCAGGTCCGTAAAGTCTCTTTTCCAATATTTTTGTTTGAGCTTCTTTCGATTAAGGAACGCATCAAGGGTAGGATCGATTGCAAGAGTAGGATGAAGAATTTTGGCAACGTCATCGGGGCGCACCTCAGCGTCGCCAAATCCTTTTTGGACATAGGCATACGCATCTCTGGCCATGGCAAGCCATGCCCTGGCATTTTCGTCGTAAAAATTGGTAAGCCCTGCCTTTTCGAGTTGTCGCAATACCTCTAACGTGAGCGCCATTATCGTATGCTCCAAACGGTAAATAGCGCCGTGATAATGGCCCAAAGAAAGGCTGCAAAAAGCAATGCAGCCGCGCCAACAGCCACGCACAGCGATTCGGTCGATTTCGCGATGAGTCCCAGGGCTGCAGCCGTGAGGGAAATTACTATTCCGGAAAATGCCCACCAAGCACGGCGACGATAAAAGATTCGAACATCGGACTGGGACGCGGCGTCATACGCACTGTAGCTCGCCGCCATGGCCCCTAAATAGAAAAATCAGGCCAGCCAGCGCCGTTCCCGCACCAGCAACGTCCCCGGCGACAGACAATGTGTCTGGCATGCCCTCCCCCGAGTCGCATGTTACGAGTGAATCACATACAGCAATGCTCGGCAACTTGCAGGGGCGATGAACCAACAGCTAGGGCATCATCGACCGATGACCTCTGGCTCCATCGACGACTTACCCGTGCTCTTCGGCTTTTTGCCATTTCGAGTGATTGACGGAGATGAAACCTAAGCGCGACAGATCCCTTCGTCTGCCTCCTCGAGGATGACAAGTTAATCACGCACGTTGCCGTTACAACGGACATGCTGCTTGAGCCAACTAGGGCGTATACTCATAAATGCACACCCAACATGCTGACTTCGATGTGCCGTCCAACGTCCATTATTGGGGGTAAAGCGGACATCTCGCGGACTTACCAGCATGTCCGCTAATCACCCTAAGCGGACATCGTGAACGGACAGCGAGGCATTGAGTTCAACGCGCCGTCTGAATGAGCCTAAGACTAGGACCTTGCAAAAATGGAATAGACTGCACCGCGAAAAAGCATCTCGTTTGAGTCCTACTTATGCAATTTTGCGCTGGTCGCGGGGCGACGATCCTGCTTTGGCCGCGCCCTTGGGAAGCCGAAGCAGCGCTAAGACATGGCCATGGCTCGTAAGCGCGATTCGAAGAGAGCTGAGGGTGGCGGTGTTCGAAACCTGGGTCTGATTGTCGACCCTCGCCTTGGCGATATTGAAGACGACGCCTCCAGTACTAAGCGTCGCTCGATGCTGTCGCTAGCCGGCAGCCTGCTCGCCGAGATCAGCCTGCCTAAGTTGTTGGTCGCCTGGTCGCTTCTCCTTGTGGTGCCTGGTTTTCTTCTTGGACTTGCACCGATCATCTTCATCGAATGGTTCAAGGTGGTCACCGACAAGCTCACCTCTCTGGTGATCGGGCTTTGGTGTGTCGCGGTGCTTGCCGCGCTTGTCGCGCTCGGCTGGTTCGGATGGCGCACGCTGTTTCGCATGGCGGAGGAGAATTTCTGGGCTTTGAACTCGATCGTGGTCCAGCCCGGCTACGCCGCTTTTCGCGAGGCATTGCGCCAATTCAGCGAGCGGCTGTTCGCCCGCAAGGCGAGCGAGGCTCGAAGAGCGAGGCTGCGTGCCGCAACCGCGGCCGTGGCCGGCATTCTGATCTGCTCGCTTGCCATGCTGGTGCTTTATTGCGTCTGGCCCCGTGCTCATTTATTCGGCAGAATCTCGGAAATAGACTCCTGGGGCGAAGTCGCCATCGCCGCGCTTGCCAACAGCCTCGTCGTAATATCGGCCTATCTTGCGGTCGCAGCACTAATCTGGAGTTTTGCCGATGCAGCCATGGAGCCGCCGCGCAGTTTCGGCAGCTTCGATAAATCACAATCCAAGGCAGACCGCACTTGGCGCATCGCACATTTGTCCGACCTCCATGTGGTCGGCGAGCGCTATGGTTTTCGTATCGAGAGCGGCAGGTTGGGCCCGCGTGGCAATGAACGATTAAAACTTTTGCTCGAACAACTCGAGGCGCTCCACGCTAAGGACCCGTTTGACGCAATCTTGATCACCGGCGACATGACAGACGCGGGCATATCTTCGGAGTGGGCTGAGTTTCTCTGCGCTTTCACCAATCATCCGTCTCTTGCCTGCCGTGTCCTGATGCTACCCGGCAATCACGATCTCAACATCGTCGATCGCGCTAACCCTGCACGGTTTGACTTACCCACCAGCTCCTCCCGGCCCTTGCGCAGGCTGAGGGTGCTGTCGGCCATGAACGCGGTTCAAGGAGATCGCGTACGCGTGGTCGACCGCGAGAAGGGCTGTATAGGCGAAACGCTCGAAAACGCCTTGAAGCCGTACCGCGCAGATTTGAAACGGTTTGCTGACATCGCTAGACCGGTGCTCTCCAAGATCCCTGAGATCTGGGCTAGAGCATTCCCAATGATCGACCCTCCCACAGAGCCCAACGGCCTCGGTGTCATCCTTTTGAACTCAAATGCCGACACGCATTTTTCCTTCACCAATGCATTAGGCATGGTCTCCGCCGAGCAAATGAGGGGAATACATATCGCGCGGGCTGAATATCCAGACGCCTGCTGGATTATTGCGCTGCACCACCACGTGGTCGAATATCCATGGGCGGCCAAAGCGCTTTCCGAACGCATAGGTACGGCACTTATCAACGGCAATTGGTTCGTTCGTAGTCTGCAACCCATCGCCGGCCGCGCGATCTTGATGCACGGTCATCGTCATGTTGACTGGATCGGCCACTGTGCGGGTCTGTCAATCGTATCGGCACCTTCGCCGGTTATGGAGGTCACCGACGAGAAAAACACTGCCTTCTATATTCACACTTTGGCTATCCATACCGATTGCAAACTCCGGCTCTTATCGCCTGAGCGCATCGTCGTTGCCGGCAAGCCAACTAGAAGCGGCCCCTAACATCGTGTTCATCCCGGCGATACGGTCTCTGAGGATGTGCCCACGCGCGAGACCGCGGTACATCTAATACAGGCGCGGCACGCATCTAAGCTACTCGATGCTAGACCACAGGGAGGTCGCCCCATTCGTACGATGCTCGCTCTTTGCACTGCCGTTCTCGTCGTGGCGGCCCTCTACTTCGCTAGATCCATCTTCGCGCCCTTTGCTTTTGCACTTTTCATGATGGCGATCGTTTGGCCTGCACAGAAAACCCTACAGAACAGGCTTCCTCAGTTCGTTGCGTTAATTTTTACCCTGATCGCCAGCGTGGCCGTCATCATTGCCTTCGCATCCATGGTGGCGTGGGCCTTTAGCGCAGTCGCCGAATGGGTGATCAGCCACGCTCCACGGTTTCAGGAACTTTATCTTGAGTGGACCCACTGGCTTGAAGAGCACGACATTTTAGTTATTGCGCCCTTGTCCGAGCATTTCGATGCCATGTGGTTCATGCGCTTGTTCCAGACATTGGCGGGACACATCAACAAGACAGTGGGTTTTGCACTGCTTGTCTTTGTCTTCATGATGCTGGCCCTTTTAGAAACCGGCGATTTCCAGCAAAAGCTCGCATCCCTCGGCGATCGGGGGTTTCGCGAACTTTCACAAGCCGGGGCTGAGATCGCGGCCAAGTTTCGCAAATACATGGTGGTACGCACGTTCTTGAGCGCACTCACTGGCGTCGCGGTCTGGGCGTTTGCACTCGTTGCGGGTCTCGAACTCGCGCTCGCCTGGGGCATTATCGCCTTTGCCTTGAATTACATCCCCTTTATAGGCCCGTTCGTGGCTACAATCCTTCCCGGCCTATTTGCGATGGCACAGTTCGATTCCTGGCAATCGGTGGCGATCGTCATTATCGGGCTGACCGCGATTCAGTTTTTCATCGGCAACTATCTCGAGCCGTTGGTGGCAGGCGTTGCGCTCGCCATCTCGCCCCTCGCCGTGGTTTTCGCGGTGTTTTTCTGGAGCTTCCTCTGGGGGATCCCGGGGGCGCTGATTGGCGTGCCGATCACAATCGCCATGCTCACTCTATGCGAGCATTCAGCATCTACACGCTGGATAGCGACACTGCTGTCAGCCAAGCCACCAAAGACCCGTTCGTCGCTGAACCGATAAAAACCCGTGCACGGACGACTCGGCGGGAATATCATTCGGGAGTAGCACTAATCATATGGCTTTCCGCGTCCGTCACTAGACGAACGAGCAGCCGTCGAACTCAGCGTTTGAAAGGCTGCATCCTTTGGCTCATCGCACGTAGGAGTAAGCACATGGAACGGAGAGCGTTTCTTGTTGGTAGCGCGTTTGCAGTCGCTGGAATGGCCACTGGGCCAGTGTCGGCTCAATATTTCGACAATGCCTGGCTGAAATCACCTCCCCAGCAACCACTCTCCCCAGCCGATATAGAATCGGCCGTCGCGCGTCTCCGAAAGCAGTTCCTAGCCGAGTTCGATGCCGCCTATG
>Ga0207678_10000146_pt1 | contig 58091 bp, 58 predicted proteins | sample KBSC63metaG_FD_184319 | JGI IMG/M metagenome (GOLD analysis project Ga0207678, IMG submission 184319) | Corn rhizosphere microbial communities from Kellogg Biological Station, Michigan, USA - KBS C6-3 metaG (SPAdes) (version 2) | ecosystem: Host-associated > Plants > Roots > Rhizosphere > Soil ... | reverse complement strand
GGACGTGCACCTCGAGCGCGCCGGCCTCCCGCAGCATGCGGACGAGCGCGCGCTGCGTGTTGCCGCGGACGATCGAGTCGTCCACCACGACCAGGCGCTTGCCGCGGATGACGTCGCGCAGCGGGTTCAGCTTCAGCCGGATGCCCAGCTGGCGGATGGTCTGCGACGGCTGGATGAACGTGCGCCCGACGTAGGCGTTCTTCACCAGGCCGGTGCCGTAGGGGATGCCCGAGCCCTGCGCGTAGCCGATCGCGGCCGGCGTGCCCGACTCCGGCACCGGCATCACCAGGTCGGCTTCGACCGGCTGCTCGGACGCGAGGCGGCGGCCGATCTCGACGCGGGTCGCGTGCACGCCGCGGCCGGCGATCGTGGTGTCGGGGCGCGCGAGGTAGACGTACTCGAAGACGCAGCCCTTGGGGTCCGGGTTCGCGAACCGGGAGGACCGCAGGCCCGAGGCGTCGATCGCGATCAGCTCGCCCGGCTCGACCTCGCGGACGAAGGACGCGCCGACGATGTCCAGGCCCGCCGTCTCGCTCGAGACGACCCAGCCGCGCTCGAGCCGGCCGAGCACCAGCGGGTGCACCCCATGCGGGTCACGCGCCGCGTAGAGCGTGTCCTCGTCGGCGAACACCAGGCAAAAGGCGCCTTTCAGGGTCGGCAGCAGCTCCATGGCGGCGGCCTCGATGCCCTTGTCGGCGGCGTTCGCGGCGAGCAGGCCGCAGATCAGGTCCGAGTCGCTGGACGAGCCGGTCAGGCCTGCGTGCGGCTTGAGACCCGCGGCGAGGGTGCGTTCGCGCAGCTCGGCGGTGTTCACCAGGTTGCCGTTGTGCGCGAACGAGATGCCGCTGCCGGTCGCGGTGGTGCGGAAGATCGGCTGCGCGTTCTCCCAGACGTCCGCGCCGGTGGTCGAGTACCGGCAGTGCCCGACGGCGATGTGGCCCTGCAGCGACTGCAGGATCTGTTCGTCGAACACCTGGCTGACCAGGCCGAGGTCCTTGAAGACCACGATCTGCGAGCCGTCGGAGACGGAGATGCCGGCGGCCTCCTGGCCCCGGTGCTGCAGGGCGTAGAGGCCGTAGTAGGTCAGCTTCGCGACTTCTTCCCCGGGAGCCCAGACGCCGAAGACGCCACACTCCTCACGGGGTTCCGGTTCGGGCTGGTCGGACACGAGCTGCGGGTCGGAAACCACCGAGGAGCTCCTGGGAAGACGTGGTCAGGCCGGTTTCAGTGTAGACGGTCCGGACATGAGCCAGGCCCCGCCCGGCGTGGTTCTGACCACTTCGGACGGGGCCCGCAAGCCGGTACCGCTAGCACGCGTCCGGCAACGAAAGGATCTCCGTCAGCACCTGCGCGCCTTCGCCGCGGCGGCGCCACAGCCACCGCTCCGGCTCGAAGATGTTCTCCTCGGAGCCGGGCATCCTGGTCGCCACGACGTCGTCCTCGGCGTTGAGCCGGACCACGTCCACCACGTCGTCGTGCACCCGCACGCCGACGACGGCGAGGACCTCGCCGCGCTCGTCGGCGGGGTGGACGAACTGGTAGCCGCGGGCCACCAGTTCCTGCAGACCTGTCTCGATGTCGAAGACGGGGACGACGGCCTCAGCCGAGGACATCGTCGAATTCACCGTCCTTGGCGCCCGCCAGGAACGCCGCCATCTCGGCACGCGTGTACACGAGCGCCGGGCCGGTCGGGAACCGCGAGTTGCGCATCGCGATCTCCCCGTTGGACAGGGGCGCGACCTCCACGCAGTTGCCGTTGAAATTGCTGTAACTCGCCTTGCGCCATTCGACACCGGTCAGCCGATCAGCCGGGACGCCGTTCTCGAATCGCTCAGCCATGATCCCACCTCTCGAAGCAGAAAAGCCTTCCGGACGATGCATCTGCATGTGCATTTGCCCGCGTGCCCGAGGCTAGCACGTGTGCTTGCAGCGGTAAATGCACGTGCAGAATTTCTTGCAAAGTTTTCGGACGGTAAAGGAAAAGCCGATCGGCGTTACCCTGTCGGGCGATAGTTACTCGCCCTAACGGCTTAACCGCTACGCCAAGTTACCGGGTGGCGGACAGCTCTCGGCACCGCCGAACCGGGTACAGGCAAGGGCTTGCTAGATCTCCTGGCGGCGCTTCGCGAGCATCGTCCGGCTCCGCTCCGGAGTCTCCGCGTCGACCGCCAGCATGTCGAGCGCACGGCTGTACTTTTCGATCTCTTCGCGCTTCTCGATGTAGTGCGCGCCCGTCAGGTACTCGACGTAGGCGATGTTCGGCAGTTCCGGCTCACCGAACCGCAGCAGCGAAAAGGCGTGTTCCGCGGACAGGCCGCTGCTCTCGTACGGCAGCACCTGGATCGACACGTGCGGCAGCGCGCTCATCTCGAGCAGGTATTCGAGCTGCTGCTTGAGCACCTTCTGGCCCCCGATCGGACGGTGCAGCACCGACTCGTCGAGCACCATCCACACGCGGGGCGCGTCCGGCCTGCTGAACATCTTCTGCCGCCGCATCCGCAGCGCGACCAGCTGGTCCACCCGCTCGTCGGCCATGTCCGGACGGCCGTGGCTGAAGATCGCCCGCGCGTACGGCTCGACCTGCAGGAGCCCCGACACGTAGATCGGCTCCCAGATCTGGATTCGCGCGGCCGCTTCTTCGAGGCCGACCAGGTCGGTGAACCAGTTCGGCATGGTGTCGCCGAAGCGCCGCCACCAGCCCGGCTCGTTCGACTGCTTGACCATGTCGAGGAACGCCCGGCGCTCCGTCGGGTCGTCGACGCCGTACATCGTCAACAGGTCGGTGACGTCCCGTTCCTTGAACCCGACGCGGCCCAGCTCCAGGCGGCTGATCTTCGACTCGGACCCACGGATGTTGTAACCGGCCTGCTGACGGGTGATGCCGGCCTCTTCGCGAAGCCGGCGCAGCTGCGAGCCGAGGATCATGCGGCGCGCCGTGGGGCCGATGTTCTGTTCACCTGCGGACGCGTTCACCGCGTTCATTCCCGGCCCTTCCGCGTTCACGTCACCAGGGGGTTCTAGCCCGACTACCGAAAGTACACGTTGGGCCGTCCTGCGCAAAGAGGTGACCCGGTTTACCGCGTGCTTGTGGAGTCCTACTCTACGTAGAGTACGAGACTTTCGACACAGAACTTGCGAGGTTCAAGATGCCCGACGCCGCGACCCGGACCGAACGAGTTCCAGTGGGGGTCGACCCGACCCGAGCGAGCATCGCGCGCGTGTACGACGCCTTCCTGCTCGGGAAGGACAACTACGAGATCGACCGGGAGGTCCTGCACAAGGTGCAGAAGGCCGCCCCGGAGGCGCAGGACCTCGCGTTCGAAAACCGTGGCTTCTTGATCCGCGCCTGTCGCTTCCTCGCCAGCCAGACGGGCATCACCCAGTTCCTCGACTGCGGCTCCGGCCTGCCGACCGCCGAGAACACCCACCAGGTCGTCCAGCGGATCAACCCGGAGATCAAGGTCGTCTACGTCGACAACGACCCGGTCGTCCTGGCGCACGGCCGCGCGCTCCTCGAAGAGAACGAGAACACCCACTTCGTCGCCGAGGACATCTTCGAGCCGCAGCGGATCCTCGAGAACGAGGTCGTCCGGCAGCACATCGACTTCTCGCAGCCGCTCGCGTTCCTGCAGATGGGCACGCTGCACCACTACAACGGCCCGCACGAGCGGCCGGCGGAGATCATGAAGGAGTACGTCGACGCGCTGCCGTCGGGCTCGTTCGTGGCGATCTCGCACTTCTTCGACCCCGAGGACGAGGACTCCGCGACCGCCCGCAAGATGGAGGACTTCTTCCTGCACAGCCCGATGGGCTCGGGCACCTTCCGGACGCAGAAGGAGATCGAGGACCTGTTCCCCGGCCTCGAGATGGTGCCCCCGGGCGTGGTCCGCTGCGCCGACTGGTGGCCGGACGGCCCGCGGCTCAAGGAGCTCAACGTGGCCCAGCGGACCATCGCCGGCGGGATCGGCCGCAAGCCGTAGGCAGTCTCCGGTCCCCACCGACTGTCAAACGCGCAGCAGCGGGAGCCAGTGCGACAGATCGGCCCGGGTGCCCGACGCGGTCACCCGGCCGTCGGCCACGGCGGTGGTCCAGTCCAGTCGCCCGGTGGCCAGTTCGAGCCACGTGCGCGGGTCGGTCTCGATCACGTTCGGCGGCGTGCCCCGGGTGTGCCGCGGCCCCTCGACGCACTGCACCGCGGCGAAGGGCGGCACCCGCACCTCGACCGTCCGGCCCGGCGCGTCCGCCGCCAGCGCGCGCAGGGACAGCCGCACCGCCGCGGCCAGTTCCGGGCGCGCCGGATCGGGCGCACCGCCCTGCAGCCACGGGGAAACCGCCAGCACCGCCGCACGTAACTGTCCGGGGTCGACCGAACGCGAAGAGGCCATGGGCAAACAGTAGAGTGGCGCACCAAGACTTGGCAGGCACACCCGAGAACGTGGGGATGACGATGGCGCAGCGGGACGAGGCGGATCGGATGGTTTCGCAGCAGCCCACCGGAAGCGGAGCCGATCGCCCCGGCGGGCACGGCAAGCACGACCGCGCCGCCCGGCGCGAAGGACGACAGGCGCGGCGCTCCGGCAAGCACGGTACGCCCGAGATCACCGCGGAGATGCGCGACAACGCCCGCGCCAACCCCAACAGCTGGCTCTACGTCATCGACGAAGCCTTCGACCCGAACGGCCCGGTGCCTTCGTGGGCGGTCGTCGGCGCCTACCCGGTGAACGACGCCGGCGACGTCGTCGCCGACTTCCACCCCAACGACCGCTACCGGCCCTCGCCCAAGGCGCTCGGCTTCCCGGAGCCGGCGAACGACCTCGAGCACCTGCTGCAGCTCGTCCGCACCGAGCACCGCCCGCCGTCGGACCTGCCGAAGGTCGTCCTCGACTCGACGCTGTTCGTCTACGCGATGTCGCCGGTGCAGCGGACCGTCATCGGCTTCCACAACGCCGACGGCCGGGTCATGGTGCCCGCCTACACCCGCAAGGCGCTGGTGCCGCGCGAGTGGCCGCACTCGCGGGCCGTGCTCGGCCGCGACGTCGTCGACCTGCTCGGTGGGCACCCCGTCGCGATCAACCCGCACGACCTCATCACGGCCGTCGTGCCGGCGGAGCACCTCATGAAGGCCATTGCCGACGAGCGGCGCTGACCTGCGGGTCCCACCCTATCGAGTGATCATCGACTCGCCGATCCGGCGACGCCGGTGCATGGTGAGGCTGAAGAAGTCTCACGAGATCGGTGGGGAGCACGAGGGTGAAAAGACGTTTGCTGCCCTTCGCCGCCGTCCTCGCGTCCGTCCTCCTCGTGGCCGGGCAGGCGCCGGCGAAGGCCGTCGACGTCTACGCCGGTGCCGAGGACCACTACGCGGGTTCGCAGATCGCCATGGTCGAGGGCGTCGGCGAAGCACCTGACGTGCTGTACGGCAGTGAAGACCAGGTGCTCGGGCACGACGTCAGCGGACACCAGGGCCCGGTCGACTGGCGGGGCGCGGCCGGCTCGGGCGCCAAGTTCGTCTACGTCAAGGCGACCGAGGGCACCGGCTTCGTCAACCCGCAGTTCGCGCAGCAGTACAACGGCTCCTACAACGCCGGCCTGGTCCGCGGCGCCTATCACTTCGCGCGGCCGGACATCTCCGACGGCGTGGCGCAGGCCCGGTACTTCCTGGCCCACGGCGGCGGCTGGTCGGCCGACGGCAAGACCCTGCCCGGCGCGCTCGACGCGGAGTACAACCCGTACGGCGAAACGTGTTACGGCAAGGACGCCGCGGGGATGGTCGCCTGGATCCGCGCCTTCTCGGACACCTACCGCGCGGCGACGGGCCGGTTCCCGACGATCTACACGTCGACCAGTTGGTGGAAGCGGTGCACCGCGAACAACGGCGGTTTCGGCGCCAACCCGCTCTGGATCGCGCGCTACAACACCTTCGTCGGCGAGCTGCCGTCCGGCTGGGGCGTGCACACGATCTGGCAGTTCGCCGACCGCGGCACCCTGCCCGGCGACCAGAACTGGTTCAACGGCCCGGCGGACCGGCTGCTCGCGCTCGCACTGGGCTGAACGGCCCAGCATTTCGAATAATAGGTGTTAACCTGTCACCAATTAACGATCTTCTTCCAGGGAAAATCACCCACACGTATACCCAATTTCACGGAACTGAGTGACAAACGCCACTTCGTCCTCAACAATCGTGCACGAGCGGCTACCTGCAGTAAGCCGCTCATCGCGAGGGTATCTGTGAAGGGATCCAACGATGTCCACATCCCGAAGAGGGCGGCTGTTCGCTGCCCTGGTCGTCCCGGCCACGCTGCTCCTGCTCGGCAGCACGGCCCAGGCGGCGACCTTGTCCCCCGAAGTCGACCCCGTGGCCGCGATCAACGCGGACATCGCACAGCACAACCACGAACTGGGGTCGCAGATCCGGCGCGTCGAAGGCGACACCTCGACCCCGGACACGCAGAAGGCGGCGCAGCAGCCGCAGCCCGGCCAGGCCGTCCCCGGCCAGGTGCTGGCCACCGTGGCCGGCATGGACGTCGCCAGCTACCAGGGCAACGTCGACTGGGCGAACTGGTGGAACCAGGGCAAGCGGTTCGTCTGGACCAAGGCCACGGAGAGCACCAACTACACGAACCCGTACTTCGCGCAGCAGTACAACGGCTCCTACAACCAGGGTTTCATCCGCGGCGCCTACCACTTCGCCACGCCGAACACCTCGAGCGGCGCGGCGCAGGCCCGCTACTTCGTCGCCCACGGCGGCGGCTGGTCGAAGGACGGCAGGACGCTGCCCGGCGCCCTGGACATGGAGTACAACCCGTACGGCTCGACCTGCTACGGCCTGAGCAAGGCAGGGATGACGTCGTGGATCCTCGACTTCCACGACACGTACAAGTCCTTGACCGGCCGCTTCCCGGTGATCTACACGTCGACGAGCTGGTGGAGCAGCTGCGTGAGCGGTGACTTCTCCAGCACGGCCCCGCTGTGGGTCGCGCGGTACTCGTCGTCGGTCGGCACCCTGCCCTACAACTGGGGCTTCTACACCGTCTGGCAGTACACCTCGAGCCCGCTCGACCAGGACACCTTCAACGGTGCCTACGACCGGCTCCAGGCCCTCGCCAACGGCTGACCCACCCCCGCCCGGCTCCCGGATCGTGACGGCTTCGCGTCATCGCGACCGGGAGCCGGTTTCATGCCGTACCGTCCGAGCATTGCAGAATGCTGCAGCCACGTCCTGGGGGAACCGCACGCACCCGCCGGACGTCGGAAGCGCACGAACACCCAGCGCCCGGAAGGCATGGACAGATGACCTACCCGCCTCAGCCGGGCCAGCCCGGCCAGCCCGACCCGTACGGCCAGCCGCAGCCCGGCGGCTACCCGCAGCAGGGCGGCTACCCGCAGCAGGGCGGGTGGGACCCCAACCAGCAACAGCAGCAGCCGTACCCGACGCAGCAGTACCCGCAGGGCTGGGACCCGAACCAGCAGGGGTACGCGCCGCCTTCGGGTGGCTTCCCGGCGAACCCGCAGCCGGCCTGGGGTGACCCGTACGCGCAGCAGCAACAGCAGCAGTCGGCGTGGGCGGACCCGAACGCACAGCAGTACGGCCAGCAGACCTGGGACCCGAACGCGGCCGGGCAGGTGTCGGGCTGGGACCCGGCGACCGGGGGCTACTCACAGGGCTTCGGCGGGCCGCCCGCGCCGCCGAAGAAGAGCAAGACCGGGATGTGGATCGCCATCGGCGCCGCCGTGGTCGTCGTGCTCGCCCTGGTGGGCATCACCGGCTTCGTCGCACCCGGGTTCTTCCTCTCGAAGGACGACAACAACACGGCCGCGGCCCCGTCGTCGAGCACGTCCGCGAAGCCGACGGCGCCGAAGTCGACGTCCAAGAAGCCCACGTCCACGAAGCCGACGCCCGACAGCGGCGGTGGCGGCGGCTCGGACGCCAAGGCCGTGCTGCAGGGTTTCATCGACAAGCTGAACGCGGGCGACAACGCCGGGGCCGTCGCCATGGGCTGCGCGGACTCGAAGGACCTGCTCAGCTCGTGGCTCGAGACGTTCCTCAAGCCGCCGCTGAAGCTGCAGCTCGGCGACGTGCCCGCCGACAAGTACCTGGTCGAGGGCGAGGTCACCGGGACGTCCGCCGGCAAGCCCGTCAAGGGCACGCTGAGCGCCACCAACTTCGACAAAAAGGGCTTCTGCGTCAGCACCATGCTGGTGTCCTGAGCAGGTGAAGCTCTGGCGATCGCCGCTGGCGTGGACATTCCTCGCGTCGGTGGTGCTGCTGCTCGGGGTCGGCGGCTGGCTGCTGACCGACCCCGCCACCAGCCGCAGTGACGCCCTGAAGACGGGCGGCCTGGCCGGCGGCGCGATCGTGGCGCTGTACGCGCTGTGGCTCAACGACCGGCGGCGCCGGGTCGAGGAACGCCGCCAGGACATCGAGCGGCAGCGGCACGAACTCGAGGCGCAGCGCGCGGAACAGGACCGCGAGCGGGTGGCGGACGAGCGGTTCGCGAAGGCGGTCGAGCTGCTCGGGCACACGGCCGACCAGGTGCGGGTGGGGGCGCTGCACGCGCTCGCGGGGTTGGCGCGGAGCCGGCCGGAGTACACGCAGACGGTGCTGGACGTGCTGTGTTCGTACCTGCGGCGGCCGTTCTCCTACGCCGGATCCTCGGCCTCGGAACCCGTTCCCGACAAGGAACTCGAGCTCACGGTCCGGCTGACGGCGCAGCGGCTGATCACCGACCTGCTTCCCGCGCGCGACGACGAGGCCCCGTCGTACGACCTCGACCTGACCGGCGCGCGGCTCGAGTACCTCGACCTTTCGGGCAAGCGGATCGGCGGCCTGCTGCTCCGGTACGCGTCGCTGCACAGCACCACGAACCTCAACGGCTGTCGCTTCAAGGGCCGGGTGTACTTCACCGCCGCGGGCACCGAATCCGGTCGCCAGGTGGGCTACTTCCGTTGCCGCGGCGCGGTTTTCGAGAGCCGCGCGTGGTTCAGCGGGACGACGTTCGCCGAGAACGTGGAATTCACGGGCACGACTTTCGCCGGGCCGGCGAACTTCAAGGACGCCGAGTTCGCCCAGGACGCCGAGTTCACCGGCGTTGCTTTCGCCGATTCGCTCGACCTGCGGCGAGCCCGGTTCGCGGGCCAGACCGACCTGCGGTTCGCCTCGCTGCCGAACTCGGTTTCGCTGTACAACACGCTGGTCCGGCCCGAAAAGGACGTGCGGTTGCCGGAGGCGTGGGACTTCGAGGAACTGCCCGACGGAGACGCGCGGATCGTCGCCAAGGCGGGCTGAGCAGCCCCCGATTTCCACGCTACCGGAGGGCACCGACAGTTTCCGGTGCCCTCCGCTCACGTGTCCACAGGTCAGTCGAACAGGGCCGGGAGCGTGCGCTCCCATGTTTCGCGAAGCTCGTCGAGCGTGAACTCCGTGATGCCCTGCAGCTCCAGCTTGCCCGACTCCGGGTCGACCACGCCGGTCTTGCGCCACGGGAGGCCGCGCGCGGTGCACATCTCCGTGAAGCGCAGCTCTTCCGTGCGCGGGACCGCCACCAGCACGCGGCCGGCCGACTCGGAGAAGAGCTGGACGAACGGGTCCTGGTCGCCGTCCAGGAAGACCCGGGCGCCGCACTGTCCGATGAGGACGGTCTCGACCAGCGTCTGGATCAGGCCGCCGTCCGACAGGTCGTGCGCCGCCGAAATCATGCCGTCGCGGGAACCGGCCACCAGGATCTCGCCCAGCAGCTTCTCGCGGGCCAGGTCCACCTTCGGCGGGACGCCGCCGAGGTGGCCGTGCAGCTCGCGGGCCCACGCCGAGCCGTCCAGCTCGTCGTGCGTTTCGCCCAGCAGCAGCAGGGTTTCGCCGGCCTCCGCGCCGATGCCCGTCGGGATGCGGCGGGTGACGTCGTCGATCACGCCGAGCACGCCGATCACCGGCGTCGGCAGGATCGCCGTGTCACCGGTCTGGTTGAAGAAGCTCACGTTGCCGCCGGTGACCGGGATGCCCAGCTCGACGCAGCCGTCCGCGATGCCGTGGACGGCCTGCTCGAACTGCCACATCACGCCCGGGTCGGTCGGGGCGCCGAAGTTGAGGCAGTCCGACACCGCCACCGGGGTCGCGCCGCCCGTGGCCACGTTGCGGTACGCCTCCGCCAGCGCCAGCTGCGCGCCGCGGTACGGGTCGAGGTAGACGAACTTGCTGTTGCAGTCCGTCGCCACCGAGACGCCGCGGCCGGTCGACTCGTCGATCCGGATCATGCCCGAGTCCGACGGCTGGGCCAGGACGCTGTTGCCCCGCACGTACCGGTCGTACTGCGACGTCACCCATTCCTTCGACGCCTGGTTCGGCGACGAAATCAGCTTCAGCACGTCGGCGCGCAGTTCGTCCGGAGTGGACGGACGCGGCAGCTTGGCCGAGGTGTCCGCAACCAGAGCGTCCTGAGTGGACGGACGCTCGATCGGCCGGTCGTACACCGGGCCCTGGTGGGCGACCGTGTGCGCCGGGACGTCGACGACGACCTCGTCGTGCCAGGTGATGACCAGGTGCTCGCCGTCGGTGACCTCGCCGATGTCGGTCGCGATGACGTCCCACTTGCGGCAGACGGCCATGAACGCCTCGACGTTCTCCGGCGAGACGACCGCGCACATGCGCTCCTGCGACTCGCTGGAGAGGACTTCGGCGGGCGTCATCCCGGTGGCGCGCAACGGAACCCGGTCGAGGTAGATGTGCATGCCGCCGTCGCCGGCCGCGGCCAGCTCCGACGTCGCGCAAGACAGCCCGGCGCCGCCGAGGTCCTGAATGCCGACGACGAGCTTCTGCGCGAACAGCTCGAGGCAGCACTCGATGAGCACCTTTTCGGTGAACGGGTCGCCCACCTGGACGCTCGGCAGCTTCTTCCGGCCCGACGCCGACTCATCACCCGAAAAGGTGTCACTCGCCAGGACGGAAACGCCACCGATGCCGTCGAGGCCGGTGCGGGCGCCGAACAGGATGATCTTGTTGCCGGCGCCGGACGCGAAGGCGAGGTGCAGGTCCTCGACGCGCATCGCGCCGACGCAGAGGGCGTTCACCAGCGGGTTGCCCGAGTAGGACGGGTCGAAGACGAGCTCGCCACCGATGTTCGGCAGGCCGAGGCAGTTGCCGTAGCCGCCGACACCGGCGACCACGCCGGGCAGCACGCGCTTGGTGTCGGGGGCGTCGGCCGGCCCGAAGCGCAGCGCGTCGGCGACCGCGAGGGGCCGCGCACCCATGGCCATGATGTCCCGGACGATGCCGCCGACCCCGGTCGCGGCGCCCTGGTACGGCTCCACATAGGACGGGTGGTTGTGGCTCTCCACCTTGAAGGTGACCGCCCAGCCCTCGCCGATGTCGACGACGCCGGCGTTCTCGCCGATGCCGGCCAGCGTCTTGGCCTTCATCTCGTCGGTGGCGGTCTCGCCGAAGTAGTTCAGGTGCTTCTTCGACGACTTGTACGAGCAGTGCTCGCTCCACATGACCGAGTACATCGCCAGCTCCGCGTCGGTGGGCCGGCGGCCGAGGATCTCCCGGATGCGGGCGTACTCGTCGTCGGCGAGGCCCAGTTCGCGGTAGGGCTGGGTGTGCTCCGGGGTCGCCCCGGCGCGCTCGGTGGTGTCAACGGTGCTGGTCACGGTGTCCGTGTCAGGGTTCGCCACGGCCGTCAGGATACGTGCCACCCGGTGGCGCCCCGGACGGTGGGCCGCCGAAATCGGACGGGCCCGGCCCGGTGTGAGCGAGGCGACACCGAGGGGCCCATGTGGACTCGGCGCTCCCTGTGGACAACTCGGTTCCGCGGACCCGGAATTGTCGGTGGTCGCGAGTAACGTTGAAACCGGGGGTCCCCCAAGCGGCAGGGAAGGCTGCGGGCGCGCAAAGGCCCCGGCGGCGGGGGCTTCAGGCGCGCAAAAAAGGCTCTTCCCGGCGGCGGGGGCGCGGGGCACTGCGGCGGCGCGCCGGTGCCGAGCCGGGCGCCGGCGGCAGCGCACCTCGGGCGGTCGCGCGGGCGGCGGCTCGGCGCGGGCGCGGGCGGGACCGCCGAAAATCGGTCGCCTTCACCCGGGCGTCGGCTTACCGTCGAGAATCGTGCTTTCCGCCACGTATCCCTTTCCGCCGCTGCGGCTGCCCGCACGGCCGACCGCGAGCCGCTTCCTGCTCGCCGTGTTCCGGGCTCGGCTCGGCACGGTGCTCGGCGCGGCCGCGATCGGTGTCGTCTGGGCGTTGCCGGGCGCGCTCATGCCGCTGGTGATCGGCCAGGGCATCAGCGCCGTCGGCGCGCACGACGGTGCCGCCGTCGGACGTTGGGCGCTGGCCGCGGCCGTGCTCGGCGTCGCGCAGACGCTGTCCGGGACCTGGCTGCACTTCCTCAACTACGGCCTGTGGCTGCACGGCGCGGGCTCGACACAACGAGCCGTGTCGGCGCACACCACGCGGGTCGGCGCCGCGCTGCGGGAGCAGACGACCACCGGGAACCTCGTCGCGGTCAGCACGACCGACATCAACCACATCGGCAACACCGTCGAGATGACCGGGCGGACGTTCGGCTCGCTGCTGGCGTTCGTCGTGGTCGCGGTGTGGCTGATCTCGACGTCGCCGCTGCTCGGCGTGGTCGCGCTGGTCGGAGTGCCGCTCGCGGTGCTGGGTATCGGACCGCTGCTCGCGCCCCTGCAGAAGCGCAAGGCGAACCAGCGCGAGAAGCGCGGAGACGTCAATGCGCTCGGCGCGGACATCGTGTCGGGCCTGCGCATCCTGCGCGGCATCGGCGGCGAGCGGCGGTTCTTCGCGCGCTTCCGGGACACGAGCCAGCGGGTGCGGCGGGCCGGCATCGAGGTCGGGAAGGCCGAGTCGTGGCTGGCGGCGGCGGAGATAGCGCTGCCCGGCGTGGTCACCGTGGTGATCACCTGGCTGGGCGCGCGGCTGGCCGTGGCCGGCGAGATCGGCCTCGGGCAGCTGGTGGCGTTCTACGGCGTTTCGGCGTTCCTGATCTGGCCGGTCACCGCGGCGACGGAGGCGGTCGGTTCGATCACGTCCGGCCTGGTCGCCGCGCGGAAGGTCGTCGGCCTGCTGGCGATCCGGCCGAAGCTGGCGGACCCGGAGACGCCGGTGCCGCTGCCCGCAGGACCGCTGGAGCTGGTGGACACCGAGTCCGGGGTCCGGGTCCTGGCCGGCCGGCTGACGGTCGTCGACTTCGGCGCCGACGGCGAAGCGGTCGCCGACCGGCTGGCCCGGTTCGCCGATCCGGCCGAGGGTGAAGAGGTGCTGGTCGGCGGGGTCCGGGCCGACCACGCCGCGCTCGGAGACCTGCGGCGGCGGATCGTCTACGCGCACAACCAGGACATCTGGTTCTCGGGCGTGCTGCGCGAGCAGCTGGCGCCGGCGCGGCCGGGCGGCGTCAGCACCACCGAAGCGCTGTACGCGGCCGATGCCGACGACATCGTCGAGGCGCTGCCGAACGGCGTCGACGAGGTGATCGGCGAGCGCGGCCGCGAGGTGTCCGGCGGCCAGCGGCAACGGCTGAACCTGGCCCGCGCGCTGGCGACCGACGCCGACGTCCTGGTGCTCGACGAGCCGACGTCGGCGGTCGACGCGCACACGGAGGCACGCATCACCGAACGCGTCGCCGCGCTGCGGCGGGGCAAGACGACGGTGGTGTTCAGCCAGAGTCCCTTGTGGACACATGTGGCCGACGAAGTATTCACGGCGAAGGGGGTGACGGTGTGAAACGCCTCCCCACGGCGTCCCGGCAGGACGTCCGGCGCTGGGCGCTGAAGACAGCCTTGACCCACAAGCGCGAGTTCGGCCTGCTGCTGGGCTCGCTGGCGGTGGCCACGCTGATCGGGCTGGCCGGGCCGCAGCTGCTCGGCGCGCTCGTCGACGACGTCGCGACCGGCACCACGACCGGGCACGTCGACCTGCTGGCGGCGGTGTTCGTCGCGATCCTCGTGCTGCAGGCGCTGGCGCGGAAAGTCGCGCGGATGCGCGGTGCGGTGTTCGGCGAGCTGGTGCTGGCCGAGACGCGCGAGGAGTTCGTCGAGACGGCGCTGCAGCTGCCGCTCGGCACGGTGGAGGCGGCCGGGACGGGCGACTTGCTCAGCCGGGCCACCACCGACCTCGGCCGGATCGACCACGCGGCGCGGTTCGCGGCGCCGGAGATCCTGGTGGCGGCGGTGACGGTGGTGTTCACGGTCGTCGCGATGGTGCTGACGTCGCCGCTGCTGGCGCTGGGCCTGCTGGTCGCGCTGCCGCTGCTGGTGCCGGTGAACGTCTGGTACCAGCGGCGGATCCCGTCGGCCATGCAGTGGATGCTCGACCGGTGGGCGGACCTGACGACCAGCGTCCACGAGACGGCGGAGGGCGCCCGCACGGTCGAGGCGCTCGGGCTGACCGAGCGGCGGGTCGGCGCCGCGTACCACGCGCTGGACGAGAGCGTCCTCGGTGAGCGCCGGATGCGGGCGCTGCAGCTGCGGTGGCTGCCGTCGCTGGAGATCAGCTACGTGCTGCCGCTGGCGGTCATGCTGCCGCTCGGGCTGCTCGCGTACACGCAGGGCTGGGCCGGGCTCGGCGTGATCACCACGATGCTGCTCTACGTGCAGGCGCTGTCGGCTCCGCTCAACGAGGCGCTGTTCTGGCTGGAGGACCTGCAGGTCGCGGCGGCCGCGGCGCGCCGGATCCTCGGCGTCCGCGCGGTCGCGGTCGAAGAAGCGGAGAAGGTGGCCGAGGTGCCGCGCGGGCGCGACATCGACGTCGACGACGTCCGGTTCAGCTACACCGCCGACCGCGAGGTGCTGCACGGCATCGACCTCCGGGTCCCGCGCGGCGAGCGGCTGGCGATCGTCGGTCCGTCCGGCGCGGGCAAGTCGACGCTCGGCCGGCTGCTGGCCGGCATCGCGGCGCCGTCGTCGGGCTCGGTGCGGATCGGCGGCCAGGACGTTTCGAGCCTGGCCGACGACGTGCTGCGCGGCGAGGTGCTGCTGCTGACCCAGGAGCACCACGTGTTCTCCGGAACGCTGCGGCAGAACCTGGCCCTGCCGACCCGCCGCGAGGGCGGCGACTGGACGGACGACGAGCTCCTCGCCGCCCTCGCCTCGGCGGGTGCGTCGGACTGGGTCGCGACGCTGCCGTCCGGGCTGGACACGAAGCTGGGTTCGGGCGAGCACCCGGTGCCGGCGGCGATCGCGCAGCAGCTGGCGCTGGCCCGGGTGGTGCTGGCGGACCCGCACACGCTGGTGCTCGACGAGGCGACGTCGCTGCTGGACACGGGCTCGGCCCGGGACCTGGAGCGGTCGCTGAACAGCGTGCTGGCCGGCCGGACGGTGATCGCGATCGCCCACCGCCTCCACACGGCCGCGGCGGCCGACCGGGTCGCGGTGGTCGAGGGCGGCCGCATCACGGAGCTGGGCCCCCACGACCAGCTGCTGTCGGCGGGCGGCTCGTACGCCCGCCTGGTGGCGGCGGCGAGTTAGTCCGGAATGTCCGGGCTCGCGGACGTGTTGCTCCCCGGGTAGGCGATCTTCTACCTGGGGAGTGACGTGTCGTCCTTCGTGATGACCGCCGCGGAGCGCGAAGAGTTCCTGAGCGGGGTACACGTGGGAGATCTGGATGGAGCGCGACACGGTCGAGGACCAGTCGATCCGCGCGACCGACCGGCTCAGCCCGGTGGTCGCGAACGACGAGCCACCGACACGCGAGCAGGCCCTGCGGATCGCCAAGCGCTACTGGCCATCGGACCAGGCAACGGCCCACGTCGACTCGGCGTTGGGCGAGAAGTCGGTGCTGGTCCGCGTCCGGCCGAGAAGTGGCTGTCGAACGACCAGAGCAAGGGCTGAGAACTCCGGGGTTGTGGACAACTCGCGTCCACAACCCCGGAACTGTCGGTGCCCGCCGGTAAACTGGTTACCGGGGGCCGAGGGCCGCCCTCAGGCCTTCACAAGCGCGTCCACCGCGCTGAAGAACATGCCCAGACCGTCGTCCGACGGCCCGGTCAGCGCGTCGATCGCGTGTTCCGGGTGCGGCATCAGGCCGACCACCCGGCCGTTCTCGCTGCGGATCCCGGCGATGTCGTTGCGCGACCCGTTCGGGTTCCCGCCGACGTACCGGAACACGACGCGCCCCTCGCCCTCCAGCTCGTCCAAAGTGGACTGCTCGGCCATGTAGCAGCCGTCGATGTTCTTCATCGGGATGAGGATCTCGGCACCGGTGTCGTACCGGGTGGTCCACGCCGTGTCGCTGTTCTCCACCCGCAGCCACTGGTCGCGGCAGATGAAGTGCAGGCCCTGGTTGCGGATCATCGCGCCCGGCAGCAGCCCGGCCTCGCACAGGATCTGGAACCCGTTGCAGATGCCGAGCACCGGCATGCCCGCACGCGCCGCCTCGATCACCGGCGTCATGACCGGCGCGAACCGGGCGATCACGCCCGCGCGCAGGTAGTCGCCGTAGGAGAAGCCACCCGGGACGACCACGGCGTCAACGCCACGCAGGTCCTCGTCGGCGTGCCACAGCGGCACCGCCTCGCCGCCGGCGTAGCGGACCGCGCGGGCCGCGTCACCGTCGTCCAGCGTGCCCGGGAAGGTGATGACGCCGATGCGCGCGCTCACGCGTCCACCCGCGTGATCGTCCACTGCTCGATGACCGGGTTCGCGAGGAAGCCTTCGGCGATCTTCTCGAGCGTGGCGTCGTCGACCGTGTCGTCGACCTCGATCTCGAAGTGCTTGCCCTGGCGGATCTCGGTGATCCCGGTGAACCCCAGGCGGCCGGCGGCGCCGAGCGCGGCCTGTCCCTGCGGGTCGAGGATTTCGGGCTTCGGCATGACGTCGACGACGACTCGGGCCACGGCAGGCTGCTCCTTATTCACGCAGGTCGTGGGTACCCCGCGAGCATAGTTCACCCTCTCGACCCCCTGGCGGGGCCCACCGGGAAACCTACACTGGCCGAGGGCGCGGCGCTGCGCCATGATGAGTCGTTGACATCTCGCCAACAGGAGGCACCGTGGCCGTCCAAGACTCCTACGACTACGTCATCGTCGGCGCCGGGAGCGCGGGTTGCGTGCTGGCGAACCGGCTGACCGAAGATCCGGACGCGCAGGTCCTGCTCCTGGAAGCCGGCGCGGAGGACACCGCCGACGAGATCCACATCCCGGCCGCGTTCGCGTCGCTGTTCAAGACCAAGTGGGACTGGAACTACGAGACGGTCGAGCAGAAGCACACGGGCAAGACGTCGTACTGGCCGCGCGGCAAGATGCTCGGCGGCTGTTCGTCGATCAACGCGATGATCTACATCCGCGGCAACCGCGCCGACTACGACGGCTGGCGCGATTCCCACGGCGCCGAGGGCTGGGGCTGGGACGACGTCCTGCCGTACTTCAAGCGAGCCGAGGGCAACCAGCGGCTCGGCGGGCCGCTGCACGGAACGGACGGCCCGCTGCACGTCGAAGACCGCCGGTTCACCCATGAGCTGTCACACGCGTGGGTCGACTCGGCCGTCGCGTGGGGACTCAAGCGCACCGACGACTTCAACGGCGAGAGCCAGGAAGGCGCCGGCGTCTACCAGGTGACGTGCAAGAAGGGCCGCCGCTGGTCGACCGCCGACGCCTACCTGCGCCCGGCGCTCGACCGGCCGAACCTCACGGTCAAGACGTGCGCGCCCGCCACCCGCGTCGTCTTCGAAGGCACCCGAGCGGTCGGCGTGTCCTATTTGGACAACGGCGTGGAACGCGCCGCGCACGCTTCGGCCGAGGTCATCCTCTCCGGCGGCGCCGTCAACTCGCCGCAGCTGCTGATGGTTTCCGGCGTCGGCCCGGCCGAGCACCTGCGCGAGGTCGGCATCGACGTCGTCGCCGCCCTGCCCGGCGTCGGCGAGAACCTGCACGACCACCCGGCGTGCGGGATCATCTGGTCCACCCGAGACACGACCGACCTGGTCGACGCGGCCTCGCTTTTCGGTTTGGCACGGTACCAGCTGACGCGACGCGGCCCCTTGACGTCGAACATCGGTGAAGCGGGCGCGTTCTACCCGACCACGGAAGGCCTGCCCGCGCCGGACATGCAGATCCACGTGGCGCCGACGTTGTTCTACGACAACGGATTGCGCGAGCCGACCGTCCCCGGCTTCACGTCGGCGGCGACGCTGGTCGACGTCGCGAGCCGCGGACGGTTGCGGCTGAAGTCCGCGAACCCGTTGTGGAAGCCGGAAATCGATCCGGCCTACTACGCCGACCCGCGCGACATGGAGACGATGATCGCGGGCCTTCGCGCCCTGATCGAGATCGGACAGTCGGGGCCGTTGCGGCGGTTCCTGGACAAGCCGTTCCTGCCGGCGCGGCACGACCTGACCGACGCGGAGCTGGCCGACCACGTCCGGGAGCACACGCAGACGCTGTACCACCCGGTCGGGACGTGCGCGATCGGGTCTGTTGTCGATCCGCAGCTGCGGGTGCAGGGCGTGGAGGGGTTGCGGGTGGTGGACGCGTCCGTGATGCCGGTGGTGCCGCGGGGGAACACCAACGCGCCGACGATCATGGTGGCGGAGAAGGCCGCCGACCTGATCCGGGGGCGGTGAGGGCGGCCCTCGGCCCCCCGGTATCCAGTTTAGTGGGGGGCACCGACAGTTCGGGGGCTGTGGACCTGGGTTGTCCACAGCCCCGGCCTCTCAGCGCTTGCCGTGGAGGATCGTCACCAGCTTCGCGACCAGCGCGTCCGTCGATTCCTTGCGGCTGAACGACGTCAACGTCAACGGCGCGGTGAAACGCTGGCGGGCGATGGCCTTCGTCCGGGCGAACTCGCGCAGCCCCTCCGGGCCGTGGATGCGGCCGAAGCCGGAGTCGCCGACGCCGCCGAACGGCAGGGAAGCGATGCCGGCGAACGACAGCGGCGCGTTGATCGACGTCATGCCCGTGCGCAGCTTCTCCGCCAGCTCCACGCCGCGGGACTTCGAGAAGACCGTCGAGCCCAGGCCGTACTTCGTGTTGTTCGCGTGCTCGACCGCTTCGTCCATGTCGCGGACCTTCGCGATCGTCACCGTGGGCCCGAACGTCTCCTCCTTCACCGCCTCGGAGTCCTCCGGGACGTCCACCAGCACCGTCGGCTGCGCGTACCGGTCGCCGACCGCTTCTTCGCCGCCGACGACCGCCTTGCCGCCGCGGGCCAGTGCGTCGTGGATGTGACGCTTGATCACGCCCAGCTGGGACGGCATCGTCACCGGTCCGTACTGCGCCGCCTCGTCCGAGCCCGCGCGCACGTCCTTCGACTTCTCGACCACCTTCGCGACGAACTCGTCGTGGACCTTCTCGTGGACGTACACCCGCTCGACGCCGATGCACGTCTGGCCCGAGTTGGAGAACGCGCCCCACACCGTCGCGTCCGCGGCGGCGTCGAGGTCGGCGTCCGCGTCGACGAGCACCGGGTCCTTGCCGCCCGCCTCGATGACCACCGGGGTCAGCGTCTCGGCGGCCGCGGCCATGATGCGCTTGCCCGTCGCCGTCGAGCCGGTGAAGGCGATCTTGTCGACGCCCGCGCCGACCAGCGCCGCACCAGTCTCGCCGAAGCCCGTGATCAGCTGCAGCACCGGCTGCTCCGGCACGATCTCGGCGAAGGCGTCGACCAGCCACTTCCCGACGCCCGGCGTGTACTCGCTGGGCTTGAAGACCACGGCGTTGCCCGCCGCCAGCGCGTACGCGATCGAGCCCAGCGGGGTGAACACCGGGTAGTTCCACGGGCCGATCACGCCGACCACGCCGAGCGGCTGGTACTCGACCGTCGCCGCCTGGTTCGACATCAGCAGGCCGGCCGAGCGCTTCTGCTTGCCGAGGATCTTCTTCGCGTGCTTGCCCGCCCAGGCGATGTGCTCGATCGCCAGGACGCTCTCCAGCTGCGCGTCGGCGATCGGCTTGCCGGTCTCGTCGCGGACCACCTGGCACAGCTGCGGCAGCCGCCGCGTCAGCACGCCCTTCCAGCTCTTGAGCCGCTCGGCTCGCCCGGCGAAGCCCAGGCCCGCCCACCACTGCGCCGCGACGCGCGCCCGTTCGACGGCCGCCTTGACGTCCTCGGCGGTGTGGATCGGGTAGGTTCCGACCACCTCGTCGGTCGCCGGGCTGAGCGAGTCGAAGGTTTCGCCGACCGTCGTCGGCTTCGGCTGGACGGCAGTCATCGGCGTCTCCCGTAGGTCGAGGGTCAGCCCAGGTTACGACGTTACTGACACCGTGCCAATAGCTCGTGCGGGCTTCACCACCAGCATTCCACCGGCGATCGCCGCGGCAAAGGCACCGAACAACGGCGGAATCCACAACGGCAGCACACCGACCGCCAGCGAACCGAGGCCGAAGCCGGCCGCCTGCACGGTGAAACTCAGCGAGAACCCCGCTGACCTGCGGTTCTTCGGCAACAACCGCTGGAGGTTGACCGACGTCGCGGCGACCAGCGGCCCGGTGCAGCCGCCGATCACGGCCACCGACGCGACCAACCCGGGCCAGCCGAGGTCGGCGGCGAGCAGAAGACCGCCGGCGACGAACCCGCCGAGGAACAGCCGCGGGTCGCCGGTCTTCCCCCGCCACGCGTAGAGGGCGCTGCCCGCGATGCTCGCCCCGCTCAGCACGGCGATCACCACGGGCGCCGCGGTCGCGGGCGCCCCGAGGCGCTGGACCAGCGGCAGCGGCGCCACCTCGATCGTCGAGAGCAGCAGCCCGACGGTGAACGCGCAGCACAGCCACGGCAGGTAGACGGTGAAGCGCGCCGCCGGGACGTCGTCGCCGGATTCCGCCCGATCGGGCTCGCCCGCACGGCGTGGGACGAGCACGGCGGCCACCACGCAGGCGACGGCCATCGCGGCGACCGGGACGAACGTGCCGGCGAGGTCGAGCAGCGCGACCAGCGCCGGGCCGCCGATCAGCACGCCTTCGAGGAGCATCGCGTCGACGGAGATCGCCCGCGGGAGCAGCGCATCGTCGACCGTGTCGGCCAGGAGCGTCCGGAAGCCACCGGACAACGCACCTGCGGCGACCCCCGGCAGGAGAACGAGCGCGAGCAGCACGGCGTTGGGCGCGTGGTTCGCGGCCGCCGTGGCCAGGAGGGCGAACCCGACAGCGGTGAGCAGCAGCAAACCGGGCAGGCCGCGGGCCGGGCCGACGCGGTCGAGCAGCCGCCCGACCGGCACTGCGCACAGCATCTCGGCGGCGACGTAGACCGACATCAGCACGCCGCCGAGCCGGTAGGAACCGGTCGTCGCGGTGGTCAGCAGGGTGAACGCGAGCGGTGCCATGGTCGCCGGGAGCCGGGCGAACTGGACCCCGGCCGACCAGCGCCAGTACGCGCGGTGGGTGAACAACGACATGCTCACACGCTCGCGCGTCCCCCGGCTGCGGCACACTGATTCGAGTGAGAGCGAATCCGCGATGATCGAGCTGACCCTGACTGCGGCCGGCGCGCAACGCGTCCGCTTCGCGATCTCGCCGTTGGAGGAGGTCCTGGGCGCCGTCCAGACACTGCTCGGCGTCCGCGCGCATCCGACGCACCTCCCGTGGCTGTCCACCGTTCCCGACGTCCCCGAGCTGGCCGCGGTCCTGAGCGCGCGGCACTACATCACGGAGTTCCTGAGCCCGCCGCCCGACGGTCCCGAGACGACCGCCGAAGCGCAGCTCGAAGTGGTTCGTGCGACGCCGCCTTCGCAGGTGGCGCTGGAGCTGGGCATGGTCGACGCGGACCTGTCCGGCCTGCCCGCCGACCCGGCGACCGCGCGCGACCTGCTCGCCGACCAGCTCGAGACGGTGTGGCACGCCCTGCTCGCGCCGGAGTGGCCCCGGCTGCGCGAACTGCTGGCGGCGGACATCGCGTTCCGCACGCGACAGCTGGGCTCGGGCGGGCTCGCGGCGATGCTCGCGGAGCTCCACCCGCGCGTCCGGCTGTCGGGGACGTCGGTGCTGGTCGACGTCCGGGCCAGGGAGCGCTTGTCGATCGACTCGCGGGGCCTGCTGCTCATCCCGGCGGTGTTCGCGTGGCCGAACGTCGGCGTCGTGACGGTGCCACCGTGGCAGATTTCGCTGCTGTACCCGGCCCGCGGCGTGGCTTCGCTGTGGGCTTCGGCGTCCCGTCCACCGGAACCGCTGGCCGAAATCCTCGGCCGGACCCGGGCTTTGCTCCTGACGACCCTCGACCGCCCGGCGGCGACGACCGAACTGGCCCGGCGCCACGAGCTGGCGCCGGCGACGGTTTCGGCCCACCTGACGGCGTTGCGCGCAGCAGGACTGCTGGCGTCGGAGCGCCGCGGGCACCGAGTGCTGTACCGGCGGACGGAGTTGGGCGACGCGTTGCTCGCGGGCAAGATCTGACGCGAGCGGAACACCGGTCTCCGCAGACTTCGGCAGCTGGAGAGCGTTCGCCGGACTAAACTGGAATCGACCATCCGTGAAGGAGAACCATCGATGCGTATCGTCCATTTCGGACACGCCTGCCTGTTGCTGGAGACCGGCTCCGAGCGGATCCTGATCGATCCCGGCGCCTTCTCCACCGGCTTCGAGGGTGAGCGGGAGCTGTCCGCCGTGCTGGTCACGCACCAGCACTTCGACCACCTCGACGTCGAACGGCTGCCCAAGGTCCTCGAAGCCAACCCGGGCGCCAAGCTCATCGTCGATCCAGGCTCTGCTCCCGAGGTCGAGAAGCTGGGCGTCGAATTCGACGTCGCCAACGTCGGTGACGCCTTCGCCGTCGGCGACACCTCGATCAAGGCCGTCGGCGGGGAGCACGCCGTCATCCACGCGGACATCCCGGTGATCCCGAACATCGGCTACGTCTTCGACGACGGCGCGTTCTTCCACCCTGGCGACTCGTTCTTCGTGCCCGAGCAGAAGATCGACGTCCTCGGCCTGCCGACGGGTGCGCCGTGGCTGAAGGCCGGCGAAGCGGTCGACTACCTGCGGGCCGTCGCGCCACGGGTCGCCGTGCCGATCCACGAAGCCGTGCTCGCCAACCCCGCCATGCACTACGGCCTGTTCGGGAACCTCGCCCCGGAAGGCACCGAAGTCAAGGTGCTCGACCGGGCCGAGCCCGCGAAGTTCTGAGCCGCGCGGCGTGTCGGTCACGACGCCGGTGACGGCCCGGCCGGCACGCCGCACAACTCCGCCGCGCAACGCCACAGCTCCTCCTCCCGCTCCTCGTCGTAGGACTCTGGCGACGACGGCACGACCCGGCCACGGTCGAGGTACGCCCCGGATCCGGCCGGCTTGGCCGCGGTCATGGCCGCGGCCAGCTTGACTCCCGCCGACTGCGGGCTCGACGCGATGGGCGTCGCCCACAACAAAGGCAGCAGCCACCGGAAGCCGAAGCGCTGGATCGCGCCGGCGTCGCGGACGAGTCCCGTGCCGGGCACCAGGCGGGGTGTGTACGCGTAGACGTCGACCTCGGGAAGGTGCCGCGCGAACGCGTGCACCAGGTACTGCACGCCGAGCTTGCTCGTGGAGTAGGCCCGACGTCCCGCGGTCACGGTTTCGGCTTCGGGGCCGCTGCCCGGCCGGGCGAGGCTCCGCGGGTCGGTCCACCGGGGCGCCGGGACGAGACCGATGTTGTGCCGGAAGTCGCCGAAGTGCGACTCGCTGCCGGTGACCACGATGCGCGCGCCCGGCTCGAACCGGTCGCCCAGCAGGCGGAGCAGCAAATAGTTCGCCAGGACGTTGATCCCGAACGTCGCTTCGAACCCGTCCGCCGTCGCCTTCGCGGCCGATGCCATCTGCACCCCGGCGTTGGCCAGGAACCCGGTCAGCGGTGGGACTTCCCGCTCGTCGAGCATCTTCCGCACGGCGTCCGCCGCCGCGCGCACCTCCGGGAGGGAGCCGAGGTCACACGACACCGCCCGGACGTTCGCGTTCCCCGTGCGCGCGGCCAGGTCCCGCGCGAGCCGGTGCCCGGCCTCTTTGCCGCGCACGACGACGAGCAGCAGCTGGTCCGGCCGGTCCCGCAACAGCCGCTCGGCAGCTGCGCGGCCCAAGCCCCGGCTCGCCCCCGTCATGAGCAGCGTCTTCGTCGGTTCGGCCACGGTCTCACCCCTTCACTCGATCAGGTACTCGATTCGATTTGGTACTCGGTACCGTAGCGCACTCGATACCGATTCCGCTAGTGTGGAGATATGAAACAGCGCCCCTCTCTGCGGGAACGCAAGCAGAAACAGGCTCGCGAGCAGATCGTGGAGGCCGCCTTCGAGTTGTTCGCGGAGCGCGGCTTCACCGAGGTCACGGTCACGGACATCGCCGAGCGCGCAGAGGTGGGGCGTACGACGTTCTTCCGGTACTTCGGCGACAAGCAGGAGGTGGTGTTTTCGGACGAACAGGAGCTGCTGAACCATCTGGCGGAGCGGCAACGGGCGTTACCCGGCGAGGCACCGCGGAGCCTGCCGGCGGCACTCGAGCAGATCCGCCCCCTTGTGCTGGACGTGTGCGCGGAAGCCACGGCGGATGCCGCGCACTACGAACTGCACCAGCGTCTGGTCGAGCAGAACCCGGAGCTCAAGGACCGCAGTGCGCGGAAGCTGCAGCGGTTCGCCGAACTGGGCGAAGCGATCCTGCTGGAGCGCGGCACGCCGAGGGAGGTCGCGGTGCTGGCGGCCCAGCTCGCCGTGGCCTGCTACCAGGCGGGAAGCCGGCTCGCCGGTGCCGACGCCGCCGCGCTCGCCCCGGCGGTCGACGTGGCCTTCGGACGGGTCGACGTGCTCCTCGACCCGAACCCGGCGCACGAGATCCGGAACGAGCTCGATCCCCCGGCAGGGGCGGTGTTTGACAACTCCAGAGTGAAGCCTTGACTCCGCGGTCGTTCAGGCCGCGATCGCGCGCAGCGAACCGTAGGTCGTGCCGAACGCACGGTTCTCCAGCGCGACGTCCACCGCGTCGAGCAGGGCCTGACGGAGGCCGGGCCGGGTCAGGTCCGCGGCAGCCACCCCCAGCCGGACCAACCCGCCCCGGCGAGCCGACCGCGCCGCTGCCAGCACCAGCGCGAAGCAGCGCACCGTCTCCGTGCGGTGCGACTGGCTCGTGAACTCCTGCACCCGTGCGCGGCGCACCTCGCCGGTGACGAGGTCCCGCACCGCGCCGAGGTCCGCGCACAGCCGGAAACCGTGCTCGGCCAGCGCCTGCAGGGTGCCCTGGGACGCGATCCAGCGCGGCGGTGCAAAGCCGTCGACGGCGAGACCGGCGTTGTCCAGCGCGGCCTTCGCGGCGATCAGGCGCAGGCGCGCCTCGTGCGCGGGCAACGCCGCGAACTCCGCACGCTTGCCCAGGTGAACCGTGCGGTGCGTGGGGGTCACGGTGTGGTCGTAGCCGTGCAGCAGCACGGAATCACCGCCGCGGGCGCGGGTGTGCACCCACTCCGTCACCGGGCCCTCGCCGGTGCGGGCGGCATACAGCACCGAGAGCGGCACTTTGCGGCGGTCGAGCTCGGCCGCGAGGTCGGCGCAGCGGTGCAGCGTGCGCGGGGTGATTCCCGACAGCGAAACCAGCAAGCGAGCGTCCACACCACCATTGGGACGCACGCGTCTGACAGTCCCGTGAACTGCGCAGAACGGGCGGGCGTCCGTTGCCGGAAGGGTCAGACGCCATCGCGGAGGCGCTTCACCGCCACCGCGATCCGGCCCCGCAGGTCGGGGTCGGCGACCTGGCCGTCGGCGACGTCCGCCCGCGAGACCGGGATCCGCGCGCACGCCTCTTCCACGATCTTCGCGCCCGCGTACGTCAGGACCTTGCGCAGGGAGTCGTGGGCGTCCCGGCCTCCGGTCGGCGCCGCGATCGAGGATGCGTTGATCCACGCGACCGGCTTGCCGTACATCTCGCCGCCGCCCACGGTCCAGTCGAGGAGGTTCTTGAACGAGCCCGGCAGCCCGCCCGCGTACTCCGGCGTGCAGATCAGGATCGCGTCGGCTTCCTTGATCGAAGCGCGCAGACCGGCGACCTCCGGGTGCAGCGGCTCGCGGTCGTCATCGGGGTTGAAGTGCGGCAGGCCGGCGAGGCCGGTGTACGTCTTGCTCACGGTGAGGGTCGCGGCGGTCCCCAACACCGCCGCATTGCCCGAGCCGGCTCGCAGGCTGCCGCAGATCAGCAGGATCACGGGGCCAGTCTGCCAGCGAAAGCCCGGTGATGCGGTGGTACGCCTCGATGTACCGGTCGCGCGTGGCCGTCACCACCTCGGGCGGCAGCGGCGGCAGCGGTGACACGCAGTCCCACCCGGACGCCGGGCCGACCAGCCAGTCCCGCACGTGCTGCTTGTCGAAAGACGGCTGCGGGACACCGGACTGGTGGCCGTCGGCAAGCCAGTAGCGCGCCGAATCCGGCGTCAGCAGTTCGTCCGCCAGGACGAGCCGGCCGCCGGCCCCGATGCCGAACTCGAACTTCGTGTCGGCCAGCAGCAGGCCCTGCTCGGCGGCGCGGGCGGCACCCCGGCGGTACAGCTCGAGGGAGGCCTCCCGGACCTCTTCGGCGAGCGCGCGGCCGAGCACCGAGACGCACGTGTCGAAGTCGATGTTCTCGTCCTTGTCGCCGGGTCGCGCCTTGGTGGACGGCGTGAAGATCGGCTCGGGCAGCCGTGCCGACTCGGCCAGCCCGGGCGGCAGTGCCAGGCCGCACACCTCTCCGGACCGGCGGTAGTCCGCGTACCCACGGCCGGTCAGGTAACCGCGGACGACCGCCTCCACCGGCAGCATGTCGAGCCGCTCGACCAGCAGCGCCCGGCCACGGACGGACTCGGGGATGAGCGGCCCGTCGCAGGTCACGAGGTGGTTCGGGAGGACGTCGGCGAGCTCGCGGAACCAGTACACGCTCATCGCGGTGAGCACGCGGCCCTTGCCGGGGACCGAGGTGGGGAAGACCTGCTCGAAGGCGGAGATGCGGTCGGAGGCGACGATCAACAGGTGATCGTCGCCCACGGCGAACAGGTCGCGGACCTTGCCGGTGGCGAGCCGCTCGGGGATGGGGAGGGGTGTCACGCGCTGAACCCTAACGGGCACCCTCCGCCACCATGGATGATGCTGGCATGGCGTACGACTGGATCTCGGTGACCACCGACTACGGCCTGCGCGACGGCTTCGTGGCGGCCTGCCACGGCGTGATCGCGCGGCTGGCGCCCGCCGTGCGGGTGATCGACGTGACCCACGAAGTGCCACCTCAGGACATCCGGCACGGGGCGATGGCGCTGGCCCAGACAGCGCTCTACCTGCCGGAATCGGTCCACGTCGCCGTGGTCGACCCGGGGGTCGGCACGGCGCGGCTCGGGGTGGTCGTCGTCGCGGAGGACGGGCTGCTGGTCGGGCCGGACAACGGCCTCCTGCTACCCGCCGCGCAGGCACTGGGCGGCGTCCGGGCGGCCTACGAGCTGGCGGAGCCGTCGCTGCGGCTGGCGGCGACGTCGGCGACGTTCCACGGGCGGGACGTCTTCGCGCCCGCGGCCGCGCACCTCGCGCTGGGGGTCGCGCCGTCGGACTTCGGCGACCCGGTGGACGACCTGGTCGCGATGCCCGAGCCGTTCGTGGCCGCGTTTCCCGGGAAGCTGGTCTCGGAGGTGCTGACGGTCGACCACTTCGGCAACGTCCAGCTCGCCGCGACCCCGGCGGACCTCGAGCTCTCGGGCCTGTCCGGCGCGGTTTCGGTGCACAGCGAGCGGGTCGCGGTGACCACGGTGCTCGGGCGGACCTTCGCCGACGTGCCGGCCGGCTCGCCGGTGCTCTACACCGATTCGGCGGGACGGCTCGCCGTCGCCGTGAACGGTGGCTCGGCCGCGGCCGTGCTCGGGCTCGGGCCGGCCCAGGAGTGCACGATCACCTCGTCGCCGACGGCGACCTGACCCGGCCGCAGCACCGCGGTCTTCATCCCGAAAAGCACTCCGCCACTCGGGCCACGCCGGTAGGTCGCGAGGGTGCGGATCGGCTCGGGGCCGGCCTTGGCACCGGTCTCCTGGTCGACCATCGGGACCGTGCAGCGGATGCAGTGCTCGGCGTAGCCCAGCTTCGCGGTGCCCGCTTCCATCTCGCGGACTTCGTCCTCCCGGTGGGGTTCGGCCCAGCCGGCGATGACGATGTTGGGACGGAAGCGATCCATCGGGACGGGTTCGCCCTGGCCGGCGGCGATCCGCTCGTTCAAGTTGTCCAAAGAGGACTCCGAGGCGATGAGCACGGCGTGCCCGTCGGCGAACGCGGCCGTGCCCGGGGTTTCGCCGCCGGTGACGCGCGCGTGTTCGGGGGTCACGCGGACCAGTTCCGCCGGCCGGCCGAGCAGGTCCGAGAACCACTCGGCGGCCTCGGCACCTTGGCGGACACCTTCGCCGCGCCAGATGTGCATCGACACCGGGCGGCGCGGGGTGTCGCGCCGGATGTCGAGGACGAGGTCTTCCCGGCCGGGGGCGGACAACGCGAGCTGCTCGCCGAGCACCCGCGGCCGGACCGACGCCAGTACCGGGTGCGGTCGCTGGGTGAGGGCGTCCCCTTCCGGCGCGATGACCTGGAAGACGCGGTCGTGCGCGAGCCCGGCGGGCGTGACCTCGGCGGACAGCACGTCGGTGCCGGCGCAGGCCTTGATCGGGTAGTACGTGAGCCGCGCGATTCTCGCCATCTCCGCAGGCTACCCGGGCTGTGTCCGCCGAAGCCTCTCCTTTCGGCGTACCGGCTAGGTGCTGTCCGGAGCTGCTTGAGCCGGTTCGAGCAGCGTTCGACCACGTTGCTCGCCCGCCGGGCAGGCCACGCCACGGAGCGCCGCTTTCGCCTACCTGCGCCGACCCCAACGTTCGTCGACCGGTTCCTCTCCTCGCCGCAACGCGTCGAGGTAGGCGCGATCGGTGGCGAAGCGGGCCGCCACCTCGGAGCCTCTCGCCACGGCGCCGTGGCCCGGGATCACGACGTCGACGTGCCGGGCTGCTTCGCCCAGCCGGTCGAGCGACGCCTGGTACGCGCTCTCCTGATCGGGGCGGCGAGGGTCGAGGAGCGGGATCAGGACGTCGGAGAGCATGTCGCCGGCGATCAGGACGCCACGGTCCGCAAGGAGGACGGCGGCGTGGCCGACGGCGTGTGCGTCGTGCTCGATGATCTCGCCCGGGACGGGTCCGCCGTCCGCGGGCAGCGGGGTGAGGAGCGCGACCAGTTCGAGCGGGATGCCCGTCGCGCTCTCCGCCGCCATCGCCTGTGCTCGCTCCCGCGCTTCGCCGGCCACCTGCGCGCAGGCAGCGGTGGCGTAGCGCGGGACGTCGCCGAACCGGTGGTGCCAGAGCAGGTGGTCCCAATGCGGGTGGGTGCAAAACCCGGCGACCACCGGGATGCCGAGCCGGTCCAGGTCGTCGGCGAGCTCGTCCAGCTCGCTACCTTCGATCCCGGGATCGACCAGGACCAGCCCGTCGTCCGCGCGCACCACGGTGGTGTTGCTCCAGACCCACCCGCTCTGCCGGACCCAAACGCCGTCGGCCACCTGATTCAGCATCGGGTCACCGTGTCAGCCATCGTCGCGCGGCGCAATCACCGCCGCTCAGAGCACCTGCGAAAGGAACCGCTGCAGGCGTGGGCTCTCCGGCTCGTCGAAAAGCTGCGCCGGCGGCCCCTGCTCGACGATGCGGCCCGCGTCCATGAACGCCACCTCGTCGGCGACGCTCCGGGCGAAGCCCATCTCGTGCGTCACCACGATCAGGGTGAGACCTCGCGAAGCGAGCCCTGCCATCAGGTTGAGCACGCCCTTGACCAGCTCCGGGTCGAGGGCGCTGGTGGCCTCGTCGAAGAGCATCACTTCGGGGTCCATGGCCAGCGCCCGCGCGATCGCGACGCGCTGCTGCTGGCCGCCGGACAACGCGCTCGGCCGGTACGGCGCCTTGTCCGCGAGACCGACGTCCGACAGCCGGGCGCGAGCGATCGCCGAAGCCTCCTCCTTGCTCAGCTTCTTCACGCTGCGCAACGGCAGCACGATGTTGTCCAGCACGCTTCGGTGGCCGAAGAGGTTGAAGTGCTGGAACACCATGCCGACTCGCTGGCGCAGCGCGTCGGGGTCGGCCTTGATCACCGATTCGCCGTCGAGCAGCAGGTCGCCGGAATCGGGCTCCTGCAACCGGTTCACGCAGCGCAGGAGCGTCGACTTGCCGGAGCCGGACGGGCCGATGATGCACGTCGTCTTGCCGCTCTCGACGCGGAGGTCGACCCCGCGCAGAACTTCGAGCGTGCCGAAGCTGACGTGGATGTCCCGCAGCTCCACACTGGACGAGCGGACTGCCGTCGTCACGAGCCGACCTTCCCGCTGGCGACCAGGTCCAGCTCGTCTCCGTCGCCCGGCTCGTCCGCGCGCACCTTGCGGCCGGTCCGGAGCTTCTTGTCGATGTAGTTGACCAGGTGGGTCAGCGGCACGGTGATCACCAGGAAGAACACGCCGGCGGCGACCAGCGGTGACAGGTTGCCCGTGTTGGCCGCGAGGTCCTGGCCGATCCGGAACAGCTCGCGCTGCCCGGACAGCAGCCCGAGCACGTAGACGAGGCTGGAGTCCTTGACCAGCGCGATGAACTGGTTCACCAGCGCCGGCAGCACCCGCCGGACCCCCTGCGGGATGATCACCAGCAGCATCGACTTGGTGTAGCTCATCCCGAGTGCCCGGCTGGCTTCCAGCTGCCCCTTGTCCACGCTCTGGATGCCGGACCGGAAGATCTCGCCGATGTAGGCGGCGGCGATCAGGGACAGCGCCAGGATGCCCATCGGGTACGGGTTGGTGCCGACGACGTCCCGCGCGAGCGTGCCGAGCCCCTGGCCGATCAGCAGGATCGTCAGGATGGCGGGCAGCCCGCGGAAGATGTCGGTGTAGACCCGCGCGGGCCAGCGCAGCCACCACTTGGTGGACAGGCCCATCACCGCCAGCACCATGCCGAGCACGGTGCCGATCAGCGCCGAAGACACCGACAGGATGAGCGTGTTCAGCAGGCCGGTCTTCAGCAGGTCCGGCAGGACCTGGGAAATGTAGTCCCAGTCCAGGAAAGTGTTGACGAAATCGTCCATTGTGGACTACTGCCCCGGCTTGAACTCGGCGGGCACGGGCGCGGTGGGCTCGAACTGGTCGTGCACCTTGACCCAGGTGCCGTCCGCGATGACCTTCTTGAGGCCGTCGTTGATCTTGTTGATCAGTTCGGTGTTGCCCTTCCTGAAGGCGAACCCGTGCGGGATGGTCGTGGTGATCGCCTTGGTCACCTTGAGCTTCGCGTCGGCGTTGTTCTTCGCGTAGTCCTCGGCGGTGGCCTGGTCGAACACCGCGCCGTCGATCGCGCCGGTCTTGAGGGCGTTGAGCGCGGCGGCGTCATTGGGGAACCGGACGGCCTGCGCGGTCGGCGCGTTCGTGCCGAGCCAGGTGTCCGACACCGTGCCCTGCACGACACCGATCCGCTTGCCCGCCAACGAGTTTTCGTCGGTGATGCCGGCGGTCTCCTTGGCTTCGATGCCGAGCGCCTGGTAGTTGTACGGCGCCGAGAAGTCGACCGTCTTCTTGCGGGCGTCGGTCTGGGAAATCGCCGAGCTGCCGATGTCGAACGTGCCGTTCGCGACCTGGCCGAGCAGCGCCGAGAACTCCGTCGCGGCGAACTCGAGCTTCAGGCCTTCCTTGGCCGCAATGGCCTTCAGGAGCTCGTTGTCGAACCCGGTGTAGTTGCCGTTCTCCTGGTAGGCGTTCGGCTTCGAGTCGCTCAGCGTGCCGACGCGCAGGGTCTTCTCGCCGGAGTCCGAACCACCGCACGCCGTGAGCGCGGCCAGCAAGGTCGCGACGAGGGCCGTGACCAGTGTTTTCTTCATGCTTCTCCTAACCCTGGAACCCGGCCGGCACCGGAGCGGTCGGCAGGAACTGCTGGTGCAGCTTAAGCCAGGTCCCGTCGGAGATCACCTGCTTGAGCCCGTCGTTGATCTTGCCCAGCAGCTCGGCGTTGCCCTTCTTCACCGCGAAGCCGTGCGGCACGTCCGTGACGAAGCTCTTCACGACGACCAGCTTGGCGTCCGGGTTGTCGGTGACGTTCTTCTCGGCGATGCTCTGGTCCAGGATGTACGCGTCGACGGCGCCGCTCTTCAGCGCGGTCAACGCGGCGGCGTAGTCCGGGAACCGGACGGCCTGTGCGGCCGGGACCGTGCTGGTCAGCCAGTGGTCGCCGACGGTCGCCTGGATGACGGCGACGCGCTTGCCCGCCAGTGCCTTCTCGCCGGTGACCGGCGTGCCCTGCTTGGCCTGGATGCTCATCGTTTCGAAGTCGTAGGCCGCGGAGAAGTCGACCGTCTTCTTGCGCTCGTCGGTCTGGGCGATCGCCGAGCTGGCGATGTCGTAGCGACCGGACGCGACCTGCCCGAGCAGGGCCGAGAAGTCGGTCGCGGCGAACTCCAGCTTCAGGTTCTGCTTGACCGCGATGGCCTTGAGCAGTTCGTTGTCGAAGCCGGTGTAGTTGCCGTCCTTGAGGTAGATGTTCGGCGGCGCGTCGCTCAGCGTGCCCACGCGCAGGGTCGAGGAAGCGCCGTCCGAGCCGCCGCAGGCGGTCAGTGTGAGAGCGGCGGCCAGCACGGTGACGATCAGCTTCTTCATGTCACGCACCCAGGTTCTTCACGGGCAGGCCGGGGCCACCCTGCTGGAGTTCCTTGGACAGCGGGGTGTTCTTGTAGAACTGCCCGTAGATCCGGGCAACCGTGCCGTCCGCGACGGCCTTCGCGAGGCCGTCGTTGAGCTTGTTCAGCAGGTCGGAGTTCTTCTTGGCCACCGCGAACGCCGACGGGGTGTCCTTGTCCTCGACGGTGTACCCGAGTTCCAGCGGGACGTTCGGGTTCTGGTCCAGGTACTTCTGCCCGATGTCCTGCGGCACGACCCAGCCGTCGAGGGTGCCGTTCTTCAGCTGCGCGAAGCCCGCGTTGTAGTCGGGGAAGCGGACGACCTGGGCACCGGCGACCTTGCCCGCGAACTCGTCCTGCACCGAACCCTGGACCACGCCGAGGCGCTTGCCGCCCAGCGAAGCGACGTCCTTGAGGTTCGCGCCCTTCGCCGTGACGATCGTGGTGAAGCCGGTGTTGTAGCCGTTGGAGAAAGAGACCGTCTTCTTGCGCGCCTCCGTGCTGGAGATCGTCGAACTGCCGATGTCGAACTTGCCCCCCGCGACGCCGGCGAGCAGGCTGGAGAACTCGGTGCCGACGAACTCGACCTCGAAGCCTTCACGCTTGGCGATGTCGCGCAGCAACTCGTTGTCGTAGCCGGTGAACCGGCCGTTCTCCAGGTAGATCGACGGCGGGGCGTCGCTCAGGGTCCCGACGCGCAGGGTCTGCCCGGCGGCGGAGGTGCCCGAACCACCGCACGCGGCCAGGGTCAGCGTCAGCGCGCCCGCGGTGACGACCGCGGTGATTTTCGACAGCGTGGATCTCATCGCTTCTTCCAGAGGTTGGCGCACCAGGGCGCGAGGAAAGCACGTCAGGTCGGCGGGTAAGCGTCCTGACGCTCCGGGTTCAGCGATCGAGGTTAGGGATTTCGCCCGTTCGTGTGGATTCGTTCCACTCCGTGGACGGGTGCGTCAGCTCACAAGATCGGCTGCGGCACGTAGCCCGCCGCCTCGGGGAACCGCTCGAGGACCCGTGCGACGCGCTCGGCCACCTGCGTGACCTGCCGCCCGGCCGTCCCGGTGAACGAGATCCGGTCGGCGAGCAGTTTGTCCAGCTCACCGCGGTCGAGCGGGATGCGGTCGTCGGCCGCGAACCGGTCGAGGAGGTCGTTCTCGGCGCGGCCTTCACGCATCTCGAGCGCGACGGCGACCGAGTGCTCCTTGATCGCTTCGTGGGCCGTCTCACGTCCGACACCGGCGCGGACCGACGCCATGAGCACCTTTGTGGTGGTGAGGAAGGGAAGATAGCGATCGAGCTCACGCTCGATCACCGCCGGGAAGGCGCCGAACTCGGCGAGCACCGTGAGGAACGTCTCCAGCAGGCCGTCGATGGCAAAGAACGCGTCCGGCAGGGCGACGCGGCGGACGACCGAGTCGGAGACGTCACCCTCGTTCCACTGGTCACCGGCCAGCTCGCCGATCATCGACAGGTAGCCGCGCAGCACGACGGCGAGGCCGTTGACGCGCTCGCAGGAGCGGGTGTTCATCTTGTGCGGCATGGCGGACGAGCCCACCTGGCCGGGCTTGAAGCCCTCGGTGACCAGCTCGTGGCCCGCCATCAGCCGGATCGTCTTGGCCAGGCTGGACGGTGCCGCGGCGAGCTGGACCACGGCGGACAGCACGTCGAAGTCGAGCGAGCGCGGGTACACCTGGCCCACGCTGACGAACCGCCGGTTGAAGCCGAGGTGCTGCACCACGCGGTCTTCGAGTTCGTCCAAAGTGGACTCGTCACCGAGCAGGTCGAGCATGTCCTGTGCGGTGCCGACCGGGCCCTTGATGCCGCGCAGCGGGTAGCGCTCGATGAGGTTGTCGAGCCGCTCGAAGGCGACCAGCAGCTCGTCGGCCGCCGTGGCGAACCGCTTGCCGAGGGTGGTGGCCTGGGCGGCGACGTTGTGGGAGCGCCCGGCCATGACGGTGTCGGCGTGCTCGACGGCGAGGGCGGCCAGCCGCGCCAGCACGGCGGCGACGCGGGTGCGGACGAGCTCGAGGGAACGGAGCAACTGGAGCTGCTCGACGTTCTCGGTGAGGTCGCGCGAGGTCATGCCCTTGTGGACGTGCTCCTGCTTGGCGAGGTCGCTGAACTCCTCGATGCGCGCCTTGACGTCGTGGCGGGTGACGCGCTCGCGGGCGGCGATCGACTCGAGGTCGACCTGGCCGAGCACGCTCTCGTACGCCTCGATCACGCCGTCCGGCACCTCGACGCCGAGGTCCTTCTGTGCCTTGAGGACGGCGAGCCAGAGCTGCCGTTCCAGGACGACCTTCTGCTCCGGGGACCAGAGCGAGACCAGCTCCGCCGAGGCGTAGCGGGCGGCGAGCACGTTCGGAATGCGGGGCTTGTCCGTCACGCCCTCACGATACCTGCGCAGGTCAGCGCGGTGACGGCCCGGGGCGGGGCCGCCTCCGCGGCCGGTCAGGAGCGGACACTCCGGCGACGGGGTTTCCAGAGAACCCACCGCCGGCGCTGAAGCGCTTTCACCATTCGGCGAAGCCGCCGTCGTCGTGGCGCCACACCGGTGAGCGCCACGCGTGCCCCACCTCGTCCGCCCGGCGCACGGCTGCTTCGTCCACTTCGATGCCGAGGCCGGGCTTGAGCGGGCGGGCCGCGTAACCGTCCTGGAAGGCGAAGATCGACGGATCGGCGAGGTATCCGTGCTCGCGGCCCTCGTGGTAGTGCATGCCCGCACTTTGTTCCTGGATCAGGAAGTTCGGCGTCGCGAAGGCGACCTGCAGCGACGCCGCCAGCGAAATCGGGCCGAGCGGGCAGTGCGGTGCCAGGGAAGCGCCGTACATCTCGGCCAGTGCACCGATCCGCCGCAGCTCGGAGATGCCGCCGGCGTGCGAGGGGTCGGGCTGGACCACCGCGACGCCGGCGTCGAGCACCGGCTTGAACTCCCAGCGCGAATAGAGCCGCTCGCCGACCGCGACCGGCACCGTGGACGCCTCGACGACCGCGCGCAGCGCGTCGCCCTGGGTCTCCGGGAGGACCGGCTCCTCGACGAACATCGGCTGGACGTCCTCCAGCATCCGCACCAGCCGGCGCGCCATCGCGGGCGAGACGCGGCCGTGGAAGTCGAGCGCGAGGTCGCGGTGCGGGCCGAGCACCTCCCGCGCCTCCCAGGCGCGCGCCACCGCCGCGTCGGCTTCGGCGGGGGACGCGATCGCCGTCATGGGGCCGGCGACGTTCATCTTCACCGCTGTGAACCCGGCCTCCACCTGCGCTGCCACGGCTTCGCGGATCCCGGCGGGGCGGTCGCCGCCGACCCAGCTGTAGACGCGGACGCGGTCGCGGACCGGCCCGCCGAGCAGCTCGTGCACCGGCGCGTTGCGGACCTTGCCCGCGATGTCCCAGAGTGCGTGGTCGAACCCGGCGAGCGCGCTGGAGAGCACCGGGCCACCGCGGTAGAACCCGCCGCGGCGCAGCACCTGCCAGTGGTCCTCGATACGCAGCGGGTCCTGGCCGATGAGCAGCTCGGACAGTTCGTGCACGGCCGCGCGCACGGTCCCGGCGCGGCCCTCGACCACGGGCTCGCCCCAGCCGCTGATCCCTTCGTCGGTGCTGACCTTGAGGAACAGCCAGCGCGGTGCGACCAGGAACGTTTCGATCGCGGTGATCTTCACCCGCGTCCCCTCTCTACGCGGAATCTTTGGCGGCGGACCAGCCGCCGTCGACGGTCAGCTCGGCCCCGGTGACGAACGACGCGGCGGCCGACAGCAGGAACGCGATCACGTTCGCCACCTCGGCCGGGTCGCCGAGCCGGCCCGCCGGGGTCGCCCGCGCGCTGCGTTCGCGATCCTCCGGCGAAATGCGGTTCCAGGCCCCGGTCAGCACCGGCCCCGGCAGCACCGAGTTGACCCGCACGTCGGGGGCGTATTCGACGGCCAGCTGCCGGGCGAGCGCGACGAGCGCGCCCTTGCTCGCGGCGTACGCCGGGTGGCCCGGCAGGCCGAAGTGCGCGTGCACCGACGAGACCAGCACGATCGCGCCACCGCGGGCCCGCAGCGACGGCAGGCACGCCCGCACGGCGAGGTAGGTACCGGTCAGGTTCACGTCGAGCTGGCGCTGCCACTCGGCCCGGTCGATCTCGTGCAGCGGGCCGGTGCTGGGCGCGTAGGCGTTGCTGACCAGGGCATCCACCTCGCCGATGTCCGCCCACGTCGCTTCGTCGGCGACCGAGCCGCGGATCGGCGTGACACCCTCGGGCAGTTCGGCGATGTCCACGCCCAGCACGCGGTAGCCGTCGTCGAGGAGCTTCCGGGCGGTCGCTTTGCCGATCCCGGACGCCGCTCCGGTCACCACCGCTGTAGGCATCGCTCTCCTTCCAGAACAGGCAGTCTCACCACAATAAATCCTAAAATATTATTACACAAGGTAGGTTGCCCTCATGACTTATCGCTGGGAGATCACAGCAGGCGCGTTGCGGCAGGGCGTCGTCGGAATCGTGCGCACGCGCGATGCGGCGTCCGCGGTGGAAGCGGCTCGTGCGGCCCTCGATGCCGGGCTGCGCTCGATCGAACTGCCGCTGACGAACCCCGGCGCACTGGACGCCATCGCCGGGCTCGCGGCCGCCTACCCGGAGGCGACGATCGGGGCCGGCACCGTGCTCGACGAGACGTCCGCGGTGCTGGCGATCCGCGCCGGGGCGCGGTTCCTCGTGTCCCCGTCGGTGGACACCGCGGTGATCCGGACCGCTCACCGGTACGGCGCGGCCGCCTTCCCCGGCGCCGGCTCGGTGACCGAAATCGTGCGCGCGCTGGAGGAAGGCGCCGACGCGGTGAAGGTGTTCCCGGCGTCGGCCTTGGCGCCTTCGTGGGTGTCGGACGTGCGGGCGGCGCTGCCGCAGGCACCGCTGGTACCCACCGGCGGCATCGGCCCCGAAGACGTGCCACGCTGGCTCTCGGCGGGCGCGGTCGCCTGCGGGATCGGCTCGGCGCTGACCCGCGGCACCGCCGCGGAGATCGCCGCCCGGGTCGAGACGCTGTTGAGGAGCGCGCATGGCTGAGCTGGTCTTCGTCGGGTGCTACACCGGCGACGCGGGGAACGGCACCGGGATCACCACGCTCTCGCGGTCACCGTCGGGTGAGCTCAAGGAGATCGCGACGCTGCCCCTCGAGTCGCCGTCGTGGCTGGTGCGCCACCCGTCGTTGCCGGTGCTGTACGCGGCGAACGAGACCACCACCGGCGGCGTGACGGCGTTGTCGATCTCCGGCTCGGGGGAGCTCTCGGTGCTGGGCACGGCGGAGACGGGCGGCGCGCACCCGTGCCACCTGGCGGTGACGCCGGACGGCCGGTTCCTGTTGTGCGCCAACTACACCGGCGGCAGCGTGGCGGTCTTTTCGCTGTCCGGGTCCGGCGCGCCGGTCGCCCGCACGGCACAGGTCCGGCACAGCGGCAGCGGCCCGGTGGCCGACCGCCAGGAAGCCGCGCACGTGCACATGGCGGTCCCGTCGCCGGACGGTTCCGTCGTGAGCGCGGTCGACCTGGGCACGGACGAGATCCGCAGCTACACGCTGACGCCGTCGGGCGAACTGGAGCCGCTGGCGGTGTCTTCGCTGCCGCCGGGCACAGGGCCGCGCCAGCTGGTGCGGCGTCCCGGCACGGACCTGGCCTACGTCGTCGGCGAGCTGGCCGGGACGCTGATCACGGTCCGCGAAAAGGCGCCGGGCGCCTTCGAGGTGGTGTCGTCGACGCCTTCGACGCTGTCTTCCGTGAAGCCCAACCTGGTCGCGCACCTGGAACTGGCCGACTCGCGCCTCTACGTGTCGAACCGCGGGCCGGACTGCGTGACGGAGTTCGCGCTGGACGCCGCCGCCGCGGTGGCGGACCAGCCGTGCGGCGCGAACCCCCGGCACTTCGCGTTGGTGGACGGCACCTGTTACGTGGCGGCGCAGTCGGATGACGCGATCACGGCGTTCACGCTCACCGCGTCCGGCGAGGCGGAGCTGCGGTACCACCCGACCGGCTCACCGACGTTCGTGCTGCCCGTTTCCCTGCCTTGACGCCGAGCGACGCCCTGTATTCATAATGCGGTCACCACCGCCTGCTGAGAGGGCCCTCCATTGAGCGAACACCGGCCACGCGGGCTGCACGGCCAGACCGTGGAGGCACTGGCCAGCCGGATCCTCTCCGACGAGTGGGGCGAGGGCACCGTCCTGGACCTGCCGGCACTGCGCGAAGAGCTCGACATCAGCCTGACCGCGCTGCGCGAAGCGCTGAAGGTACTGGCCGCCAAGGGCATGATCGACGCCCGGCAGAAACGCGGCACGTTCGTCCAGCCGCGCGAGAAGTGGAACATGCTCGACGCCGACGTCATGCGCTGGCAGACCGCGGCCGCCGACGACCCGGGCCTGCTCGACGAGCTCACCGAGGTCCGCGCGGTCGTGGAGCCCGCCGCGGCCCGGCTCGCCGCCGGGCGCGCCTCCGAGGAGGACCTGGAAGCCCTGCGGGAAGCACTGGCCGACATGGCCGCCGCGGGCGACGATCCGGAGGCGTGCGTCCAAGCCGACCTCGCCTTCCACCGGCGGCTGATGGCCGCCACCCACAACAACTTCCTGATGCGGATGGAACGGGTCATCGCGATCGGGCTGGCCGAGCGCGACAAGCTGGTGCACGGCGCCGCGACGGCGGAGGATCCGGTGCCGAGCCACCGGAAGGTGTTCGACGCGATCGTCGCGGGCGACCCGGCCGCGGCCGAACAGGCGATGCTCACCCTGGTCACGAAGGCCCGCGAAGACCTGGAGAAGGCTCAGCGCGCGCGGTCGTGAGCGGCGGGCTCCAGCGCCGCCTGGAGCATCCGGGCGGCGGCCGCCCGGGGCTCCGGGTCGACCTCGACCAGGGCGTTGACGACCGCGCCGTCGACCAACGCGACCAGCCGCGCCAGCTCGGTGGCGGTGACCGGGGTGCCCGAGCGGGCGAAGATCTCCGTCAGCAGCTCGTTGAGCTGGGCGGACAGCGTCCGCATCAGCGGCCGCAGGTACTGGCGGCGGCCGGTCGCGACCAGCCGCTCGTACCTCAGCAGGACGGCTTCGGCGTCGGCTGCCGGATCACCGCTCTCCGGGCCGAGCAGCATGTCCAGCACCAGGTCGACGGTCGCCTGCACCCCGCGGTTGCGGGTCGCGAGCTCCTCCAGCCGGCGGCGGCCGGTTGCCAGCTCGGCGTTCGAGTGGTGCTCGACGGCCGCCGTGACCAGGTCTTCCAGGGAGTCGAAGTAGTACGTCGTCGACGCGAGCGGCAGGCCGGCGCGCTCGGCCACCGCCCGGTGCCGCACGGCGTCGAACCCGCCCTCGACGAGCAGTTTCGCGGCGGCCTCGACGAGCGCGGCGCGCCGTCGCTCCCCCTTCGGGGTGGTCGCAGCGGTCATGGCCGGTCATTCTGCCAACCGGGCGGCCCCCGGCTCAGAAGCGGGGCGCGAGATCGTGCGCGAATTGCTCCACCTGGCCCGCGTAGGGCGCCGTCTCTCCGGCGGAAGGCACGCTGACCAGCACCAACACCCCACCGGACGCAGTGCCCAGCTGGGCCGTGACCGTGCCGGCGGGCTGGGACTTGAAGGCCACCGGAATGCCCCTCGGGTACACCGCCGCCGCGACTTCGCCGCCCTGCACCGGGAACCCGGCGGACCGCGACGCCGTCGAACAGGCGCCGCCCGGGACGGCCTGGGTGGCGGCGACGTGGCCGGGGAGCTCGCCAGCGAGGGCGATGGCGAGCTCCCCGTCCACCTGTTCGCACCCGGAGGCGCCTTCGGCCAGCTGGCCGGTCTTCCCGTCCCCGGCACCCCCCTGCTGAGGTGGCTGGGACGAGAAGTTCGGTGACTCCCCACCGACTTCAGGACGCATCGAGCCGTCCCCGGGTTGCGCGACGCCCGGTCCGGAATGCGCGGGCGCGGCGTTGTCCGCCGCGGTCATCGACTTCGGGATGTCCCCGGACAGCTGGCCGTACACGCCGAACCCGGCGACGACCAGCACCGCGGCGCTCACCCCGCCCGCGATCCGGTTCCGGCGGCGCACGGTCTGGCGGCGGGATTCGGACGACGTCACCCTGGGTGAACGACGGTTCGGGGGTGTCCCCGGGCGCGGCGGAGAACAACGAGCGCAGTTCCTGCTCATCCATTGGTCTCCACCTCCCGTTCGAGGACCTGCCTCAGGTTCGCCAGCCCGCGGGCGGTCTGGCTCTTCACGTTGCCTTCGCTGCAGCCAAGCGCCTTCGCCGCGCTGGTCACGTCGAGTCCTTCGAAGAACCGCATGACCAGCACCGCCCGCTGCTTGGGCGGCACTTCCTTCAGCGCCGTGAGCAGGTCTTCCCTGGTTGCGACGAGGTCGTCGAGGCCGGGTGTGTCGTCGGAGGGCTCCGGCAAGGTCTCGGTCTGCCACTCTCGCCGCCACGGACGGCGAGATTCGTCGATCGACGCCCGCACGAGCGTCTTGCGCACATACGCGTCGGTCGCCGCGCGATCCCTGATCTTCTTCCACCTCCGATGCAGTGCGACGAACGCCGTCTGCGCCAGGTCGTCCGCCCGGTGCCAATCGCCGCAGAGCATGTACGCGGTCCGGCGCACGGCGTCCCGCCTGGCGGCGAAGTACTCCGCGAACTCCTGCTCGTCGCGCTGGTCCACGCGCAGTCGTGCTCCGCTCGGTTGTCGTTCGCCCGGGAGGACGGAATCAGGGGCGTCCACGGTTGCACGGACCGGAAGGGTTCGACCACTCCGGGGCTCATTGATCCCCACGACGTGGGTGTGATGTGATCGGTCCGTGACCTTCACCCCGCCCGTACTGGATTTCCGGTCCGACACCGTCACTCGCCCGGATGACACGATGCGGGCGGCGATGGCCTCCGCGGAGGTCGGCGACAACGTCCTCGAGCGCGACCCCACGGTCGCGGCGCTGGAAGAGCGGGCGGCCCACGTCCTGGGCATGCCAGCGGCCCTCTGGGTGCCGAGCGGCACCATGGCCAACCTGATCGCGCTGAGCCTCCACCTGCAGCGCGGCGACCGCTTCCTCGCCACGCGGGGCGCACACGTGCTGGCCAACGAGCTGGGCTCGGCGGCGTGGCTGGCCGGCGGCATGCCGGACGTCCTGGAGCACGACGGCGGCCCGGGCCGCCCATCGCCCGACGCCCTCGCGGCCGCGATCGGACAACCCGGGCCGTACTTCACATTACGGACAACGCTGCTCTGCCTCGAGAACACCCACAACGCGGCCGGGGGCGCGGTGACGCCGCCCGACGAGCACGCCCAGCTCCTGTCGGTCGCCAAGGAAGCGGGGCTGACCGTGCACCTCGACGGCGCCCGGCTCTGGCAGGCCGCGGTCGCGCTCGAAGTGCCACCGGCCGCGCTGACCGTCGGCGTCGACACCGTCTCGGCCTGCTTCAGCAAGGGCCTCGGCGCGCCGGTCGGCTCGGTCATCGCGGGCAGCGCGGCGTTCGTCGAGCGGGCGCGCAGGATGCGGCAGATGCTCGGCGGCGGCGTCCGGCAGGGCGGCGTCCTGGCGGCGGCCTGCCTGATCGCCCTGGACCGCATCCCCGACCTGGCCGAGTCGCACGAGAACGCGCGCCGGCTCGCCGAGGGCCTGCGCGAGCACGGCTGGCCCGCCAACGAGCCCGACACCAACATCGTGCTCGCCGAGGTGCCCGACATTCCGACCGCGCTGGCCTGGCTCGACTCGCTCGGCATCCGCGCGGTGCCGATGGCCGGCAAGGTCCGGTTCGTCACCCACCGGGACCTGAGCGCGACCGACGTCGAAGAAGCCCTGCGCCGGATGAAGAGCGGCGCCTGAGCAAGTCCCGGGGGGACCGAATGAACTGGATCGTGTTCGACTACGGCGACGTGCTCAGCAAGCCGAGCGCCGCCCTGCCCGACCTGGCCGCGGCGATGGGCGCGCCGCTGCCGGAGTTCCTGGCGGCGTACTGGCAGTACCGGCTGCCCTACGACGCCGGCAGCACGCCGCTCGAGTACTGGCAGGCGGTCGGCAACGCCGTCGGCGCGCCCGTCGACGAGGCGGTGTCGGCCAAGCTGACCCGCATCGACGTCGAAGGCTGGGGTCACCTGGAGCCGTCGTCGGCGGCACTGCTCGAAGCGCTCTCCGAGTCCGGCGCGAACCTGGCCCTGCTCTCGAACGCGCCGGTCGCGTTCGGCGAATGGGTCCGCGCGCAGGACTGGGCGCGGCACTTCCGCGTGACACTGTTCTCGGGCGACGTCCGGTGCGTCAAGCCGGACGCGAAGATCTTCCGCCTCCTGCTCGACGAACTCGGCGCCCAACCGGCCGACTGCCTGTTCTTCGACGACCGTGAGTCCAATGTAGACGGTGCGCGGGCGGTGGGGCTCCGGGCCCACGTGTGGAACGGCGCCGACGCGGCCCGCGCCTGGCTGGACTGAAAGGCTCACGCGCACCGCACGGCCGCCTACCTGCCGTGATCTCCATGACCTAGGCTGAGCGTCCCCACACTCCCCGGTAGGTGCGCATGGCGACGAGCGAACGTCCCTCGGCCCACGTCGATTTCGAACGGCCGAGCATCGCTCGCGTCTCCGACGCGCTGTTGGGCGGGCAGAACCACTACGAGCCCGATCGCGCGGTCCTGCGGCAGCTGATGGCGATCGCGCCGGAAGCCCCGGCGATGGCGCGGGAAGTGCGGCAGTGGCTGGTCCGCGCGGTCCGCTACCTGACCGAGCGGCTGGCCGTCGACCAGTTCCTCGACCTCGGTTCCGGCTTCCCCACGGCGGAGAACACCCACCAGGTGGCGCAGAAGTACAACCCGGAAGCCCACGTCGTCTACGTCGACGACGACCCGGTGGTCGAGGCGCACGGCCGGGCCCTGCTCGTCGACAACGACTTCACGCACATCTGCGGCACCGACCCGCTGAACCCCGGCGAGACGCTCGCCGGGGTCGAACGGTTCATCGACTTCGACCGGCCCGCCGGGCTCGTGCTGTCCGGGGTCGTCGACCACATCGCCGACCTCCCGCAGGCGCAGCAGGTGGTCAAGTCCTACGTCGGCGCGCTGGCTCCGGGTTCGTACCTGCTCCTGCTGCACCAGCACAACCCGGACGACGGGTCCGACGCGGCCGCCGTCGCGACGTCCCTGCAGGACCGGTTCGGCCGCACCGGGCTCGACACGCTCTACCGCACCCGGGCCGAGATCACGTCGTTCTTCGACGGCCTCGACCTGCTCGAGCCCGGGTTGACCGCGCCGCACCTGTGGTGGCCGGACGGGCCGCGCCTGGCGCCGCTGACGCCGGTCAACTGGACGGCGCTGGGCGGCGTGGCGCGGATCCCGTGAGACTCAGTAGCGGTTGATGCGCCTGGGGTCCTTCTTGCCGCCGGTGATCGCCTTGTAGCCGGCCGCGCCGAGGAAGGCGATGCCGCCGATGATGGCGATCCACAGGACGGCCTTGAACACGAAGCCGATCACGGCGCCCAGCACCATGAACGCCACCCAGGCGACGATCAGGCCGCCGACGATCTTCCAGAACATGGCTCCTCCGATGCTTCCCCGTGGCCCCGCCGGCCCGATGACTCCACACTGCCACCTGCCGCGGTGAAACTCCCCTCGGAAGGCCAACGTTCGGGGTTTATTCAGGGTTCCCCCTGGCCAGCCAGGCCCCCAGGCGGCGGACGCCTTCGTCGATGTCCTCGGCGCTGCCGGCGAAGGAGAACCGGACGTACTTGCCCCCGTCGACCGGGTCGAAGTCGACGCCGGGGGTGATGGCGAGCCCGGTGTCGGCGAGCAGCCGCTGGCACCAGCTCAGGCTGTCCCGGGTGTACGCGCTGACGTCGGCGTACGCGTAGAAGGCGCCATCAGCCGGCGCGAGCTTGTCGATGCCGATGCGTTGCAGGCCGTCGAAGAGGCGATCGCGGTTGGCGCGGTACCGCTCGACGTGCGCGTCGGCTTCCGCGTACGCCTCGGGCGTGAAGGCGGCGAGGGCCGCGTACTGCGAAACCGCAGGCGGGCAGATGGTGAAGTTGCCGGTCAGGACGTCGATCGCGCGGTGCAGGCGCTGCGGCGCGAGCATCCAGCCGAGCCGCCAGCCGGTCATCGCGAAGTACTTCGAGAAGCTGCCGAGCACGATCGGCTCCCGGCCGTACTGCCACGCGCAGTCGAGCTCAGCGCCGTAGGAGATGCCGTGGTAGATCTCGTCGCTGATCAGCTGCACGCCGTGCGACGAGCACCACCCGGTGATGGCGGCGAGCTCCCCGGGCGGCAGCACGGTCCCGGTCGGGTTGCTCGGGCTGGCGACGATCAGGCCGTCGATCGGGCCGAGCTCGTCGAGCAGGGCCACGGTGGGCTGGAAGTTCGTCTCGGCGGTGGTGGCGAACTCGACGACCTCGCAGCCCAGGACGGAGAGCAGGTTCCGGTAGGCCGGGTAGCCGGGCCGGGCCATCGCGACCTTGGCCCCGGGGTCGAAGGCGCTGAGGAAGGCCAGCAGGAAACCCCCGGAAGACCCGGTGGTCAGGACGACGTCGTGCGCGTCGACGTCGACGTCGTACCGCTTCCGGTAGTGCCCGGCCACAGCCTCGCGCAGCTGGGGGATGCCGAGCTGCTCGGTGTAGCCAAGGGTGCTGTCCCGCAGAGCCTGCTGCGCGGCCTCGAGCACCGGTTTCGGCGCGGGTGCGGACGGCTGCCCGGCCGCGAGCGACACGAGATCGCCGTGACTGCGCTGCCGGGCCCCGGCCGCGGAGAGGACGTCCATGACGTGGAAGGGCGGCACGCCGGCCCGCAGCGCGGGCCCGGCGAAAGCTCCGAGGTCGGCCATGGGGCCAGGCTAGTAGCCGCGGTAGGCACCACCGTGGGCCATGGCCTTGATGCCGGGCACGTTGTCGAGGCTGCCGTACCGGTCGAAGGAGTACTGAACGCCGGCGATGATGTTGTCGACCGGGTTGTAGATGTTGTCGTGCCCGGGCAGCTTGTGCGCGTTGAACGTCGAGTCGATGCACTGCATGAGCCCCTTGGACGGGTGCCCAGCTGCCGCATTCGAATCCCAATTGTTTATGGCATTCGGATTTCCGCCGGATTCGTGCTGGATAATTGCCCAAATCTTCGGAATGTCCGCGTCCGTCACCGGGATGCCCGCGGCCTGGAGGGCCTTCATGGCCTCCTGGATCCACTGCTGCACGTTCCCCGGGGGCGGTGACGAAGGCGGGCCACCGCTCGGGCCGAGGCCGCCACCTCCACCTCCGCCGCCCCCACCGCCGCCGCCTCCTCCCCCGCCGTGGGAGGAGCCGTTGCTGTGGATGCCGCCCGTGCTCTTGGGAGCCGACGCCGAGCTGCTCGGGAGCGGGACCTGGTCGTAACCGCCCTCGATCTGCTGGGACATCAGCTTCTGCGAGGCCTTGATCGCCGTGTCGGCCTGGGTCTGCAGGCCGGTGACGTCGCCGTCGAAGCCGGCCGTGATGTTGTGGATGTCGGTCTTGGCGGTGGCCAGGATCTGGTCGGCGCTGGGGCTGGGCCCCGGCTTGCCTTCGTCGTGCGCCTTCTTCGCCGCGGCCAGTGCGTTGTTGATCTGGGTTTCGGCCGTGGTGTTGCGTTCGTTGACCGCCTTTTCCGCGGCGAGCTGCTTGTCCCCGACGTTCTTCTTGATCTGGTCGAGGGTTTTCGCGAGGTCGTCGAGGTCCTTGGCGACGTCCTCGAGGTGGGTTTGCACCTTGGTGCCGGCGTCGCGGACCTGCCGGACGTATTTGAAGAACTCGTCGGCCGCGGGGCCGGCCCACACCTTCGCGTCCAATGCGTCGGTGGAGCCCTTCAGCGAGGCATTGTGGTCACCGGCGTTCTTGCCCGCCTCGCGGAACTGCGCGGCGGCCGCGGTGATTTTGCCCAGATCGACCTTTTCGACCTGGTCGACCTTCTTCATGAAGGCGTCCCAATTGTCCGGCGTGCCGGCGCCGACCCCGTTCAAACCCACTCTGGTGCCCCCACGCTCACTTGTCGACGTGCAGTTTCAAATCACTCGCCCCGACCTGGTCGGTTTCGGCGATGAGCCCCGCGGCCTTGCGCATGGCGAACCCCAGCGCTTCCATGTGCCTGCCCGCGGCGTCGAACTGGTTGTGCACGCCGTCCTTGAACTTGCCGACCGCGCCGTGCGCGTCGCCCGTCTCGTCCATCCCGCCGAAGGGGCTTTCCTTCTCGTGGTCCAGGCCGGTGACCTTCTGCTTGGACTTTTCGAACTCGTCCTTCAGCTTCTCCACCTGACCGGCGGCGATGGCCATCGAGTCCGGGTCGTAGACAGGCACGGTTCGTCATCCCCTTCGGAAGCTTGTGTCCGCCCGATCAGACGTCGCCATGACCAGGACGGTTCCCGCGCTTACTTTATGACTTCCCGACGGGCGCGCGTACGGTTCCGGCCAACTTCCACCCGGCGGGGATCAGGCTTCCGCCACCAGTTCGCGGATCCTCGTGGCCAGGAGGGCGTTGTCCGCCGGGGTGATGGTGGCCCATTCGCGGCCGTCGCCGTCGCGGCCCACCTGGAACAGGTAGCGGCCCGAGTCCGTGTCGAAGAACGCCACCACCCGGCCCGCGCGGTGCACCACGCCGTCGCGCGAGGTGCGTTCCGCGCCGAACTGGCCGCGGGCCTCCTGGCCCAGCAGCATGCCCGACAGCTCCTGGGCCTGGAACAACGGCACCCCGCGGTCCTCCAACGCCGTGACCAGCCCCTTCGCGTCACCCTTCGCCGCCGCGTCGGCGGCCTTCACGACGTCGTAGGGAAGGCTGACCGTCTGGCCGATGCCCGGGTTCAGGTCGCCCGCGACCGAGACCGCCGCCTCCGGCAGGCCGTCCTCCGTGGCCGGGATCAGCCAGACCTCGCCGTGGTCGACCACCGCCAGCACCGCCTGGCCGCGCGTGCTGACCGCCCGGCCGCGGATCTCGCGTTCCGCCCACACCCACACGTCGATCCCGGACCGCGGGCGCGCCAGCAGGTGCAGCAGGTCGGCCAGCTCGCCGGACGCCCGCCGGTTGCGGGCCAGGCGCCGCTCGCTCAGCGACGCCCACGCCGACTCCACGAGCTCGAGCCGTTCGGCGCGGGTGGTTCCTTCGCTCGGCACGTCCAGCGCGACGTGCCGCCGGGGCAGTTCGAAGGACTCCCAGAGCACGTCGAACTCGAGAGCCGACAGGACGAGCGACACGGTCAGCGCACATCCCCGCGGTGGTCACCGAGCACGTCGGGCGAAACCATCCGCTGGTCGGCGAAGAGGTCCTGGTCGTCGACGCCGTAGCGGCGGACGTGCTCGGCGTCGTCCTCCTGCGGCGCCGCCTCCGACAGGAACTTCGTCTCGCCCGGCTTCTGCTTCGGGCTGATCTGTTCCGACTTCCGCAGCGCGGCGGCTTCCTCTTCGGGCAGCTCGCCCACCGGCAGCGGCCGGACCGGGCCCTTCGACTGGGTCCTTTCGCGCCGCTCACGCTCCTTGTCGCCGCTCAGCGCGCCGCCGGCCACACCCGCCCCGATCGCCGCCGCGCCCGCGCCGATGTCACCGGGGGTCGCGCCGGGTTTCACCACGAAGCCGCGTTCGCCGGTGAACTGGCCGGGCGGCAGCGGGGCCTGCGGCATCGCGCCGACCGTGCGGCCCTTGGCCAGCAACCCGTCCGGACCGCGGCCGGCCGAGCTGTCGATGCCGGTCGCCCCACCGGGCGCGCCGCCACCACCGCCGCCGAGGGACTTGATCGGCGCCGTCGGCGGGGCCGCACCGGGCGGCAGCGCGCCGGGTGCACCCGGCGGGACGAACGGTTCGCCGTGGCCACCGGTCGCCGGACCGGGCGTGAAGCGGCCGGAAGGATCGCCGGAGGTGCCGCGGCCCGGGTTCTGGACCCAGCCCGGGCCGGGCGACGCCGTCGGCGGCTTCGCACCCGAGGGAGCCGTCGACGAGCTCGGCGTCGTGTGCTGGGCGGACGCGGCGCTCACCGACCCGGTCTGCCGCGGCTGCTGCACGGGCCGGGACGGCTGCTGCTGCGCCGCAACGCCGTAGACCGGCGTCGGCGGATCGGCGTGGACGGTGTGCGAGACCGGCTGCACCACCGGCGGGTCGACGTGCACCGACCGGACCCGGTCCGACGCCGGCTTCACGCCGCCGTCCGGGGTCACCGCGACCGCGGTGCCGGCGACGTCCAGCACTCCCGGCGTGATGCCCGGGGCGGCCAGCTTCAGCGATTCCGGGTCGGACAGCGCCTGCGTCGAGAGCAGGTTCGTGCCGCTCTGCTGCGCGTACTCGTTCAACGCCTGCTGGGCCTGGGCCTTGGCGTCGTTCGCGGCCTCGACCTGCCGGGCGTGGTCGGTCTCGAAGCCGATGAGGCTCATCAGCAGGCCGTCGGTGAGGGTGAAGCCGCCGGCGCCCTTCCGGACCGTCTCGGCGTCCGGCAGCTTGTACTTGGTCCGGTTGAACGCCTCGCCCTGCTCGAACACCATTTCCGCGGCGTGCGCGACCTTCGTCGTGGCGTCCTGGGAGAAGCCGGCCTGCTCGGTGAAGACCTGGCCGGCCGCACCGCCGGCCTGGCTCTGCCACTCGACGCCGAGTTCGAGCAGCTGCGCGCGCAGCGTCTGGTCGGTGTGGGCGAGCGCGGTCGCGACGGCCTTCAGCGCGTCGACGGCGGTGCCGATGCTGCCGGTGCCGTCGCCGTTGATCATCCGCGTGATCTGGTCGGCGATCGCGGTGTTGGTCCAGCCGTCGAACCGGTGGTTCTGGATCCCGGCCGCGAGCTCGGAGAATTCCACGCGCCCTCCCTAGTTGCGTGCTTTCAGGGACTGCAACGCCAGGTCGGCCGCGTGGGCCGACATGTCGCACAGCTGCGGCTGCGTGAGCTTGCCGCGGGTGATGGCGAAGGTCTGGACGGCCAGTGTCTGGCCCTTGGCGACGCCGACGAGCGTCTCGCAGTCGGCCGGGTCCCCGGCCGCTCGGTAGTTCGTCAGCGCCGGATAACCACCGATGGACTTCGGCTCGGTGGTCATGCTGTTCTTCTTGCGGGCGCCGGTGATCCACTGCTCGAGGTCCGCCGGCACGGCCCGGACGTGGTAGGAGTGCACCGGCTCGGCGCCGTCGGCGTCGAACACGCACGTCCGGTCCTCACCCTCCGGTGCCGCCCGCGGCCGGCTGCTGATCTGCAGCGCGTCGAGCTGCACCTGGGGGAACACCTCGCACAGGTCGACGCCCTGCAGCGACAGATCGGCAGGCCGCTGCGGCAGCTGGGCCGCCTTGGCGCTCTGCGACGCGGCCGTGGCGGCCGTCTCGACCGGGTACGGGGTGCCGTCGGTGCCCGCCGAGCAGCCGGCGAGCGCCACCGTCGCGAGCACGCCTCCGGTGATCCGCACCGTCCGGTTACGCACCGTGCTTGCCGCGGTCACCGAACACCGCCGCCTTCTCCTCTTCGCTGATCTTGTAGTCCTTCGCGGCTTCGCGCAGCTGGGAGACCAGGCGCTTGAGCCCGGCGACGTACTCGCGGACCTGGCCCGCGTAGGAGCGGTCGCCGTCGGCGATGAGGGTGTTCCAGGCCTGGACCGACTGGGTGCTGATGACGTCCGCCGAAGGCGAGTCGATCCGCAGCAGGCCGAGCTTGGTCAGCAGCTGGTCCTCGAGGGCGTTGGCCTGCTCTTCGACGATCCGGGCGACGTCGAGGAGCTTGTCGGGGTGGACCAGGACGTCCGCGGCCGCCGGCGCCACCGGGACGGCCGAACTGAGGTCTTGCGGGGGTCCGGGTGGCGGAGCCCCCGGCCCGGGGCGAAGCCCCGGAACAACGCTGTCGTACGAGGGTCCTGACATGCTCTCCCCTGACGTCATACGGACAGTGACCGGCCGGTTCCCGTCGAGGCTACCAACGTGAATGTTGCGGGAGCCTCAGTTTTGGACGAAGAGCGAGCCCGGCCGGTTCCCCCGATCCGTGGAATCAGGCGCGCTGTTTCGCCGCCGGGGCACCGACCTCGCCGTTCGCTGCCTTCAGCGCGATGTCGGTGCGGTGGTGCGAGCCCGCGAGGTGGACCTTCTCGACGGTCTCGTACGCGTGCTTGCGCGCCGACTTGAGGTTCTTGCCGGTGCCGACCACCGACAGCACGCGGCCGCCGGAGGACACGACGGCGCCGTCGTCACGGCGGCGGGTGCCGGCGTGCAGGACGCCTTCCAGCTCGGCCCCGGTGATGACGTCGCCGGTGCGCGGCTTGCCCGGGTAGCCGTCGGCGGCGATCACGACGGTCACCGCGGCGCCGCCCGACCACTCCAGCGGCGGGTGCTCGGCCAGCTTGCCGGTGGCGGTGGCGTGCATCAGCCCGGCGATCGGGGTGCGCAGCAGGGCCAGCACCACCTGCGTCTCCGGGTCGCCGAAGCGGCAGTTGAACTCGATGACCTGCGGGCCTTCGGAGGTCAGCGCGAGACCGGCGTAGAGCAGGCCGGAGAACGGCACCCCGCGGTTGACCAGCTCGTCGGCGACCGGCTGGACGACCGTCTCGACCAGCTCGTCGACCAGGTTCGCGGGCGCCCACGGCAGCGGCGCGTACGCCCCCATGCCGCCGGTGTTCGGGCCCGCGTCGCCGTCGCCGACGCGCTTGAAGTCCTGCGCGGGCAGCAGCGGGACGACGGTGTTGCCGTCGACGAAGCAGAACAGCGACGCCTCCGGGCCGTCCAAATAGGACTCGAGGAGGACCGGGTGGCCGCCGTCGAGGAGCATGATCGCGTGCTTGCGCGCGACGTCGATGTCCGGCGTGACGACGACGCCCTTGCCGGCGGCCAGCCCGTCGTCCTTGACCACCCAGGTGGGGCCGAAGCGGGCGAGCGCCGCGTCGAGGCGGGCCGGGTTGTCGACGACCTCGCAGCGCGCGGTCGGCACGTTCGCCGCCGCCATGACGTCCTTCGCGAAGGCCTTCGAGCCCTCGATGCGGGCCGCCGCGGCCGACGGACCGAAGCAGGCGATGCCCGCCTTACGGACGGCGTCGGCGACGCCGGCGACGAGCGGCACCTCCGGCCCGACCACGACCAGGTCGGCCTGCCAGCTCCTCGCGAGCTCCGCGACCGCCTCGGGATCGGACGCTTCGACGCCGAGCTGTTCGGCGACCGCGGCCGTCCCGGCGTTGCCGGGCGCGCAGGCCAGGGCCGTGACAGCGGGGTCGCCGGACGCCGCGAGGACGAGTGCATGCTCACGGGCGCCGGAGCCGATTACCAGTACGCGCACGCCGCACAGCGTATCCGGCCGGGTTCGCGGGGGACATCGCACCGTCCTCGCGAACCCGGACGAACAGGAGTCCACGCGCCGTTTACCGCGCCGACCGCCCAGGTACGTCCTTCGGACGCTTGCGACATCGAGGGTGACGCGGGTAGATCCAGGGCACACCCTGCGTGAAAAGAGGTCACCAGATGAAGCGCAAACGTGTCGGCATACTGGCACTCGCCGGACTGGCGTTGCTGAGCGTCACCGGACTCGTGACCGGGCCGGCCGGCGCCGCCGCAGCGTCCGACGAAAGCGGGGGGTCCGCCGATGCGGCCGCGCACGGGCGGGGCCACCATGACCCCGTGATCATCGGACACCGCGGCGCGCCCGGGTACCGGCCGGAGCACACCCTCGCCTCGTACGAGCTCGCCTACCGGATGGGCGTCGACTGGGTCGACGTCGACCTCGTGCCGACGAAGGACGGGCAGCTCGTCGCCCGGCACGAGCCCGAGATCGGCGGCACCACCGACGTCGCCAAGCACCCGGAGTTCGCGGACCGGAAGAAGACCGTGGTGCTCGACGGCGTCACCACGACCGGCTGGTTCACCCAGGACTTCACGCTGGCCGAGCTGAAGACGCTGCGCGCGGTCGAACGGATCCCGCAGAACCGGCCGCACAACACGCTGTACAACGGCCGCTACCAGATCGCCTCCTACCAGGAGGTGCTCGACCTGACCAAGCGGCTCGGCAAGGAACTGCACCGGACGCTCGGCACCTACCCCGAGGTCAAGCACTCGACGTTCTTCCAGTCGATCGGCAACCCGACCGAGCCGAAGCTGGTGGCGATCCTCAAGCGCAACGGCCTCGACCGGCCGGACGCGCCGGCGATCATCCAGTCGTTCGAGGTGTCGAACCTGATCGCGCTGCACAAGCAGGTGCGGACGCCGCTGCTGCAGCTGACGTCGGCGACCGGCGCCCCGGCCGACTTCGTCGCGAAGGGCGACCCGCGGACGTACAAGGACCTCGTGACGCCGCAGGGCCTGCGTGACATCGCGAAGTACGCGAAGTACCTCGGCCCCGAGAAGGGGCAGATCATTCCCTTGGACGCCGCCGGGAACCTGACCCAGCCGACCGCGCTCGTCGCCGACGCGCACAAGGCCGGCCTGAAGGTGCAGCCGTACACCTTCCGGAACGAGAACCCGTTCCTGCCCGCGAACCTGCGCTCGTCGGCCGAGCCGGACGCCTACGGTGACGTCTTCACCGAGGAAGCGGCGTTCTTCCGGGCCGGCGTCGACGGGTTCTTCGCCGACCAGCCGGACACCGCGTGCGAGTCGCTGCACGCGTTCCTGGGCCGTTAATCGCTTTGCCGCGAAGGGCGCTTCCGTGGACGCTGGGTCCATGGAAGCGCCCTTTTCCGGCGTAGTGCTGGTCAGCCGTGATGACGAGACGCTGCTCGCCGAGGCGTCCGGGTACGCGCACGTGGCCCACGGCGTCGAAAACACCGTCGACACGCGGTTCGCGATCGCCAGCGGCACGAAGGGCCTGACCGCGCTGGTCGTCGTCGGCCTCGTCGCCGAGGGACGGCTGAAGCTGGAGACCACCGCTCGCGAGGTCCTCGGCGACGACCTGCCGCTGATCGACGACCGGGTGACCGTGACGCACCTGCTGACCCACACCTCGGGCATCGGCGACTACTTCGACGAGGAAGCGGATCCACCGCCACCGCCGACTCCGCTCCTCGCCACGTCGGCCGACTACCTCGCCGCCCTCGACGGGTACCCGCAGGTTTCCCCGCCCGGCACGGAATTCCGGTACCACAACGGTGCGTTCGCTGTCCTCGGCCTGATCGCCGAACGGGTCGCCGGCATACCTTTCGCCGACCTCGTCCGGACCCGGGTGACCGAGCCCGCCGGGATGACCGACACGGCGTTCCTCCGCTCCGACGCGCTGCCCGCCCGGACGGCCACCGGCTACCTCGAAGACGGGCGCACCAACGTGTTCAGCCTCCCGGTCGTGGGCTTCGGCGACGGTGGGATCTACAGCTCCGCACCGGACTTCCGGAAGTTCTGGCCCGCCTTCCTGGAGGGCCGGATCGTGCCGCGCGAGTGGGTGGACCGGATGCTGCGCCCGCACGTGGACGGCTACGGGCTCGGCTTCTTCCTGCCCCGGCCCGGTGTGGTCCGGCTGGAGGGCGGCGACCTCGGGGTCACGTTCGTCAGCCTTCACCAGCCGTCGACCGGGCTCACCGCAACCCTCATCTCGAACGACCACCGAGGTGGCGGGCCCCTGCTCCGGCGGCTGGACGAGTTCTTCACCAAGGCTTGACACCCTCCGGGACCCGGGCTACTTTCGGCGAATTCAATGGTCTGGCCGCATACCTTTCAAGAGGTGCCCGATGGATGTTTCCGACCAGCAGACCACCCCCGACGACGACGCCGCCCGGCTACACCAGCTGGGATACGCCCAAGAGCTCAAACGGACGATGTCGGCGTTCTCGAACTTCGCCGTCTCCTTCACGATCATCTCGATCCTCTCCGGCTGCCTCACGCTCTACGGCTTCGGCATGAAGACCGGCGGCCCGGCCGCGATGATCTGGGGCTGGCCGCTGGTCGGGCTGTTCGTGATCCTGGTCGGGCTCGGCATGGCCGAGGTCTGTTCCAGCTACCCGACCGCCGGCGGGCTGTACTACTGGGCCGCGAAGCTGGCGCCCGGCAAGTCGGGTCCCGCGTGGTCGTGGTTCACCGGCTGGTTCAACCTCATCGGCCAGATCGCGGTCACCGCCGGCATCGACTTCGGCGCGGCGCTGTTCCTCAACGCGTTCCTCGACCTGCAGTTCGGCTTCGAAGCGACGCCGGGGCACACGATCCTGCTGCTCGCGATCATCCTCGTGGTGCACGGCCTGCTGAACACCTTCGGCGTCCGGATCGTGGCGATCCTCAACAACGTCAGCGTGTGGTGGCACCTCATCGGCGTGCTGGTGATCGTCGGCGTGCTGGTCTTCGTCCCGGCCAAGCACCAGGACGCGTCGTTCGTCTTCGGCAGTTTCGTCAACCAGACGGGCTGGGGCTCGACGTTCTACGTCTTCGCGATCGGCTTGCTCGTCGCGCAGTACACGCTGACCGGCTACGACGCTTCCGCGCACATGACGGAGGAGACGAAGAGCGCGGCGACGGCCGGGCCGCGCGGCATCGTCATGTCGATCGTCGTCTCCCTCGTCGCCGGCTGGATCCTGCTGATCGGCCTGACGTTCGCGATCCAGGACTACGACGGCGCTGTCGGCTCGGCCACCGGCGTCCCGCCCGCGCAGATCTTCATCGACGCCACCGGCGCGGTCACCGGCAAGTTCCTCCTCCTGATCTGCATCGGCGCGCAGCTGTTCTGCGGCATGGCGTCGGTGACGGCGAACTCGCGGATGATCTACGCCTTCGCCCGCGACGGCGCGATCCCGGGCTCGGGCTTCTGGCACAAGATCAACAAGCGCACGCAGACGCCGACCAACGCCGTGTGGCTCGCCGCGGGCGGCGCGCTGGTGCTGGCCCTGCCGTACCTCTGGAGCGCAACGGCCTACGCGGCGGTGACGTCGATCGCCGTGGTCGGGCTGTACGTGGCCTACGTGATCCCGGTGTTCCTGCGGGTCCGCCGCGGCGACTCGTTCGAGCCGGGCCCGTGGACCCTCGGCCGCTGGGGCAAGCCGATCGGCATCGTCGCGACGGTGTGGGTCGCGCTGATCTTCGTGCTCTTCATGCTGCCGCAGGTTTCGCCGGTGACGGCCGATTCGTTCAACTACACGCCGATCGCCTTCCTCGTGGTTCTGGGCGGGGCCGCCCTGTGGTGGGTGATCTCGGCCCGGAAGTGGTTCACGGGGCCGAAGGTTCAAGGTTCCGAGGCGGAACTGGCCGCGGTGGAACAGGAACTGAAGGAACTCGGCTGAGTTGTCCCGGCAGGCTCAGGAAGTCGCTTGGCTTTCCGGGGCCGGGACCGGGTCTGGCGCCGGGGAGTGGCGGCCGGGGCGGACCACCGTCACGGCCGCCGCGCCCAGGGCGCCCACCACCGCGAAGGCGTAGAAGCCCCATGGGTACGCGATTCCCGCCGTCAGCAGGGCGCCGCCGAGGATGGGGCCGGAGATGGCGCCGAGCCGTCCGATGCCGGCCGCCCAGCCGAGGCCGGTGGCGCGGATCGCGTCCGGGTAGATGCGGCCGACGTACGCGTACACCAGCACCTGGGCGCTGAACACGAAGCAGCCGGTCAGGAACACCGCCGCGTACAGCCCGACCGCCGGCAGCTTCACGCTCAGCAGCGCCAGGAACACCGCGCCCGCGCAGAACCAGACGATCGCCGACGGGCGGATGCCGACGCGGTCGGCGACCCGGCCCGCGACGAGCAGGCCCACGATGCCCCCGACGTTCAGCGTCAGCAGCAGGCTCAGCGCCGCACCCAGCGGGTACCCGGCCTGCCGCATGATCTCCGGCAGCCACGTGTTCAGGCCGTAGACCAGCAGCAGGCCCATGAACGAGGTGACCCAGAACGCGATCGTCGCGCGCAGCAGGCCGCCGCGGAACAGCCCGGCGACGGCGTGGCCGGCCGACCGCTCGGTTTCGCGGACCCGCTGGAAGGTCTCGGACTCCGGCAGGTACTTCAGCATCAGCGGGACCAGGACGACGGCGGGCAGCGCGCCGGCGACGAACATCGCGCGCCAGCCCAGCGGTGAGATCAGCACGATGCCCAGCAGCGCGGTCAGCACCGCGCCGACGTGGTAGCCGGTCATCACCGTGGTCGTCGCGCTGCCGGACCTGCCGTGGCGCGCGTACTCCGTGACCAGCGTGATCGCCGTCGGCAGGCAGCCGCCGAGGCCCAGCCCGGCGACGAACCGCAGCAGCCCGAAGACGAACGTCGACGGCGCGAAAGCGCACAGCAGCGTGCACAGCGAGAACAGCGTCACGGAGATGATCAGCGACTTCCGGCGGCCGATGACGTCGGTGACCGTGCCGATCGCCAGCCCGCCCAGCATCATGCCGGCGAGCCCGACGGTCGACACGACCGCCGCCGTGGCGGGTGTCAGGCCCCAGACGTGGCCGCGCAGCAGCACGGGCAGCACGGTGCCGAGCACGACCAGGTCGAACCCGTCGAGCAGGACGGCGGTCCAGGCCAGGGGCACGACCCAGGCGCGGGTGCCAGGGGACATGGGAACCTCCGGAGGTGCGTCGGTGCACGTCTTCCGCACACGTGTGCGGATTGCGAACGAGTATGCACACCACCCCCGACAGTTTCCATCGCACTTCCACTCGCCGGAAGCCGAGCAGGCCCGCACGACCTGCGGAAAGATCGCCCGGGTGGAAATCCTGACGCTGATGGGCGTGCTCGCCGGTTCGCTGGCGCTGACCGCGGTGGCCCGGCGCTGCAACCTGTCCGCGCCGTTGCTGGTGGTGGTCGTCGCGCTCGGCGTCGCGCTGATCCCCGGTGTGCCGCGGCTGGAACTCGAGCCCGAGCTGGTCCTCACCGTCGTGCTGCCGCCACTGCTCTATTCGACGTCGCTGGAAAGTTCGCTGACGCACTTCCGGACCAACCTGCGGCCGATCGTCGCGCTCGGCGTGGTGCTGGTGGCCGTGACCGCGGTGGTCGTCGCCGTCGTCGTGCACTTGCTGCTGCCGGACGTGCCGTTCGCGTCGGCGCTGGTCCTCGGCGCGGTCGTGGCGCCGCCGGACGCGGTGACGGCGGTGGCGATCGGGCGCAAGCTCGGCCTGCCCCGGCGCGTGATGGCCGTGCTGACCGGGGAAAGCCTGGTGAACGACGCCGCCGCGCTGACCCTGTACAAGGTCGCGCTCGCGGCGGTCGCGGGCACCGCCGGTTCGGCCGGGCACGGGTTCGCGGTGTTCGGCGTCGCGACCGTGCTGGGGATCGCGACCGGCCTGGCCATCGGCGCGCTCGTGGTGCTGATCCGGCGGCTGCTCGACGACCCGCTGATGGAGTCGGCGTTCGGGATCATCGTGCCGTTCGCCGCCTACGTCACGGCCGAGCACCTGCACCCCTTCGGCGGCGACTTCAGCGGATCCGGGGTGCTCGCCGTCGTCGCGGCCGGCCTCTACCTCGGCCACCGCTCGCTGTACGCGTCACCGGCGACCCGCATGCAGGACAGATCGGTGTGGGCCTCGATCGACGTCCTGCTGGAGGCGCTGGTGTTCGCGCTGATGGGCCTGCAGCTGCCGTTCGTCCTGGACGGCGCCCAGCACGCGGCCCGCGACAACGGCACGCTCGCACTGGTCGCGGCGGCCGTGCTGGCGGTGACGATGCTGGTCCGGATTCCCGCGGTGTTCGTCTCGGCGTACCTGCCTCGGGCGATGCGGTTGTTCGGCCGCGGCCGCGCGGCGCCGTCGTGGCGGATCTTGGCGGTGGTCTCGTGGACCGG